>OFMJ01000980.1_pt1 | contig 24189 bp, 20 predicted proteins | sample 1541801 | NCBI WGS metagenome assembly OFMJ01 (sample SAMN04209234, study PRJEB22552) | human gut metagenome | biome: gut; material: feces | host: Homo sapiens | place: USA: Oklahoma
TCATGGGATTGGTGTAATTGATGACCCACGCCCGCGGGCAATACTCCCTGACAGCGTTTGCGAACACCTCAAACATCGGGATGGTGCGAAGCGCGCGCAGCACACCTCCGGGGCCGGTGGTGTCCCCTACCGACTGGTAGATTCCGTATTTTTCCGGAGCATGGACGTCCGACTGCATCTCATCAAAGGTGCCGGGAAGGATGGAAATAACAACAAAATCTGCATCCACAAGCGCTTCTTTCAGCGTTTCCACCGCTTTGTAAGAAAAATTTCCCGCATCCGGATGAGCGAGTGGAATGGAATTGCCGATGGTCTCGTTTGCCTTTGCCGCTTTCAGATCAATATCATACAAATAGACCTGCCCCGCAAGTTCTTTCTCAGCGGCGAGGTCACTCATCAGCCCCCACGCCCATCCGCGCGAACCTCCGCCGATGTAGGCGATCTTTAACTGTTTTGCTTTTGTAACCTCTGTTTTCACATACAGTCCCCCTTTGAAAAAACGCACTGCTATGCTCATCTCTGCCGCCCTTTCGCAGGAGCAGAGCCATTTTTTGTTTTTATTATACGTCCGCCGTCGGGCAAAAGCAATGTGAATTCCTTTAAAAGCCAACTTTGCTCACGCGGATAACGGTCGGTTGAAGTTTACAGATGCCTGTGCTATATTAAATTACATCCTATTTAAAACAATTTACCTGCAAGATAAAAAGGAGTGTCTTCCATGCGTATATTAAATACCGCCGAAATGCGTTTGGCGGAAGCGGCCGCAAACGAGCGCGGCGTCAGTTACGAACAGTTGATGGAAAACGCTGGCCAAAAAGCCGCTCAATACATCGTTTCTCATTTTTCGCCCTGCCGAATCGTTTTTCTCTGTGGAAAAGGAAACAATGCGGGTGACGGTCTGGTCATGGCGCGGCTGCTCACAACGAAAGGATTTGACTGTACCGTTTCGTTTTTGTGCGGTGAATCTCTTTCCCCACTCGCCACCCTCAACCGTGAACGTCTTCCAAAACAGGTGAAACAAACAGTCTCACTACAGCAGGCAATTGACGCCTGCAAATCTGCCGAACTGCTGGTGGACGGCGTATTCGGAATCGGGTTTCACGGCGCGCTCCCAGCCGAGATAACAGCAGTATTCGAAACAGCGAATCGGCTGAACGCACACCGCATTGCACTTGACCTTCCCAGCGGACTGAACGCGGATACCGGCGAGTTCTGCGCAAACGCCTTTGAGGCACATACCACCTTCACCTTCGGCGCGTACAAACCGGCGCTTACCATGGAGGGCCGCCAAAACCTCTGCGGCAAAGTCGTCTGTTTTGATATTGGCTTATAATACTGCCAAAATACGACAGTTACAAACCGAACCAAAAACCGCCTGCCTCCAATGAAACACGGGGCAGACGGTTTTATTCATTTTAGATTGTTTCCATGAACCGGCTTATTCCTCCAACAAAACAGGCGGATGGGTAAAATCCTGACCATACACAAGCGGACGCGCAAGCCCCAGTGAAAACAGTTCACCGGCACGCAGTTCCAGTTCCGCAATCCGCGGCCCTGCTTTGGCAAGCGCCGCAAAGCTGGTCCCATACGGAAGCTGTGCGGTCTGTTTCATCCGTGCGGCAATCTCTCTGCCGCGGGCGTTCATTCCAAGAATGCGTAAATACGGCGGCGGAGTGAAATCACCTTTTTCTGCTCCGAGAAGCGCGCACAGCGCAATCCGCCGCAAACGAGAATGAGCATACCGCTTGGTCTTCGCCGAGTCAAACAGTTCTTCCAATGTACCGGCGTTTCGTGCCGCCCGTGACAACCGGCTGCCGAGCCCTTCCGATACATCCGGCAAACGTTCCAGTTCTGAAAGGGACATGGTGCGCAGCCGGTAAAGCGCTGCCCGCTCCAGTCGTTTCATGGAAGAAGGCGCCATGCCGTTTTCCAGTTCCCGGTGGTATATTTCCCAAGCGGAAGAAGGCACAAACGGCACCGCTTCCTCTGCGCTTTTGCGGAACATGGAGCGAATCGCGGAGGCGCTGGCGTAACCGTTTCGGCTTTCCGCCGAATCGTGCTCCGCTCCGGCGCGTTTGACTGTAAACACCTTCATATCGCTCCGCAAGCGGAGAACCGCTTTTAAATATTCCACCGCAAGGGTGTTGTTGGGGCTGCTCAGCAAACCAGCCGCATCATCCCCGGTCAGCCGGCGGACCGCCCGCATCCGCGCTGTGGGGTAAGAAACGCCATGCCGCAGTTCTTCCCGAATCAGCGGCTCTACGGCGTTATCCAAACACGCCCGTGCAGCCGCCTGCAGCCCAACGGCATCGCCGCACTCGCTTCCAAAGCCCAGAACATCCACACAACCCGTTCCCGCCAACAGGCTGACTGCGGCCCCGGCAAACCGTTCCGCCGAAGCTGAAGCGTATACAGAAGGAAGTTCCAAAACCAAATCCACACCGTTTTTGAGCGCCGCTTCCGCACGAGCCCATTTTGAGAAAAAAGCGGGTTCCGCACGCTGAACCAGGTGCCCGCTCATAACCGCTACAATGTGAGTTGCCCCCTGCGAACGCAATGATTCCGTTAAATAACGATGTCCGTTGTGATATGGATTATATTCCGCTACAATCCCCGCAATTTCCACACTTTTTCCCCATTTACCGTGAAACTCTTGAAATTTGTTTCTAATTGTAATAATATAATTTATGTATTGTCTCTGTCAAGAAGCAGTCTTTTTAAAAGTAAATTCATTACGCGGTGGGAGAGACGGAAACATAACGAAAAGGAGTCCAGTAAGAATGAAGATTTTGGTTATCAACGCAGGCAGTTCTTCCTTAAAATATCAGCTCATCGACATGACTGATGAATCCGTTCTGGCAAAGGGTAACTGTGAACGCATCGGCATCGAGGGCGGCAACATCGCCCATAAGCTCCCGGATGGTACTACAATTAAGGAAAGCTGCAACTTTCCCACCCATACCGAAGCGTTTCTGGCAGTCATCCGCATGCTGACCACCGGAGAACACGCTGTTATTTCTGATTTGAAAGAGATTTCCGCGATTGGTCACCGCATCGTTCAGGGCGGTAAGTACTTTTCCAAATCCGTTCTGGTCACCGATGAAGTTATCGACCGAATCGAAAGCATTTCCGACTTGGCGCCGCTGCACAATCCTGCTCATGTACAGGCGATTCGTGCGTGCCAGAAAGTATTCGGCAAAGATGTTCCGGAAGTTGTTGTATTTGACACCGCGTTCCATCAGACCATGCCGCCGAAAGCTTACATGTTTGGTGTGCCGTACAAATATTATGAGAAATATCAGGTTCGTAAATACGGCTTCCACGGCACCTCTCACCGCTTTGTGACCGGACGTTTGGGCGAGTTGACCGGCTGGGATATGAGCACGAAAAAAATCGTCACCTGTCACCTTGGAAACGGTTCTTCCATTTGTGCGGTTGACGGCGGAAAATGTGTGGATACCAGCATGGGCTTTACTCCGCTGGATGGTCTGGTTATGGGTACCCGTTCCGGCGCGGTTGACCCTTCGGTTGTTTTGTATATCATGAAGCATGAAAACATCAGCCCGGACCAGATGAATGACGTACTCAACAAACAGTCCGGTTTCCTTGGAATGTCTGACGGTGTTACAAGCGACTCCCGTGACCTGATTGCCGCAGCGAACGCGGGCAACGAAAAAGCAGAGGTTGCCATTCGCACCTTCCGTTACGAAATCAAACGTTATATTGGCGGATACGCCGCTGCAATGGGCGGGCTGGACGCCATTGTCTTCACCGGCGGTATTGGCGAAAACTCGGATGAACTCCGCGAAGAGGTTTGTGAAAACCTTGAATTTCTCGGCGTAAATCTGGATAAAAAGAAAAACACCGAACTCAACCGTCATGAAGGCCGCGTTTCCAAAGATGGTTCCAAAGTACAGGTTTGGATCGTTCCTACCAACGAAGAACTTTTGATCGCGCGCGATACCCGCGATATCGTAGAAACTTTGAGCAAATAATTATTTTCGTTCGTAACAAAGCAAAACCCCGTTTGCGGCTAAACTCGTTGCAAACGGGGTTTTTTATTACCTAAAAACAGGGCTCGGCCAAAAGCCAAGCCCTGTTTTTTAAAATTAAAGTTCTTTGGTGTACACATGATACGCAAACGGTTCAAGAGTTTCCTGCTGCCCGTCAAAGTAATTTTTCCATCCAGCGGGAACCGTAAACTGCTGCTGCGTCTCATTATGATTGAGAACGAACAGGTATGCTTTGGTTTCGCCGCGGCGCATAACCACTTCAACACCTTCCGGCGCATCCGCAACCGGAGCAGTCCCGGCTTTTTCAGCCAACTCACCTGCAAGCCGATCCATCAGTTCCTCGCCCGGTTCATTGCCAACGTAATAAGCAAGACCGTCTCCATACTGGTTGACCGTAATCGCAGGAGAACCTGCGTAAAACTGAGACGCACACTCAGCGAGCGGCTGCGCCCCCTTCAGATCGATCAAATCGCTCCACTGTTCCGCTGTATAGAACTGATCGCCCCAGCGGACTTTAAGGTCTGTTTCCCACAGGCTGTCGTAATCAGGCACCTCAATACCGAGCACATCACTAAGTGCACCCGGAAGCGGCCGGTCGCTCATACAGATGTTATTGCGGTCTTTTACGCCGGTGCGCATGGTGAGCACCAAATGGCCGCCCCCACGCACATAATCACGGTAACGCTGCTCCAACTCCGGGTCCATCAGGTACTGAAGCGGGGCAATCAACAGTTTGTAACGGCTGAAGTCCGCAGTATCCTGCACAAAATCCACCGGAATATTGCGTTTATAAAACGCCGCGTAATATTTGCGAATCTGTTCCATGTAAGACATCTTGGGATTGTGCGGCTGAATCTTCATCGCATAGTTTTGGTCGTAAGAGTAAACAATACCAACCTCCGGTTTTGGAGAAACCCCCTGGATTTCTGCCATCAGCGGACGGGTTTTATGGATGAGTTCTTTTAATTCCCGGTAACTTCTGCCTGGCTGGCCGCTGTGCGGCAGAATACCATGCCAATACTGTTCTGTTCCAACCGTGCAGGTGCGCCAACGGAAAAACACGATCGTATCCGCTCCGTGCGCGACCGATTGCACCGCCCACAAAGAAAGCTGGCCCGGCTGCGGCATCCGGCCGATCGTTTCCCAACCGGTAATACCCGCTTGCTGCTCCATGATCCAGAAATTCTTTCCTTTTACACTCCGGATAAAATCCAGGTCGCCTGCCAGCCGATCATTCGGCTGATGAGGTGCAACCGCGAAATGCCCGCCCGGATACTGGTCATGGCTTGCAAAATCCAGCGATTTCGCAAGGTCATAATAACTTACCTTATCGCTGAACCCCATCATATTGTGTGTGATAAACTGTTCCGGCGGGCAGATGCTTCGGATGATATCAATCTGAAGCTGCTGGAAGTCTACAATCAAATCAGAACAGAAACGGTTCCAGTCCAGCACAGCCGAAGGGTTGCGCCCGGAGACCGTCACTTTAGGAGCCTGAACCTGTTCGAAGGAATCATACTGCTGGCTCCAGAACCAAGTTCCCCACGCATTGTTGAGCGCATCTACCGTACCGTATTTCTTACGAAGCCACTCCTGAAAATGCGCTGTACAGGAAGGGCAGTAACAAAGGTTGTAATGGCTGTTTCCCAATTCATTGTCAATCTGCCAGCCAACAACATTTGGGTCGTCTTTAAACGCGGTTGCCATCGCAGTCACAAAGCGGCGGATATGCTGCCGGTAGGTCTCATTTGACTGACAGTCATGGTGCCGGCCGCCGAAAAAGTGCTGGGTACCGTCGGAATCAATCGGCTGGATTTCAGGGTTTTTCTCAATGATCCACGCCGGCGGCGCCGCAGTTGGAGTTCCCAAAATCGACTTGATCCCATGCTTTGCCAAAAGCGCTACCGCTTCCTTCAGCCATTCAAAATGGAATTCTCCCTCACGTGGCTCCATTTTCGCCCAGGAAAATTCCGCCATGCGAACAACGTCAATTCCCATTTCCTCCATGAGTTTCGCATCGGTTTCCCACCGATCACGCGGCCAGTGTTCCGGATAGTAATCGGTTCCATAATAAAACGCCATATAGCTGTTCCTCCCTGCTTGATATGGTAAACGCATTGCCTGAAAACAAAGTGTGACGCTGCGCTCATTATATCACCACCCAACACCGCAATCAAAACTTTTTTATGGGACTTTTTTAACCATTTACTCCATTTTTTTGACCCAGACAAACATCCTTTTATCACCGCATAAAAAGGCATTCCATATTTCTTTACTGCGCGAAGTTATGCCTAAAATAAATACCCCTTACAAACAGAAAAAACGCCGTATTTAAACGGCGTTTTTTGGAAAACTCATTGAAAGCTTTGAATCCGGTCCTGTATTTTTTTATTGTAGTTCGTAATCTGATGGTCATACTCTTCATTCATAAAACGGGAATGAAGCATGAAGTCCGCCGTAGCTCGATTGGTGGCAATCGGAATATCATAAACCACGGCAATGCGCAGCAGCGCACGAACGTCCGGGTCATGCGGCTGGGATTCCAGAGGATCCCAGAAAAAGACGACCATATCGATCGCGCCTTCCACGATTTTTGCACCCACCTGCTGGTCGCCGCCCAATGGGCCACTATTATACGCCCGAACCGGAAGTTCAGCCGCTTCAGCAATCAGGCGCGCCGTTGTACCGGTGCCGCACAGAAAATGCTTTTTTAACTCTTCACTGTTTTCTTTGACCCACTCGACCAATTCTTTTTTCTTATGATCGTGCGCAATTAAAGCAATGTGTTTTTGTTTCCCAATGGTCATCGTAAGAAAATCATCCTGAAACAGGCTCTTTTCGGACATATTATTTCCTCCTCGTCACACAGTCGCACCGGTGCCTTCGCAGACAGCGGCGACCAAAAATTTTATATTTTTTCCCATCCGCACAAACATCTCTTCGTGTTCGGTGGGAATACTGCCCGGGAACCCACTTTTCGCGAGGTCCCAGGTTTGATAGCTGATTTCATATCCGGCTTCATTAAAATAACCGATCGAGTCTTCAAACAGTTCATCATCATCCGTCTTAAACCAGATCTCCCCGCCGTCCACCAAAAATTCTTTATACTTTAATAGCTGACGGGTATGGGTAAGCCGGTGTTTTTTATGCCGGTCTTTTGGCCATGGATTGCAGAAGTTGATGTAAATTCGTTCAATTCGGTCTTCCGGCGCGATAATCTGGTCAATCCGCTCAATATCCTGTGACATGAGCCGCACATGGGACGTAGCCACGCGATCCAGCTTTTCAATGTTGCGTTTTGCCATGGCGAGCATTTCGCTTTTGATATCCACCACCAGAAAATTGACTTCTGGATGATGAGAAGCGAGTTCCGCCATAAAGCCGCCTTTTCCACAGCCAAGTTCCAGCTGTATCGGCTGACCGTTTTGAAACGCCTGTGCCCACCGCCCGCGGTATATGACAGGCTCACGAACATAAAACGAACAGGCTTCCAGTTCCGGGCGTGCCCAGGGTTTGTGCCGAATCCGCATAATTATCTCCCCTCCAGAAAATAGGTCGCTTCCATATCCGCTGTAGCAAGCGCAAACGCAAGCGGATATTTTTCAAAAGAAGCGCCGACATTGCGCGGGTCATCGTTGCCGGAAAAGCCCATATGATACCGGATGGCAAAAGCCTCCTCCCGGGTCAGGCGCATAAATCCGGAAATGATATAAACCGACTTTTCCCCGTGCCCATACGGAAGCTGGTCGTCAAACTCGTAGCAGGGAACCTTCTGCCAGACTCCATTATCATCTTTTACATTGCGGGTAGAGCGTTTGTACACATTGACCTTGCATATGTCATGAAGCAGTCCCGCAATGGCAATGGACTCCTCGCTCACATCCACTCCGTATCGCTCTTTTACACGCGGCCGGGCGAGATAATCCGAAAGGCATTCATACACATTCAGGCTGTGTTCCACAAGCCCGCCGTCATACGCGCCATGGTACCGCGCGCTTGCAGGCGCAGTAAAGAAATCGCTCGCGCGGGAATCAAGGTATTCCAATAGTTTTTCTGCTCCGTCCCGTTTGATTTTTTCCTGATAGATGCGGATAAACGTTTCTTTCACAGCCGGTTCCGCCCGCCTTTCTGCCATCGTCAATAAACGGCAATTTTCTACAAAACATATTTTTTTCATTATACCATGTTTTAAAAAAGCCGAAAAGAGGAATTTTTGATTCCGTTTTGTATATTTTTTTAATATTATACAGATTTTTGCTGTTTTTGGTTGATTTTATCCCCCATAAGCTTATTTTTACATCATCCCAATGCGATACAGATATATTGGTACCGATTGAATTTAAGCCTTATTTTTGGCAATATTATTATACAAAACGTATTATTTTCGATTATTCTACATTTTTCGAGGACAGCCAGGCGATCTGCGGCGCAATCTCCCGCTCAAGCTGCGCCATTCGCTCACGCTGAAAAAAACAGTCCGGACAATATGTCTGTACCAGCTTCCAAAACGCGGCGGAATGGTTGTGCTCCTTGGTATGGCACAATTCATGAACGATGACATAATCCACACACGCATCCGGCAGAAGCATAAGAAATTTGGAAAGACGGATTTCATTTCTTCCGGTACAGCTTCCCCACCTCGTCCGGGCGGAACCCACTGAGACCCGCGCGGCACTCAGCCCTGTCTGCTGGGAAAGTACCGAAAGCCGTGTGGGAAGGTAATCGTTTGCCTGCCGCAAGAGAAACTCCTGAAACTGCTTTTTCCGAATCGGCTCATGCGGTGAAGTCAGCCAAGTATTATCCAAAAAACGCAGAGCAGCCCCATCATCCCGCGCATAGGCGATTCGATAATCCTGCCCGCGGAACCAGAACGTCTTTCCTTCCTGCGCATGGTATGCCGCAAGACGTTTGTTTCGTTCTTCAGCCCGGGCAACGTGTTCCTTGATCCATCCGCTCTTGGACGCGATAAATTTCTCAATAACCGCTGCAGGCATCCGCAAAGGCGCGCGAACCTCTACTGTACCATCCGGAAGCACATGAACAGCCAGCGTTTTCCGTTTCATGCGAATCAGCTTATAACAACATTTTTCCATCGGACTTCCTCACTTTTCCAGGTGATTGCTCTAAAAACCGAAAAACAGCCGCGATTCATCGAACAGCAAAAGCGTCCGGCCGTCGCCGGACGCTTTTGTCCTTTTCAACAAATCGGTTTACTTCACACGAAAACGAACAACATTCCAAGAAGCTTTCGGCAGACAAACCTTTATTTTGCCATTTTCCACTGCCGGAACCGGAACATTGTGCGGAACCACCTGATTGCTCGCGCTGTTGCAGGCTTTGATGTCATCGTTGGAATAGCAGATGACCTCCGCACACTCAACCGAACCGAACGGACGGAGATCGATCTCAGTCTCGACATCGTCTTCCAGATTACGGTTGACCGCAAACACAGTCACTGTTCCCTCCTCCTCGTTGTGAACCGCGACAGAATTGATATGGTTCACATCCGAACGCTGGAGGCAGGAGTATTTAGGCGACTCAATCTCAGTGTTCAACGCAACGCCGCGCCCGTAATTGGAAGCGTGCATAAATGGGTAGAAGATGGTCTGGCACCACGCCGGGCCGTCTCCGTCCTCGGTCATGATCGGTGCGATAACATTGACAAGCTGCGCCAAGCAGGCAACCTTTACACGATCCGCGTTTTTGAGCAGCGTGATCAGCATATCGCCGACGAGGACAGCATCCTCAAACAGATAAATATCCTCTAATTGATGAGGCGCCTGCACCCATTTCGGCAATTTTTTATCCTGTTCGTTTGAATGATACCAAACGTTCCACTCATCGAAGGACAGATTGATCTTTTTGCTTCCGTGCTTTTTGGCCTGCACCATATCACAAACAGCAATGACTTCTTTAATAAACTCATCCATCTCATCCGCTTTGGAAAGGAAAGACTGGGTATCATTGTCACTGTTCGGATAACCGTAATACTGATGAAGAGAAAGCAGATCGACATTTTCATAAGTATGGCCGAGGACTGTTTCCTCCCACTGCAGGTAAGTCGGCATCGTTTTACTTGAACTGCCGCAGACGACCAGTTCAATGTCCGGATCGACCCACTTCATCACCTTCGCCGTTTCGCAGGCGACGCGGCCATATTCTTCTGCCGTCTTGTGGCCGATCTGCCACGGACCGTCCATCTCATTGCCAAGGCACCAGGTCTTGATGTTATGCGGCTCTTTATAACCGTGCTGAATACGCAGATCGCTCAGCGCTGTACCAGACGGATGGTTGCAGTACTCGATCAGCTCTTTTGCCTCCATCGGCCCACGGGTGCCGAGGTTGACCGCCATCATTACATCAGTATCCGCCTTTTTGGCCCAGTCACAGAATTCGTTAAGCCCGAACTGGTTGGTCTCCACCACAAACCAGGCAAGCTCAAGACGGGATGGGCGCTGCTCCTTCGGGCCGACGCTGTCCTCCCACTTGAAGCCGGAAACAAAGTTTCCGCCCGGATAACGGACGATGGGAACATTGAGCTTACGCACCAGTTCCAGTACATCCCCGCGGAAGCCCTGTTCATCCGCCGTCGGATGCCCCGGCTGGTAAATGCCGTTGTAGACAGCGCGGCCAAGATGTTCAATAAACGAACCATAGATTCGTTTATCGATCACTGAAATTTTGCTGCGGTGATCCACCGTGATTTTTGCCTGTTTCATTGCATACACCTCTTGTTCAAATGATATTTTCTTCAAAAGCAGCAGAAGCTTTTTGGGTCCGCCGCATATTTTAGTTGTTGTTATGTGTTTTTAAAAAGTTTTCAATTTCCTCTTTCTGCGGTATGGCCGGAATTCCACCGTACCGGGTGCCACAAAGCGAGCCCGCCGCGCAGGCAAAGCGCAGTATGGGTTCCAGTTCCTTCTGCTCCAGCGAAAAATCCTGCTGCAGCAGCTGCGAGAGCAAAGCACCGGTAAATACATCACCGGAACCGGTGGTGTCAACGACCTTCACATCCGGAGCGGGAATATAGCCGGAAGCGTCCGCGGTGCGGTAATAGCACCCTTTCGCCCCTCTGGTGACCACTACAAGGCGCATCCCCTGCTCCAGCAGCCATTGAGCGCCGTTTACCTCATCCTCATAAGGGGTGAGCATGGGAACCTCATCGTCAGAAAGTTTGATCACATCCACCTGGGGGAGCGGAAGGGCCATCATCTTCCGGGCGTATTCCACATTCTCCCACAAAGCGGGGCGCCAGTTGGGGTCGTAAGAGATGACCGCCCCGGCGCTGCGCGCAATGCGGATGGCTTCCAGAGTGGCGGATTTGGCAGGCTCATCGGTAAACGAAAGAGAACCAAAGTGAAACACCCGGCAGCCTTCCAGCAGACCGCGGTCAAGCTCTTCCGGCGAGAGGAGCGTATCCGCCGAATGGTTGCGGCAGAAGGTAAAGCTCCGGTCCCCGTTGTGCAGATGGACAAACGCCAGCGTGGTGTGTATGGGACTGCGCCGCATACCGGAAACATCCACCCCGTTTTGGGACAGGGTATCCACCAAAAAATCACCGAACTGGTCCTTTCCCACTTTTCCGATGAACGCCGTACGGCAGCCGGCTTTTGCCGCCATGACCAGCAGGTTCGCCGGCGCGCCGCCGGGATTCGCCTGAAACAGGCGTTCTCCCGCCGGGGTAAAATCGATCAATGTTTCGCCGAGGGCGACGATGTCATAGAGCTTCATTTTTCTTCCGCTCCGATCAACGTATAATCGTTGCCGTTGTGGTTATATACCTTACAGCTTGTCACGCGGCCATCTTCCCAGGCAAAGTCAAGCTCAAAACCACCGCGGGCACGTACCCCTTTGAGGCTTCCCTTGTTCCACGCGGCGGGAAGATTCGGCAGAAGCTCGATCTCATACCCGGTGATTTTCCCGCTCTCGTCGGTAAGCGGGCGGGATTGAACAAGCGCTTCCAGCATGAGCGCCGGGAAGCCGCCGCTGATATCCGCGTTGAAGATGCTAGGACCCATATCGTGCGAAGAAGCGAAGGTGTTATAATAGTTGTTCTTTGCCATGATGCAGAGCAGCCGCCAAACCGTCGCATTATCCCGCAGATGCGCCGCGGCAAATCCCATCTGGATATTGCCGAACGCCATTTCGCCCTGCTCTTTTTCCTTAAACTTCATGCGGTATTCATACGCTTTTTCACAAGCATCGTACAAAGCTTTGTTGTTTCGAATCTCCTCCGGCAGACCGTAGTAGATCATATATAAATGCGAGGAATGACGGTGATCGTAACGGTCTTTGAGCTGTGGCACCGCCCATTCTTTAAGCGCGCCGTCCTCGTTGATGAGGTAAGGCGGCATTTTTTCAAGCATGTACTTCCATTTCGGAATATTTTCCTGCTCAATGCCAAGGGTAGTACAACCTTCGATCAGGTTTGAATACAGCTCTTTTGCCACTGCAATATCCATGGTCGCGTTGACACATGCCTGCGCTTCGGAACCCTCCGGATTGTTTTCCGGCGAGTAGGACGGGGTGAAGAACCAATGGCCGTTTTCGTCCTCAATGAGAAAATCCTCATAAAACTGAGCACATTCTTTCATGTACGGCAGCGCGTGGTTGATAAAGAAGTCCCGGTCGCCGGTGTAAAGGAAATAATCATAGAAGAAATGCGCGTTCCAAGCGGCGCCGGCTGTCCAGAAGGTCATGCACCAACGGTGACCAAAGTGGTTGAGCAGTCCGTGATTGTTCCCGCGGCAGGCAAGCATCATGCCCCGGCAGCCGTAAAGGGTCTGTGCGTTGATGCGGTTATCCGGGATCAATTCCTCTTCATAATCGATGAAGCTATCCATCGCTTCAAACATATTGCCCGGCAGAGCGCCAAGAATTGCGGTCTGCAGGTTTCCATTCTGGGTGTAGTCACCCGACCAGTAGGGATGATTGGTACCGGTCCAACGGCCCTGCAGGTTCGGCGGGCGCTTGCCGCTGGAACAAAGGATCTCATACCGGCCGGCGTCAAATATCCGTTTAAAGAATCCGTTCGGCGGAGCGGCATCCGGCGTGCGGGAACGCGCCCACAGTTCTTCGGCAAGCTGTTCGTCGCTTTCCGGGTCGTCCAGATCCAGCGAAATGCGGTCATAAATGGTTTTGTGGATGTCCGTATGCGCTTTGAGCAGCGCATCGTAATCAGCAGAAACGCCGGAAAACGCGTCCGCCGCCGATTCGCCTGACTGCTTTACATCCTCACAAACAATCACATTCACAAAAATAAGGGTTTCCGTCGCACCCGAAACAGAAATTCCGTTCTGACCGGAGACCATTTTGCCGTCCGTTTTCGCGACTTTTGCCGCACAGCGGTAACCGTAATCGGTCGTGGTAAACGAGCCTTCATAAGAAATCGTATCACCCTGGGCGCAAATCACGGCCGGCGCGTAGTTTCTGGTGTAACCAACTTCCCACCATTCGTTCGGCTGGTCGGTCTCCTCCAGCTCACGCAGCTGCACATCATAATCCAGCGGTGCGGAAGAAGTGATGCGCATAACGGCAAATCCGCTCGCGCGGGAAACAAACACCTCGCGTTTGACCGAAGCACCGTCAAGGAGGAATTCGGTCGTAGACACACCGGTTTCAAAATCCAGTGACTTTTTATATTCGGTCTCTTGCCCGCCTTTCATATCCACCGCAAGCGTGCAGGCGGACATAAAGGAGTCATCCCAGTACATTTCATGTTCAAAGCCCTCTTCCTTGCCCTGACGGACAACAAAGTTAGCCGCTTCCTGATATTCACCCTTGGCAAGCAGTTCCCGGATGGTTCCAAGCGTTTTTGCCGTATGCACCGGAAGACGCTTCGGATGAAGCGGCGCATACAGGTTTTCGTGGCTGAACAGCACCTTTTCATTCGGTCCTCCGCCCATGACCAGCGCGCCGATGGTGCCGTTTCCACAAAGCATGCCCTCTTCCCATCGGGATGCATGCAATTTACTTTCATAGCCATGCTTTATCATGTTAATGCCTCCGTTTTCATGGAAGATAAATTTACAGAATAAACTAAACTAATCCTAGTCCTTTCCCGAAAGTGTGTCAAGAAAGGGAAAATGAAATTTTCATTTTCTACCATTTGCCGGAATGTTGGGGATTTCTTTGTTAAAAACGACGGATTCTTTTTTGCGCAAACAAAAAGGCGCCCCAGACGGGACGCCCCTGTTATACAAGTTGAATTTTTATGTGTTTTATATGCGGAAAGCAATTATACTGTCGAACAGCCATCCCAGCCGAAGCGTTTTAAATCGACATAACCGTCCTGCACCGAAACGCCTTCACCTTCCAAAAGGCGCTGCTGGGCATCGGTCCCTCCAAAGGCGAACGACGGCGCGAGCCGCCCTTCCCGGTTGACCACCCGGTGACAGGGGATCACCCCCGGCTTCGGGTTGACGTGCAGGGCATACCCTACCACACGGGAAGCGCGTGGGCTTCCGGCAAGCATGGCAATCTGCCCGTAGGTCGCGACCTTTCCTTTGGGGATACGGCAAACCGCTTCATACACCCGGTCGTAAAAGCTCATATGATCGCCTCCCCGCTTTTTAAATGGGCGATCAGATTATCCCGCGCATTGGCGATGTGCTCCACCATAAAGCCCGCCGCCGCTTCCGGGTCATGTTCGGTAAGAGCCTTTAAAATATCCCGGTGCTCTTCCAGCGCCTTCAGCGCACGGCCGGACTGTTTAAAGGAGACCGAACGGGCATGGCGCACATAATGATGAAGCCCTGTAAGAAGATGCTCCAGCTGGCGGCTGCGGCTGGCATGATAGATCTGTTCATGAAACGCGCCGTCCAGTTCCGACAGCTTTTCAAAATTCAGCCGCTCCGCGTACAGCTTCTGCAGACTGAGCAATTCGGAAAGCTGTTCCAGTTCTTCCGGCAGGATATTTTCCGCCGCGCGGCGGACGGCAAGATCTTCAACCCGCATCCGGATGAGGTAACAGTCCTCAATATCCTGACGGGTCACGCCAATGACAACAGCGCCTTTGTTCGGCACCGAGCGGACCAGGCCCTCCAGCTCCAACTGGCGGAGCGCTTCCCGCACCGGCGTACGGCTGACGCCCAACTGTTCGGACAGTTTATTTTCCGCAAGGTTTTCTCCGCTTTTCAGCGTTCCGTTTAAAATGGCTCGTTCCAGCGCCTCAAACACGCTTTGATAGAGCGACCCGCCGGATGGACTCAATCGTTTTAACATGCCGTCCACCCGCTTATTTGTCTGCACGCGCATGACGGCCGTAACGTTCATGGAGCTCCGGCGCATACTGTTTGACCAGCGAAACCAGTTCACCGTCGCTGATGACCGTCTGACGGTCGTTCTCATACTCCCGGTCGACCCATTGTTTGATCTGTACGACCAGGTCGGAACGCTTATCGACCTTTGCTTCCTCCGGCAGGCGGTAATACTGGTTGATCCAGAATGCGATGCCGGCAAGGCCGGACACGTTGCTGACCGAAACAATCGCGGGGCGGTTCAAAATCTTCCCAGTATCAAAGATGTTGTAAATCTCTTCATCTTTCAACAGTCCGTCCGCGTGGATTCCCGCGCGGGTAACGTTAAAGCTCTGGCCGACGAACGGGGTCATCGGCGGGATATCATAGCCGAGCTCATTCTGGTAATAATCGGCCAGTTCGGTAATGACGGTAGTGTCCATGCCGTTTGTCGTTCCTTTAAGGGAAGCGTATTCCACCACCATGGCCTCAAGCGGCACATTTCCTGTCCGCTCACCAATGCCGAACAGCGAGCAGTTGACCGCGCAGGCTCCGTAAAGCCATGCGGTCGACGCATTGGCGACACCTTTATAAAAATCGTTATGGCCATGCCACTCCAGCATCTCAGGCGGAACCTCCGAATAATGCTGCAAACCGTAAATAATGCCCGCTACACTGCGCGGAAGCGAAACGCCGATGAACGGCACACCATAGCCCATCGTGTCACAGGCGCGGATTTTAATGGGAACGCCTGCCTGCTGAGACATTTCCATCAGCGCGTTGGTAAACGGAACAACAAAGCCGTAAAAATCAGCACGGGTGATATCCTCAAAATGACAGCGGGGGCGCAAACCTGCCTCAATCGCGTCGGACACGACTGAAAGATAATGTTCCAGCGCCTGCCGGCGGGTCATTTTCAGCTTGTTGAAGATATGGTAATCGGAGCAGGAGACCAGAATACCCGTCTCTTTAATGCCAATGTCCCGCACCAGCTTAAAGTCTTCCTTGCTGGCCCGAATCCAGGTGGTGATCTCCGGGAAACGGTAGCCAAGCTCCATACATTTATAAAGCGCCTCGCGGTCTTTCTCACTGTAAACAAAAAACTCTGTCTGGCGGATCATACCGTTCGGGCCGCCGAGCCGGTGCATCATTTTATAAATGTCCACCATCTGCTGGGTTGTATAGGGCGCGCGGGACTGCTGCCCGTCGCGGAAGGTGGTATCGGTGATCCAGATATCATCCTGCATATTCATAGGAACTCGACGGTTATTAAAGGGGATTTTCGGAATCTCCTCATACGAATACATATCACGGAACAGCCGCGGTTCTTCCACATCCTGCAAGGTGTAGCGGTAGGTTTTTTCTTCCAGAAGGTTGGATTTTTTGTTGAGTTCGATCATGGAAAGGCCCCTCTCATGTTACAAAAGCAATCTCACAAATTTAATGTGTATAATTGTATACAATCATACGATGTGATATTTATTTTACCTCTTTGCAAGATTGTTGTCAATAAAGTTGCAATATTTTTTTATAGATTCCCGTTTTTTAAAATATAATTTATGTTTTTGAATTTTTAGTTTGTTTGTTTATGCTTTTAAATACATTCTTCTGCTTGAGTCCAACCCACTTTACCTTTCAAAAAGCAAAACAGCGTGCCAAACATTGGCACGCTGTTTTAAGTAACCGTTTTATTTTTGCGTCATTTTTTCTGCGGTTCAAAGTCCCGGTACATCAGGCTCGGCTGAATACCGCTGTTGTTCTGGTATTTCCCGCTCCGGTAAGGTTCATACTCCCCATGGATATCATGGTAATAGATCTGGCAGATCTCCACATCCGGGTAAATACGAATCGGCTGAACGCAGAAAATTTCCAGCGTCCAGTAACCGGCGAACCCCACATCCCCAAAACCTGCCGTAACATGGATAAACAACCCCAGCCGCCCGGTGGAGGACCGACCCTCCAGCATGGGGACAAACCCTTCGGTACGGGTGAACTCGTTGGTTCTTCCAAGATACAGTCGGTTCGGCTGGAGCACCAGCCCCTCTTCAGGGATGGTCAGCCGGCGGACCGGGTTCGGCGTTTTCATGTCCAGCGTTTCGGTTTCATACACCAGCAGCTCATTGGCAAGCGAAAGGTTGTAACTGTTCGGATTGAGCCGCTTTTCATCAAACGGTTCAATCACGATTTCTTTGCCCATGTGCTTTAGAATTTCTTTTCCGGATAAAATCATGCGTTCCCTCCGTTATGCCTTCTGTGCCAGCACCGATTCATAAATCGCTTTCAGCTCTTCTCCAATGCTGCGGATATCTTTTTGTTTTGCCAGTTCATAACCCGCGGCGGTCAAGTCCGGAAGGTCCCCTTCCAGAATCCCTTTGATCTTCTCCTCGAATCCATCCAGCGAAGAAGCTTTATACACGTTTTCACCGTCGGTAAACCAGCCATCGTAAATGGGGATATCGCGGATTAACACCTTCTGCTTTGCGGCAAGCGCTTCCAGCAAAACAATTCCTTCTGTTTCCTCAAAGGTTGGAAACACAAACAAATCCGCGCCGTAATACGCTTCACGCAGAACCTCCGGCTCCACATAACCGGGAAATACCAAATTCGGCAGATTGACCTTCAGCGCGTCACGGATCTTCTGCGGGATAAGCTTGGGGTCAAGATACCCGAACCAGATGAATTTGTATTCCGGCATCCGGCGGGCCAGCTCCACAAAGTCAAGGATTCCCTTTCGCTCAATGTAAAGCCCTACCGCCATAACGACTTTATCTTCTTTTGAATAACCGAACCGTTTGCGGAACGCGCTTCCGTCTTCCCCTTCCGGGCGTTCATAAAAGGAAAGCTCGATCCCGTTGGAGACCGCTGTAATGGGTTTTTGAATGCCATAGCCTTCCAACAGCCGCTTGGAATAAGGAGTCGGCGTTACAATGTGGTCGCCCAGATTGTAACTGCTTACCAGCCAGCGTTTGAATAACGGAGCGATCTGATTGGAAAGGATAAACGAATTGCGGAAATCCTCTTCGGTAGAATGAGCATGGTAAACAACCTTTCTGCCCTTTCTGCGCGCCTTTCTCGCAAGGTGCCTGGATTTGAGCCCATACGTATTAATATGAACGATGTCGTACTCTTCATTCGGGTCTAACGTATACTCCACACCGGCATAATCCAGCGCTTTCATCTGATGCTTGATTGCCCGCCCCAAACCGGATTTGGAAACATACTCAAGTCCTTCGGTATACAAACAAACTTTCACTTCATTCAGCCCCTTTTTCGTGTTACCATTATACCTGTTTCACATGGGAAAAGCAAGAATGAAGCCCATCGGCCACGCGCAAAAACGCCCGTCGGTCGGCTGCTTCCGATTGATTCAGCTCTCCATCATACTTTTTGGAAAAACATTTCTTCACAGCACTGTTCCACATTCCCGATTTCCACACAGCAAAGCACATTTTCAAAAAGAAAAGGTTGAAATTTTAAAACAAAGGGTGTATAATTCAAACCAAACGTATCCATATTGTCAGTTTTGTGTGATGATTTCTTCACTATCTTTGTTTAATTTTTCAAAACGTGAAACGCATTGCCGGCATTGTGATACGGGAAAGAACTTAAAAATCAAAAAAACGAACACACAAAAGAAAGGATTTTTGCTATGATCCAGAATCCAGTCCTAACCGGCTTTCATGCAGACCCTTCCATGATCTGCGTAGACGGAACCTTCTATGTTGCAAACTCCACCTTTGAGTATTTCCCGGGTGTGCGCATCAGTGCGTCCAAAGACCTTGCAAACTGGGAATGCGTTGCCACTCCGCTGGACCGCACCGATTACCTTGACATGCAGGGAAATGTGGAATCTGCCGGCATTTGGGCTCCCTGCCTGACCTACCACAACGATATGTTCTATCTCGTTTTCACCGATGTCAAAGCGTGGAAACATCTTCCGTTTAAAGATACGCACAACTACATCACCACCGCGCGGGACATCAAAGGTCCTTGGAGCGAACCGGTTTACATCAACAGCTCCGGTTTTGACCCGTCTCTCTTCCACGATGATGACGGCCGCAAATATTTTGTCAATATGGAGTGGGATTTCCGCAAACCGAACCCGGATACCTTCTCCGGCATCCTTGTGACCGAGCTTGATCCGGTCACCCTTCAGCCGATTTCCGAACCGGTCAAGGTTTTCAAAGGTTCCGATCATAAATGGGTGGAAGGTCCGCACATTTATAAAAAAGACGGCTGGTACTACATCCTGGTAGCAGAAGGCGGCACCTTCTATGGCCACGCGGCAACCGTTGCTCGTTCCAGAAACATTTACGGACCGTATGAAATGCATCCGAACACCTTCCTGCTCACCACCAAAGACGCGCCGGAATCCCCCATTCAGAAATGCGGACACGCAAGCTGGTGCCAGGGACCGGACGGCCGTTGGTTCACCGCGTTCCTCTGCTCTCGCCCCTATTATAACAAGCGCTGTGTCTTGGGCCGTGAAACTTCCATCAATGAAATGATTTGGGAGAACGACTGGCCGTACTTAAAGAATAAAACAGTTGTTCCGGATGCTGAATTTGAAGGCTACGGTGAAAAACACGAGAAGAAATTCTATGATTACACCTTTGGGACCGATGAATTCTACCGTGAGTTCAACTCACTGCGTGTTCCCTGCACCCATCAGGTTGGCCCGGACAATACCCTGCGCATTTACGGAGGCGAGTCGCTCTACTCCAACCAGCGCCAGAATATGTTCGTGCGCCGTCAGATGCACATGGATTTCCAGGCGACTACCTGCCTTAACAACCCCAACCGCCACTTCAAAAAATTCGGCGGTTTGCTCTACCGTTACGACGAACTCAGCCAGTATCTGCTCAAGGTTGCTTACGATGAGGTGAAAGATTGTCAGACCATCTCCATCATGAGCTTTAAACAGCGCGAGTTTGAAATGCCGCTGGGCGACAATGAAATTGAAATCCCGAACGGTACCGAAAAGGTATGGCTGCGTGTTACTGCTCATAAAGAAACTGCTCGTTTCTCTTATTCGTTTGATGGGACCAATTTCACCGAGATCGACTACGACATTGACACAACCGTACTTTCCGATGATTTCAACACCGGCTTTACCGGCGCGTTCATCGGTATGTATGCAGCCGATCTGGAATACAATGAGTCTTCTTACATTGATTTCTACAGCTTTACCTACGAAGTTCTTTAATTTTGCACAAACAGCAACCGGCCGTAGAGACCGGGAAAAAGGATGGTGATGAAAATGGCTACTCTAATTATTGCGGATGATGAACACATTATTCGAAAAGGGCTCAGTTCTCTTGACTGGCAGTCGGTGGATGTTACCGTTGTAGGTGTGGCTTCCAACGGCGCTGAATGCTGGGGAATGGTGGAACAGCTCAAGCCGGACATTCTTTTGACCGATATCCACATGCAAGGCTACAAAGGCACTGAAATTGCACGGATGATCAAAGAAAAAGGGCTGCTCACAAAGGTCATTTTTCTCACCGGCTACAAAGAATTTGAATACGCAAGAGAAGCTGTGGAGCTGGGTGTTGTTGCGTTTGTTCTCAAGCCGTCTGATCCGGCAGAAATCTTTGAAGCAGTCAACAAAGCCAAACTGCAGATCGAACAGCAGAACCTGATCATGAGCGAGCAAAGCTCGCTCATGCGCCAGGTGAAAGAAAACCAGATGGCTCTGTTTGACAAACTGCTTCCGGATGAAGAAATGCTCACCAACGAAACGGTAAAGCAGCTGATTCAGTACCTAAAGAGCCATTATTCTGAAACGATTACCCTTGGCTCCGCGAGTGAGATTGTTCACCTCTGCCCTGTTTATTTAAGCCGGCTTGTCAAAAAAGAAACCGGAAACACCTTTTTGGAAATTTTGACACGGGTGCGAATGGAACAGGCATGCAATATGCTGCGCGACCCAAACAATAAAGTTTACGAAATCGCGTTGGCAGTAGGAATCAAAGATTCAAAATATTTCAGTCAGATTTTTAAACGGTATTACGGAATGACACCTGTTGAATTCCGGCAAAATCTGCTGAACAACAACAATCCGTTGGAAGTTGGTGCAGACGAACGATGAAGGTAAAACATCCGTTTCGTCGAATCAAACAGTCATTTCTGGACCTGCAGATACGCAAAAAGCTGCTGATTTCATTTGCGGCGTTAATCGTGCTGCCGGTTACACTAATGGCTGTTTTTTATTTGACGAATTCAAAAATCATATTGGAGCAAAAATCCTCTGTTTACACATCCAACGTACTGTCTGAATTGAAAACGAATTTGGAAAACACTGTAAGTGAGCTTGACGGCGTCTTTATGCAGCTTGCAAACGATCCAAATATTCAGCAGTCCATAGCGTTTCTGCGTTCTGACAATTCCACACCGGAAGAACGGCAACAAGGTGTTGAACTTGCAAATGACGCGCTGCGCGATCAGCTGTACAGCCATTCCGGTTTGATCAGTTCGCTTTCCCTTGTTCTTTGCAATAATCCGTCGGTCTCGATTTCCAACCCCAGTACAGAGCCGCTTATTCCCGATGAAGACGCACTCAAACAAGTCATTGACCATTCCAGCAAAGGAATCTGGCTTCGTGAAAAAAGCGATACAATCACCTATGTACGGCTGATCATTTCCAGTACAGATCTGTCCCCTGCGTTTTATCTGGTAATCAACATGCCGGAAGAAGCTCTGTTTGATATTTACAGCAGCATCTCCCTTTATAATGAAGACGAAATTTTCATTACCGACAAAGACGGCTATATTATATCCCACAGCGGTAAAACGCTCCTGGGCAACCGTGTAGGCCAAGACTACTTAAATTTGGTATCTAAGTCTGACGGCACCCCGTTTTCTCTGCAGACAATAAACGGACAACATGTTTATATTGCGTGCAAACACATCAACGGTGGGCAGTGGCGGTTGTTCTACGAGGTCAGCGCTACTTCTTTTGAACAAGACTTCATTTCGCTGACGCAAACATTTTTTATCATTACCATTTTTATTCTGCTTCTCAGCCTCAGCGTTTCGGTGTTTCTCGCAAAATCCATCTCCAACCCGATCAGCCGGCTCTCCAAAACCATGTAGCAGGTCCAAAACGGGAATTTTAACATTCGCAGTGATTATCATTCACAGGACGAAGTTGGCATTCTCAGTGATAACTTCAATACCATGATTGAAAACACCAACGAACTCATTCAGACCATCTACCAGAAAGAACTGCTCAAACAACAAGCGGAATTGAAGTTTCTGCAATTTCAAATCAACCCGCATTTTCTCTATAATACGCTTGAAACAATCAACTGGATTTCCCGTATCCACGGCGTTCCGGAAGCCGGTGAGATTGCGAAAGCGCTGGGCGATTTAATGCGTGAAGGGCTGCGCGAAGCAGATTTTGTCCCGTTGGAAAATGAAATTCGCAATGTAAAAAACTACCTGCTCATCCAACAGTATCGTTATGGCGATAAAATCAAGGTTTCCATCAACATTGACCCCTCGCTTTTGCAGGTAAAGACCCCAAAATTCATTTTGCAGCCGATCATTGAAAACGCCATTACTCACGGCGTTGACCCTAAAATTGAAGGCGGAACCATTTCTGTTTTCGGCGTGACTGATGGAACGGATACGATTCTCACCGTAGAAGACGATGGCGTAGGCATTCCGGCTGATAAACTGCGTAACCTTCTCAATGAAAACATCCGCAAAGCAGATCAGGGAAAACACACCCATATCGGCCTTTTAAACGTTCACAAGCGCCTGCAGCTTTATTTTGGATCTTCCTACGGATTAACAATCAACAGCGAAGAAGGCGCCGGAACGGTGGTTATCATCCGCTTACCAAACCACCCCGATGATCCTCCGAAAAACAAAGAAGGCAGGCTTTCATAAGCATTCCTCGCAAAAAATTCCCCCGAACAAATTGAACCGAACCAGTAAAAACGGACAATAGACAAAACGCCCCCTGTGTAGGAAAATAAACCTATACAGGGGGTGTTCGTATGTCACGAAGAAAATACACACATATTCAGGAGTTGGAAGAAGAAATCCTAAGCATGCGGCAAAAGGGTGCAACACGGCAAGAGATAGCAGATCAGTTAGGATTGAGCAAGTCGCAAATCAAGAGTTGGATCAATCGGTACAACCGCAAACAAGCAAAACTGGAAGTTGGAATTTGTCCACGGCCGAAAGGCAGAGCGAGGAGAAGCGATGCGCCCAGGGATATTGTTGCCGAGCAGGCTTACGAGATCCAACGTTTGCGAATGGAGAATGAATTGCTGCGGGATTTTCTGCGATCCACAGGAAGGAAGTGAAAGCAAAAGCAAAATATGCTGTGATTTACCGGTATAAAGAAAAATATCCCGTGCTTGTCATGTGCCGATTCTTTGCGGTGTCCAGAAGCGGTTATTACAGCTTTGTAAAGCAGATGGGCCGTGCTGAAAAGGATACAGCTCTTGCCGAAACGATTCGGCAGCAGCAGACAAAATGCTTTCATACTTACGGTTACCGACGGATGTGGCAGTGGCTGAAAGGCAGCAAAGGAATTTACCACAACCCCAAGACAATTCTGCGTGTCATGAAGAAATATGGCTTGCTGGCCGAGATTCGCCGCCGCAGGAGGTGGCACCAGATGGGCCAGCAGCTGCACAAGTATGAAAATCTACTGAACCGGGATTTTCATGCCGAAATACCAAACAGCAAATGGGTGACCGATATCTCCTATATTCATACCAGACAAGGCATATTGTACTTATCCATGATCCGAGATCTGTACGACAACAGCATTGTTGCCTACAAGACAGGAACGGAGCAAAGCGTGAATCTGGTTCTGGATACCATTCATCTGGCAATACGCAGAGAAAAGAAGAAGGTCGCCGCGGAGTTGCAGCTCCACAGCGACCAAGGCTTTCAATACACATCCCAAGCATATTTCA
>OFMJ01000982.1_pt1 | contig 24147 bp, 24 predicted proteins | sample 1541801 | NCBI WGS metagenome assembly OFMJ01 (sample SAMN04209234, study PRJEB22552) | human gut metagenome | biome: gut; material: feces | host: Homo sapiens | place: USA: Oklahoma
TTACAAGTAAATGTGGAAATATTTGGAGAAATCCGGCAAACAGAATATTCCCTTTCCGTGCTGGATTATGCGATTAGTTTTTTTAAAGGAACAGTAGCACCATCGGGGCAGGAGATCTTTAATATTCCCGCATTGTGGTCATCCTATTTTCTTTATTTTTTTGCAATTACAGGATATGAATGCAGTAAGATTTTCTCAAAGTTTGAACAACAAAAACTGATTCGTGTGGGGACAAGAACACATTGGTGGTATCGGAAGATTTTTCGGATTTTAAAAGAAACGTCTATATATCTTGCGATTACTTATGCCACAATGGGAATTTATGGGATGTGTACAGATGCTAAAATATGGGGATTTTCCAAGAAATTACAGTTTCGGTATAACGGGTTAAATCTACAAGGAACTTCTGCAATACAGATGCTTCTTTATTTAGTGGTATTACCGTATCTTGTGATGGCGGCGATGGCGTGTGTTCAGTATGTAATCTCGATGGGAATTAATGTGATAATTAGTTTCTTTATTATGCTAATGATATTAGTGGGTTCGGTATTTTTTGAAACGCCTTTTTTAATATACAATTATTTAATGCTGATACGTCAGAATGGCATTATAGCTACGGGAATAAATTCTTGGATCGGAATAGGAACAGCGTTGTTTCTTATCTGTGTAATGGTCTTGATTGAAAAACGATTGATACAAAAAAAAGATTTTTTATTGTAAAGGTTAGAACAGCTTTGGAATATTATACATTTATTATATCAAAAAGTAACTATTATGAAGGTGGTGAGAATTATGAATAAGATATAAAAGTAGATTATAGAAGTTATTAAAAGTTATTTGTAGGAAAGGATGGTTATAATATGAAACGGCAAGGAAGAGTAATACTAATTTGTATTGTAGCAACAGCTATTTTGATGAATGGAAATACTGCATATGCGTCAGAGAACAATGTGAGCATCTCTCCAGAAACAAATGAAATGCTAAAAGAGGTGGTTGAAGATTGTGATGTAGAAGACGACTATTTTTCTCATATTATTGATTCTTATGTAGAATACGGATATGCGGACACAGAAGAATTGAACAATATTCTTGTTGAAACGGCGGAGTCTATTCAAAAAGTTCATAAACAATCGCAGATAGAATTGGAGAATGCATATAATAAATATGTAGATATTGATAATTCACACAAAGATTCAGCTACATATAATATTTTTGCTTATAATGCAGCTGTAGGAACATTTCAAGCTGGTGCAAATTTGATAAGAGGAAGAGGATGTTCCCACACAGCTGAATCAATGGAGCATGCTATTGTTCCTTATGAAAAAATTGGAACGAGTTGGGCACCATCTACTTTAAGATATTCTGATGATTCTTGGGCTCAAGCTTTATTTACAAGAACGGGCTTATGGTCAGAAATTGAACGAAGATTTCAAGGTGAAGTTTTGCCTAGTATGCCGCCGTCAAAGATAATAGATGGAACTTATGCCTTTGATAGTAACAATAGTTCGTTAGATGCTTATTTGCAACTTCATAACGTAAATTATTCTGTGACTTTTATGAAAAATCCGGACGATCCATATTCATATAGGGCATCTATGTATATTAGCGATATCTATGATTTTGAATGGTCAAAATATGATAATGTAATTGTAGATTTTGCTAATAATTATGCAAAAGCATTACAAGATATGGGGGCCATTGAACCATATCAGATAGTGTGTAGCTTTCACATGTAAATAGTATGAAGATTTTACAGAAATTTGTAATAGTTTTTTTTCTGATTTGTATACTATCAGGGTGTGTCTCGTCGGCAATTTTGTTAGAACGGAATTGGAACATAGATTTACCATCTGATATAGAAGAAATTTATTATACAGATTCAGGAGCATCTTTTCATGGAGATGGATATAGATATAGTATTTTTTCTTGTAAAAAACCAGAGGTAATATGGGAAAATGAGAAGCCAGAATTTAATTATAAGGAACTTTTAAATGATGTGTATAGAGAATTATCTGTACCAGAAGAAAAAAGGGTAAAATTATTTGAAGGCTCTTATTATTATCAGATTGCAGATGATGGTTCAAAGTTACTTTTAATATATGATAATGAATGTATGAAACTTTATAGTATAGAAGAAATTCTTTGATGAAATGATGTTAGAATATGCTGTTGAAAAGAGATGGAGTTAAAAATATTATTTCTGAAAAAGCACAATAATATATTTACTATAGCAAACGCTTTGTAGTGGTTAGGAACACTATGAAGCGTTTTAATTTTAAAAAATAAAATTTGAATTTTTCGATAAAAATCTGTTGGAAGTGGCTTTCCTTTATGAAAGGGAGAAGCCATTTTTTAATTACTGCAGTCTGCAGAAGGGAGGTGATCCAAATGGAATTATCTCCTAAACAAAAACAGCAGGTACAAATGAAGTTTGACAGCTATTGCAAAAAGACCATCAAAGGGGAAGTAAAGCATTACTGGCGTGAGTTGACAAGACAGAAATCGAAAGAAAGTCTGTTTTCGGAATTGACCAGGCAAGAATTGGAACAACTGTACTCGATGGATGACTATTGCTTTGACCGAAGTTATTTTCAGGTCATGGGAAAAGCGGTAGAGGTCAATGATCTACAGATTGCAGAAGCATTTCAAAAACTGTCGGAAAAGAAACGGGAAATATTGTTGATGCTGTATTTTTTAGATATGACAGAGAATGAAATCGCATCCTATCTGCATTTGGTACAGAGTACGATTCACTACCATAAGCAAGTTTCATTGAGGCTGATGAGACAGATCTTGGAGGAAATGGATGAGTAATGGAAAGAAAATGTTGCCTTATGAAATTATTATGTCGGCAATTTCAGGGGATGCCCAGTCTGTCAATTATGTTTTGGAATATTATGATCCCTACATAAATGAGCTGTGTAAAAGGAAAATCAAATTGGCAGATGGAAGAGAGTATGACCAAGTGGATGACTTCATGAAGTTAAGGATTCGGGCAAAATTGATTGAGAAGATCGTGAATTTTAAGATTCTTTTAGAATAACTGATTTTATTCGTTCCCTTTCCGGAGAAATCAGAGAATAGCACATTGAAAATAGAATACTGTTACATCCAGCAGGACGTATGGAACAGACGAGCTGGGCTGCAGATACGCTGAGAGCGCTTTTATGACTTTGTGACACCGTGTCATAAAGTACAAAACGTACAATTGTATGTGGAAAAGCAGGAGCGGGAACAATCCATGCAGCAAATAGGAAGTAGGGAACCTATAGCCAAGACTCTGTTTCTGGATAATGATACTTCCGGATAGAAATTCGGTCTGAAGAAGATGGTGCAATTCCAATGTGTCCTGTTATCCCTGACAGGAACCTGCAGGATGCAAAAAGAATGTGACACGATAGAGAAATGATAATGATTCGTGTGTTATAGAAATACTGAGAAAGAAGGAAAATTAAATGGAGATGACATTTGAAAACGATGGAAAAATAGAAAACGAGAAGAGAACAGAAATGCAGAAAGAACGGATGCAAAATTACCAGGAAAAAATTAATGCATTAAAAGTGAAAACAAAAGAGGGGGAAAACTAATATGGATTCAGAATTTACAGAATACGTCAAAAATAACATTCGGGAATACCTGCCAGAATCTTATGCCAATGCAAAAATTCAGATCCAGCAGACAATCAAAGGAAATGACCGGGTGTTAGACAGCTTGACGGTTCAAAGAGAAGGAGAAGATTTTGCTGTGGCTATTCATCTGAACAGTCTGGAACAGGAATATCAGAATGGAGAATCCATGCATGAGATCATGAATCAGGTTGCAGATCAATGTCTACAGGGAGAAGAACTACCGTTTAATAGGAGAGAATTCCTTGATTATGATTCCGTGAAAGATCATGTAACAATCAAGATGTGCGATCCGGAAAATAATGTGAAATATTTGGAACAGTATGCACATAAAAATTGTGGCACACTGACAGCTTTATACAATGTTACATTAGAACAAAATGGGTTTGGCACAGCAAGTATGCCAATCAGTAACGATCATCTGAAAATGTGGGGGATTTCTGTAGAACAGCTACACCAGGATGCACTTCTGGCAGATCGTAATCGAGGGTATGGCCTATATGGTTTGGAAGATTTGGTATATTCTATGGCGTTTGAACATGAACCGGAAAATCTACTTTTGAGTACAGATGTGGTAAATGCTTCCGAAAAGGGTCCGTATGTATTGACCAATACCAGTAGAATAAATGGGGCTAATGCGCTGGTACAGGAAGAAGTGCTATCACAAGTGGGGGATGCTTTAGGAGGAGATTATTATGTCCTTCCATCTTCTACGCACGAATTGATTCTGATACAAGATGATGGATCTATATCAAAAGAAGCCTTGGAACGGATGGTGACAGAAATTAACTCAACACAGGTATCAAAAGAAGATTTGCTTTCTAATAAGGTACAGTTTTATGATTCCCATCAAAAGCAGCTGCGTTTAGATAAGAATGAAGTAGCAAAAGAAAAGATTGCAGAACAGGTAAAAGGAGTGGCTGAAAGAAAGGTGAGGAGAAATATCAAGGAACCCAAGAAAATTCCGCATAAATTATAAGGAAAATGTTGGGTGGAAAAGTAGTAAAAGATACTTGACAGGTAACTTGGAAAAGAATAGTATATATACATGATCGTACTGCGGAAACTTGCGAAGCCCGCAGTCCGGGAGGCTTCCTACGGGGAGCCTTTCGCTATTTGTAAGGAGATTTGCGAAAGTGAACAGAAAGAGGTTTTTGACATATGATGAACAGATTTCATTTTTGTCAGAACAAAAGCAGTTGATAATTGAAGATCAGGAATATGCAAAACGGATTCTTTTTCAAACTGGATATTTTGCATTAGTCAATGGATATAAACGGATATTTAAAAATCCACAGACAAATAAGTTTCAAGTAGGAGTAAGATTTGAGGATGTCTATGGAATGTATTGTTTTGACAGGAATCTTCGAAGCATATTGCTGAAATATATTTTAATCTGTGAACAAACAATCAAATCTTCATTGTCATATCATTTTTGTCAAATATATGGTGAGGATCAAAAGGCATATCTAAATCCTATTAATTATCTGCAGTCCGAGAATCACTCCCGAATAATCAAAAAGCTAATTCAAAAGATGTCAGCACAATTGAATGAAAACAGCAGTTATTATTATATCCGACATTATGTAAAAAGATATCAATCGGTTCCATTTTGGGTGTTGGTGAATACCTTGACTTTGGGGCAAGTGTCTAAAATGTATTCCTGTCAGAAAAGTCGAGTGAAGATTCAAATCTGTAAAGATTTTGGGGAGATTCGAGAAAATGAACTGGAAAGGATGCTGTCAATTATGACGAAATTTCGGAATGTCTGTGCGCATAATGATCGTTTGTTTAATTTTAAGACTCAAGATGCTTTGCCAGATTTGCTGATTCATCAGATGCTTCAGATCCCCAGGCGGTTAGGAAGGTATTGCTGTGGAAAAGAGGATTTGTTTGCGCAGGTGATTATTTTAAAAATGCTATTACAGGAAGAAGATTTTGAATGGTTTTATACAGAATTGAAACAATGTTTTCAAAGACATTCTGTATATGAAACAATATTATACCAAATGGGGTTTCCAGAAAACTGGAAGGAAATTGCAAATATAAAATGTAGGAATGATAAAGACACCTTATGACACGGTGTCGTAAAGAAAAAACAGCAGACTCGTTGGAGAATGCTGTTTTTCTTTGCATGAGCAATAGCGTTTGATAATGGGGAAGAGAACATATGAAAAAAGAAAACCAACATTTGATTAGATACAGTATGCAGTTAGCTATGCTTCATCAGTTACTTTATAAGAAACTCATTACACAAGAAGAATACTTTTTAATTAAAAAGAAGTTGATGAAAGATTATAATGTGATTTCTGATTTGATGACTTGACTTCTGATATATAGTGTCATATTATATAAATACACAATACTATAGGAGTACAAAATGAATGGAAGTAGAAGTTATTAAAGCAAAAAATAAATTTGATGATTCTGCAAAACAAAGATATAAAGACCGATTAAGAGTAGCGGCGTATTGTAGAGTAAGTACGGATGACAAAGAGCAGGAAAAAAGTTATAATTCCATGATTAAACACTACACGGCTTTGATTCAGGAAAATAAGCTTTGGACATTTGCAGGGATTTATGCAGATCCAGCTGTGACAGGAACGAAAGTAGACAAAAGGGATGAATTTCATCGTATGATTCAAGATTGTAAAGCTGGAAAAATAGATATGATCATTGTAAAAAATATCCCAAGATTTGCGAGAAATACATTAGATACCTTGAAATATGTGAGAATGTTGAAAGAAATTAATGTTGCAGTTTATTTTGAAAAAGAAAATATTCATACTATACGAGATGGAGAATTTTTGATTGCTGTGCTTGGTTCTATTGCACAACAAGAAGTAGAAAATACTTCAGCAAATGTAAAAATGGGGTTAAAAATGAAAATGAAACGAGGGGAAATGGTTGGATTTAATAATTGTTTAGGATATGATTATGATAAAGAATTAAAAACCATTTCTATAAATCCCGAAGGAGCTAAGGTAGTTCGATACATTTTTGAAAGGTATATAGCGGGAGCTGGAAGCACCATGATTGCAAGAGAATTGAATGAAAAGGAAATTCATACAATAAGAGGAAATAAATGGACTGCATCAAGTATCATGGGTGTTATAAATAATGAAAAGTATAAAGGGGATTTACTTTTGGGAAAAACATTTACAGTAGATCCACTATCCAAAAGACGATTGGAAAATTTTGGAGAGGAAGACAAATATTATGTACGAAATCATCATGAACCGATTATTTCAGAAGATATGTTTGAAAAGGCTCAGGCAATGAGAAGCCGCAGAAATGGAGGAAAGCTCAGTGTAGTTCCGGGAAAGAGGGATAAATATAGTCGGAAATATGCTTTTAGTAGCTTGTTGGAATGTGGGTTTTGCGGAGGCCATCTGACACGTAGACAATGGCATAGTAATTCAATATATAAGAAATCGATATGGCAGTGTATAGCGGCTAGCAAAAATGGAAAGTACAATTGTCCAGATAGCAAGGGAATTCCAGAGCAAGTGATAGAAGAAGCATTTCTTGAATCCTATAGGTTATTATGCCGAGATAATAAAGAGGTAGTAGATGAGTTTATAAAAAGAGCAGAGCAAACGTTAGGAAAACAGAATTTAGAAAAGGAGATAAAGAAGTGTAAAAAGAAGATAAATGAAATAAAAAAGCAACGTCAGAAATTGTTGGATAATTATATGAATAATATAATTGCCCAAGATATGTATGAAGAAAATGAAACTACATTGGTACGGGAACTTTCCAATGTAAATATTCAGTTCGCTCAGTTGCTAGAGAAACAGAAGGATCAAAAAAGTTTAGAAGAGAGAATTTCAGATTTCAAGGAGGCTCTATTAAATGATGAAATAATAACAGAATTTGATCGAGTTGTTTTTGAAAGTATTATAGAGAAAGTCATTGTTGGTGGCTTTGATGAAAATGGTAATAAAGATCCCTATAAGCTTACTTTTATATATAAAACAGGATTTACGAATGAAGTGAAAGATGCAAAAAAGAGATTTGCTAAGAAGGATAGCATTATAGATAAGACTAAAAAAATGTGTTCCTACATAGCAGACGAGATGCAAGGATTGTGCTCATATGTTAGCAACGGTGCATGTGGAGACGGTTGTATTGTTGGGTAGGAAAAAATCCACCGAGGATATGGTATATGCGTATGTGGATTATGAACCAGAGGATGATGCCTATTTACAGGGCATGAAAGGCAATGCAACGTATCGAGAAATTAAGGAATGGATAAAGGCAGAATATGGAATGTCCGTATCTTCTCTTTATGTAGCACAGATAAAAGACAAATGTGGCTTTGAGAAGCGTCAGAATTACAATATAGGCGAAAATAAAGCTCATGTGCCGAATTGTCCGCCTGAGAAGGAAAAGGCGATTTTAAAGGCATTTAAACACTTTAGAATGATATAAGAGATAGTGGGTAGGAAAGGTTCGACAGGAATCAGGATACTGAGGAATGTCGAACTCTTTTTTTATGCTTAAAATAGATACAAAGTAGATATTTTTAGCTATAAAATTAGTGATTGGCTTCGATGTAAAATCAGAAATCCCGCATGGACACTGGATAAACGCACGATTGAAAAATAATTAAAAAAGTGGGTAGGAAAATATGACGAAATATGATATAATATAGAAAAATCAAGAAAAATATCAGAATAAATAGAAAACAAACAGGAGGTATAAAACTATGGCTGCCAATAAAACGATTGGAAATATTCCATTGGGTGAAAAAATGAATCTCTCTATTGCAGAAGCATCTGTTTATACAGGAATTGGACAGGTCACATTAAGAAAATGGTTAAGAGAACCAGATTGTCCATTTTTGATTTGGGTGGGTCCGAAGAAAATGCTGGTTCGCCGACAGGAATTAGAGGATTATATTCATTCTAAGACCATGTTCTTTGACAAAGAAGAAAAGAAAAAGTAAAATACAAAGAAAAAACAGCTACGAATGGGCGTTCGTAACTGTTGGTTGATTTATGGACCCCACAAAAAGAAAGTTGATTAACTGGTTGATTTATGGGAACACATAGTGCATTTTCTTTATTATTTAAGTTAATTATAGCAAAAAAATGTCCATAAATCAACCGATTTTCAAAATTTAATATAATTATGAAAAGGAGTTGAAAGCTATGGGAAATGATAGAATCTCAATTATCCATGAAGTAACAATGGATACATTAGCAACAATTAAATCAAAGGCTCAGGTTTGCACACCAGCAGAAGTGAGAAGTCAGATTATGGAAAATGTCCGTGGTGCTGTCAGATTGGAAAATATAGTTCGGGAAAAAGGCGAAAAAATAAGGCTTGCAGAAACCTTATTACCACAACAAGTAGCATGGGCTTTGAGTGAGTTACATCCAATTTGTTTGGTCGAAACGATTGATGGTGTCAGCGATGATACAGGAAAGATTTTGGGAATGTATCAGACTGAGGGAGAAGATGAAGGAATTTATGTTACTTCTGAAGACAAGTTTGAACAGTTGGCAAGGAAATACAATCCATTGATTTCCATAGGTGAATTGAAAGAAATGTTTGCTTGTTTAAAGGATTGTGTTCCACGGAAACAAAAATGCAAAGAAAAGAATCTGATTGCAGTCAATAATGGAATCTTTGATTTTGATACAAAACAATTACGTGCATTTACACCGGACTTGGTGTTTCTGTCAAAGTCCAGAGTGAATTACAAAGTGAATGTACAGAATCCAGTGATTCATAACAATGATGATGGAACAGATTGGGACGTAGAAAGTTGGATGGCGGATTTGTCGGATGACCCGTCGGTTGTACACCTGTTATGGCAAATATTGGGAGCAATTATCCGTCCGAATGTGGCATGGGATAGAACAGCTTGGTTCTATTCCGAGTCTGGAAATAACGGAAAAGGCACGCTCTGCGAATTGATGAGAGAGTTATGTGGAAAGAAATCCTATGCGGCGATTCCACTTGCGGATTTCAGTAAAGATTTTTATCTTACACAACTCTTAAATGCCAGTGCTGTAATTGTAGATGAAAATGATGTTGGAACCTATATTGACAGAGCTGCGAATTTTAAAGCTGTGGTTACAGGAGATGCAGTGACGATTAACCGTAAATTCAAAGACCCGATTACTTATCAGTTCCGAGGATTTATGGTACAGTGCTTAAATGAAATGCCGAGAGTAAAAGATAAATCGGATTCATTTTACAGAAGACAGATTTTCATTCCATTTACAAAGTGCTTTACCGGAGCGGAACGGAAGTATATCAAGCAGGATTACTTACACAGACCGGAAGTGCTGGAATACGTATTACATAAAGTATTGCACATGGATTATTATGAATTAGATGTGCCACAGAGTTGTCAGAACGCATTAAATGAATATAAGGAGTTTAATGACCCGGTACGACAATTTGTTTCAGAGATTTTTCCAGAATTACAATGGGATTTGGTTCCGTTTACATTCTTATATGATTTATACAAAGCTTGGTACGTAAAGAACGTGGGAAGAAGTGATAGTGTTGGAAAACAGGTATTCATTAAAAATTTGGTAAGTGTATTGGATGAAAATTCTGAATTTATCTGTGAGGATAAGTCAAAAAAATACAGAACTGGTACACAAATGGATAAGGCAGAGCCTTTGATTGCAGAATATGACTTAAAAGATTGGATGAATCCAATGGCGTCTGGAAGTCACGATATTGAGAAACGATGTCGTCCAGTGTTAAATGCAGTATATAGAGGAATTATCAGAAATGATAATTAAAAGATGGAGACGGCACGATGTGCCGTCTCTAGTTAGGTGTCCAGCTACGCTGGACTTATAGGCTTTGCGAAGCAAAGCCTGACATAATACATCAAAAGTGAAGGCGATACGGTTAGTGTATCGTCTTTTTTTGTGACACTTTTGCGGAATTTGTGACATTTTTAAAAATAAAAATGTCACACGTAATCCCTGATGTACACTGGGAAAACTTAATTTACAGGAAAGTTGTGACATTTTTAAAAATCAAAAATGTCACACGTAATCCCTGATGTACACTAGGAAAACTTAATTTGTGACACTTTTATATATAATTTTTTAAATTATACGTGTATGTGAATTAAATCAATATTTTGTGTATTATGTTGATTTGAAACACATTCTATAGAAAGTTGAAAAAATACTTTCAAAAGTGTCACAAGTGGACTTTTCCCAGTGCTGGTGCGGATTTTCTTGTGACACTTTTAAAAATCAAAAATGTCACAAAAATAAAATCCAGTGCTGGTGCGGGTTTTCTTGTGACACTTTTTTAGAAAAATGTCACAGTTTGATGAAAAGTGTCACAAAAATCTCGTTTTCAAAACAACCATTCTCTAAAAGTATTGATATGAGATTTGCTTTGTATCACTGCTTATTACCTGATGCTCTGCCCTCTGGGCAGAGCATCGTCTATCTTCCCCTTCCTTACAACTTTCCCTTTTAGAACATTAAAATTAAGCGTAGCAGAACAACGCTATGTTCTGCTTGATTACCCTTATTCACAGGCAAATACAATGTCAATGGGTCCGAGGACGGCGTAGCCCTTGCCATTTACATTGTATGTGGTCTGTGATATTGGATTTTTCTTTCTTAATAGGTTGACAAATAGATAATATTATCTATAATATAGATAACAATATATAATACTTATATAAAGAAAGGAGAATCTTATGAAAACAGTTGTTTTTGTATCAGAAAAAGGTGGGGTTGGAAAGACCCGTCTTTCCGATGAGTTATATTTTTACTATACTCGTCAGGGCGTTCCTGTTTCTCTGTATTCTTTTGATGGACAATATAGGAACCGCAATACAGATAAAAAAGTGGAGAATCCAGATGTTGCGATTGTAGATACACCGGGACGTATTATGGATGATAAGACCTTACAGACCATTGAAGGAGCGGATGCAGTAGTGATTCCGATTCGTCCTACAGGTGGCAATATTGAAGCCTTTACAAGAACGGTGGCATTGGTGAAGAACCAGTTGCAAGGTGCTGGGGTTACAGTTCCTGTGATTGTAGTTGTAAATGGTGTCAATAGATTTTCGGCAACGCTTTCTTTCATGGAATGGCTGGAAAAATATAGACAGAAAGAGCATTTGGATATTATTGTGACGATTCCGCAATCAGAGGTACTCGTTCAGGCTGAAAATTGCAGATGTTCCGTAAATGAAATCAATGCTCGTTCTAGTGCGACTCAGGCGGTTAATCAGTTTTGTGATAAGATTAGTCAGTTGGTTGGTCTTCCGGTGGAACAGAGAGAGCAAAGACCTGTAAAGAGCAAGAAATTGATTGCAAAATAAAGTTTTATTGTCTATACTATAGATAATAATATCTAATGAATAGATAAGATATAAAGGAGTTGGAATGATGGCAAAAAAGAATATGGCAAGTATGCTAGATAGCTTTGAGAGTGATACAACAAAAGAGCATGACGAGTCTATTGCTATCGCTATGTCTGTACAGCAGACAAAACAAAAGCGAAATAAAAGACAGGCAAGCACAACAAGTCTTGTGTCTATGAAGCCAGAGGAAAAGGAGCGGTTTACAAAGATTGCGGAAGACCACGGATTGAGCTTATCTGCATTTTTCAGATTAGCTGTGAATGAATATATTGAGAATCATAATTGGGAATAAGAAGGTGAGAGGAAATGGCTGGAAATAGTGCTTTGAGTGCTGCTGTTAAAGCAAAGAAAGATGAGTTTTATACACAGCTTACAGATATTGAGAAGGAAATGAGATATTACCGCAAACATTTTAAAGGGAAAACAGTATTGTGTAATTGTGATGACCCTTTTGAGAGTAATTTTTTCAAATATTTTGTATTAAATTTTAATCGGCTTGGATTGAAAAAATTGATTGCGACCTGTTATGCTACTTCTCCTATTTCAGGACAGCAACTTTCATTGTTTGATGTTGTGGGTGGCGATGAAGAAAATAGCAATAAGCCTTATAAAGCTATTGTAACAAAGGTTTATGACATTACAGGCGATGGTGGAATTGATATGTGTGATGTTGCTGAATTATTCAAGCAACATGAAAATGAATTGACGGAGTTACAAGGCGATGGTGATTTTCGTTCTGATGAATGTTTGGAATTATTGGATGAATCAGACATTGTAGTGACAAATCCACCATTCTCATTGTTCCGCGAATATGTAGCAACTTTAATGGAACACGATAAAAAGTTTATTATTATCGGAAATGTAAATGCGATTACATACAAAGAAGTGTTTCCACTTATTATGGAAAATAAGTTATGGTTTGGAGCAAGTATTCATTCAGGAGATAGAGCGTTTTACGTACCGGATGATTATCCGTTAAATGCGTCAGGATGTGGTGTGGATGATGATGGTCGCCGTTTTATTCGGGTAAAAGGTGTTCGGTGGTATACAAATTTGGATTTAAAGCAGAGACATGAAGAAATGATTTTGGTAAAGCGGTATAGTAAAGATGTATATTCTTTATATGATAACTATGATGGTATCAATGTAGATGCTACGGCTGATATACCATGCGATTATGCAGGTATGATGGGTGTTCCGATTACCTTTTTGGATAAGTATAGTCCTGACCAGTTTGAAATTCTCGGTGTTACTCAGTCTTGGTGTGGTGTTGCCAATAAAATTTATCCGAGACAAATTCAGATTGACAAAAATGGAAAGCGAACACAAGTTACAAAATTGAACGATGGAGCAGCTATAAGGATTGATAAGCCGCCTGTTAATAAGACGTATTATGAAGTAGATGGTGAAATGTTTATTAAAACATACGCACGTATCCTTATTCGTAACAAGCATCCTGAAAAACCAAAGGAGAGATAAATATAATGAAAATTGAAGAACGTCGGGTGACGGTAAGAGAATTAACAGAAGGTTATTTCAATGACGAGGAAGAAGGCGTTGTTGGATATGATGAAAATTTGGATATTCGTCCAAAATATCAGCGAGAATTTGTGTATAAAGATGCACAGAGAGATGAGGTTATTCGTACAATTTTAAAGGGGCTTCCTTTGAATGTAATGTATTGGGTTGACCGAGGTGAAGATTTTGATAATGACCCTGATGAACCGAGATACGAGGTATTGGACGGTCAGCAAAGAACCATTTCCATTTGTGAATATGTAGATGGAAATTATTCTGTAGATGATATGACATTTGATAATCTTCCGGGGGATATTCAAGATAAAATCTTGGATTATAAGTTATTTGTGTATGTCTGTGAAGGTACAGAATCCGAAAAATTGGAATGGTTCAAAATTATCAATATTGCTGGTGAGGAATTGACACCACAGGAACTTCGTAATGCTGTATATGCTGGTTCATGGGTATCTAGTGCAAAAAGATATTTTTCCAAATCAGGATGTGCTGCATATAATTTAGCTGGTGATTATCTGAAGGGGGCTTCTATTCGTCAGGAATACTTGGAAACAGCATTGGAATGGATTTCAGCTAAAGAAAATACAACGATTGAAGGTTATATGTCTAAGCATCAGCATGATGCAAATGCAGTTCAATTGTGGAATTATTTTCGTTCTGTAATTGAGTGGGTTCAAGCCATTTTCCCAAAGGTAAGAAAAGAAATGAAAGGTCTTCCATGGGGATTGTATTTTAATGAACATGGTGATAGAACTGATTTGAATCCAAATGATTTAGAGGTAGAAATTCAGCGTCTTTACGGTGATGAAGATGTTACAAAGAAATCAGGGATTTATGAGTATCTTTTAACCGGAGAGGAAAAAAAATTACAGATTCGTGCATTTGATAAACGCACGATGCAAGCTGTATATGAAGAACAAGGACATAAATGTGCATTTTGTGGAAAAAAATTTGAGATTGAAGAAATGCATGGTGACCACATTACGCCTTGGAGTAAAGGTGGGCATACGACAAGAGAAAATTGTCAGATGCTTTGTAAAGAGTGTAACTGGAAAAAAGGTGCACAATAAATAAAAATTGAATAAAAGTAGTTCACGAGAGGATTGCCCTACTGTTCAATACAGATACCTATGTTCCTGCATCAGCATAGGATGAAAAGGGTACAGGCATGTGGATAGGGTTGGGGTCATACCGACGGACAGAAGACCACCAGTAAGGATGTGTGAGCATTCGGCGTACAGCGGTGAGCAGACGATTTCTAAATCTAGGAATAGGTCTGTTTGCCGTTGTTTTTATTTTCTCATAAAGCAGTGTGCAAATGATTTTAGAAATCGTTTGTATGCTGCTTTTTTCTGTAACGAAAAGGAGAGAAGACAAATGGCGAATGCAAATTTAGGAGCTGCAAAGCGAGCAAAAAATGATGAGTTCTACACACAACTTACAGACATTGAAAAGGAGTTACGATATTACAAAAAATATTTTAAAGATAAGACGGTCTTATGTAATTGTGATGACCCGTTTGAGAGCAATTTCTTTAAATATTTTGTATTGAATTTTAACCGATTGAAATTAAAGAAATTGATTTGTACCTGTTATGAAGGGTCTGCTGTTGCAGAATATCGAGATGGAAAAGCAAAACCATATAAAGCAATTGTGACAACTGTTCATGATGCAAATGGTGATGGTGGTATTACGATGGATGATGTCAGAGATTTGTTTGATTCTGGTAAAAATGAATTGACTGAGTTACAAGGTGATGGAGATTTTCGGTCTGAGGAGTGCTTAGAATTATTGGAAGAAGCAGATATTGTTGTGACAAATCCACCGTTTTCTTTGTTCCGTGAATATGTGGCAACTTTGATGGAACATGAAAAGAAATTTGTGATTTTAGGTAATATGAATGCAATTACTTATAAAGAAATTTTTCCATTGTTGAAGAATGATGTTTTGTGGTTAGGTTCAACACGCCCAAAAGAATTTATACAGAGAAACGGTAAAATTAAAAAGTTTGGAAATATTACATGGTTTACAAATTTGGATATTAAGAAACGACATGAAGATTTTGTGTTTATCAAACGATATAAAGGGTGTGAAGATGAATATCCAAAGTATGATAATTATGATGCAATCGAAGTATCAAAGGTGAAAGATATTCCAGAAGATTACGATGGGGTGATGGGGGTTCCGATTACATTTTTAGATAACTATAATCCTGAACAATTTGTAGTGATTGGTATTAGTGGTAATCTTGCAAATCCATTAATGATTGATGGTAAACGAAAAAGTGGACGTTTTTATGTGAATGGTAAAAGATTGTATGACCGTATTGTTATTCGTAACAAACATCCTGAAAAACCAAAGGTATAAAACAGTTTATCGAAAGATAAATAGATGTTTTGAAAAAAATAAAAATTCTTGGAGGTAATTATAATGAGTAAACGTAAAGAAAAAGAAAATGAATTGCTTGCATTTTTAAGTGAAGAGGAAAGAAAATCCTATGAAGAATTTGAGAAAAAGTTACAGGCAAAAAGAAATGTTGCCGTAAAAAGACAGAAAGAAGAAATGGCTTTCTGGAAGAAAATTGATGAGCGAGAAGATGAAGTTTTGAAGCATATTATGGAAAATCGGGAAAAGAGACAAGCAGAAAAATTGAAGAAAGAACAGGACGTTCAAAAAGCACAAATGCAAAATCAAACAGGCTCTGGAAATGTCACAATGACAAAACCTGTTACAGAAAATAGAACGGTTTCTGTGCAAAATCAGAATCCACAAATGCAGCAAAAACCTGTGATGCAAAACTATCATCAAGGACAACCAACTGGACAAGTTGGTGGACAGAATCCTGTTGCCTATCGGCAACCATAATCCGGGGAAAGTCCAGAAAGGGGCGGGTAGCCCCTTTCGGCGAAATGCAATCCTCTGATGCGTAGCGTCAGAGGTTGTATTGAGCAACCTTTGACGGAGCAAAGGTTGGGGTGGAAATATCGGAGAGAAAATATTGTAAAAGGGGGTTAAAGTATGGCGGAATCAATGACAGTATCATCATCGCAAGGTAGAGTGGCAGAATGGCATGATGCAAGAATTACTACACCGGAAAATGCAGATAAAATTTTGGCGGATAAAAATGAACATTGGATTGGTGATGTGAATAAAACAGATGCAGATAAATTCAATGAAATTTTTGAAGATGATGTTGCGAATTTCAATGCAAAGCAAACAAGACCGTCACGAAAAATGGGAATGGAATCTACAAATCCAGATAGACAAAAATCCTATTATGATGGAATTGTAGATGGAACATTTTGTACAGGTTCAGGCAAAATGAAGGAAACACCGATTTACGAAGTGGTATTACAAATTGGAAACAAAAATGACAACGGTGTGACAGATAAAGATTTTGATATGCAGCATTGGAAAACTTTGAAAAAGTCTGGACATGAGAAAGAAGCAAGTGACTATGTGTTACAACATCTTTCAAATCATCCGAACAAAGAACGGACAAAAAGAATTATCCATAAGGCGGTAGAACGGATTGCAAATTTTGACCCTGAGCATTTGAAAGTGTTACGTGCAGACTGGCATGAAGATGAACCATGTGGAACTGGACATGCACATATTGCTTATGTTTTGAAAGCAACAGGTTACAAAACAGGAATGGAATCCAGAGTGGCAAGTGTGAAAGCATTGGAGCAGATGGGGTTTAAGAAAACAAAAGAATCTGAATATGGAATTGTCCAATTGCATGAAAAATTTAAGTCTATTATTGAAGAAGAAATGATAGCCGATGCTTTGGAATATGGATACGAAGCAATACAAAGAACTGCTGATTCTGGAGAGCATAGAAAACACTCTGACGTAGATACATTTCGTGAAATGATGGAAGAACAGGAAGCTTTAGATTCTTATAAGAGTGAATTGGAACAAAAAGAAAAACAGATTAAACAGAAAAGAATATCTGTGAAAAAGGAACAGGAAAAATTAGAAGAAAAAGAAAGAGAGATTACGAAAAAAGAGAATGATATAAAAGCGATTACACGGATAAATGAACTTGCAGTACAAAAAAATACGGAGCTTTTGCAAGCAAATAAGTCTTTGAAAGAAGAATTGTACGTACAGGAAAGAGTGATTCAGCACAAGCAAAAATCTTTAGAAGAGAAAGAGCATGATGTACAGGGAAAAGAGTTAAGAATACATTTGGATGCAGATAAACTTTCCAAAAGAGAACGAAGTATTTCACAAAGAGAAAGTGAAATATCACAAAAAGAGAGCGATTTGGATAATCGGGAAAGTCTGTTATCAAAAAGAGAAGAAAATGTGATTTTGATTACAGAAGGACAACAAAGAATTACAGAAGAACAACAGAGAAAAGCCGATGAATTTCAGCATCGGGAAGATGCTCTGCAAGCACAGGCTTATAATTTGACGGAACGGGAAAATATGTTGACGCCTGCGGGTCAGGTGGTGGATATGTTGGGGATAGTGCAAACAACATCTACAAATCCTAAAATACAGGAAGCAGCAAAGCTGGTACAAAAATATGTTTCTAAGAACAAAGAAACGATGGATAGGCTCTATCCAAAATATAAGAAAATGCAACGAGAACAGTTCTTTGGTGATACGTCGTTTGATGTTTCACAACAGTCAAATGACTATGATAGAAATTTTTGATAAAATATAAGCATAATAATCCCTCTGAAAGCGTAAAAGGCTCTCAGAGGGATTTCCTTTGCTTTTGGCGATAAAATTATCGTAAAAAAGGAAAAACAGCTTAAAACGCATTTTAGAGCGTTTTACGGCTATGTGCGAAAAAGCTTGATTTCTACGGATTTTTCTTGATTATAAGGTGTGATAAAACTTGATATATTAGAAAATAACAAGTATAATAAAAAGCACGATGATAATGAGAAAAGAAAGTGGGTAGGAAAATGGCAAAAAAATTAAGGTGTTATCTATACACAAGAGTATCTACGGGGATACAGGTAGATGGCTATTCTCTGGAAGCTCAAAAGGAGCGATTAGAGAAAGAAGCCATACACAGGGGCATGAAAGTAGTCGGAACATATAGCGATGAAGGAAAATCAGGAAAAAACGTGACAGGAAGACCAGAGTTCCAGCGTATGCTTGCCGATATTCAATCTGGAAAAGATGCAGTGGATTACGTATTAGTTTTTAAATTAAGCCGATTTGGAAGAAATGCAGCGGATACTCTGAGCAGTTTGCAATTTATGGAAGATTTCGGTGTGAATCTGTATTGTGTGGAAGATAATATTGACAGTGCCGGAGCTGCTGGAAAGTTGATGATTTCTGTATTGGCTGCGGTAGCAGAGATTGAACGTGAGAATATCCATGAGCAGACGATGGCTGGTCGTAGGCAAAAAGCCCGTGATGGTAGATGGAACGGTGGTTTTGCTCCGTATGGCTATATATTAGTACCTCGTAACGGGGAGCGTGGGAAAGTGCTTGAGATAAACGAAAAAGAAGCGGAGCTGGTTCGGATTATCTTTGATAAATTTGCCAATACGGATATGGGATGTAATGCTGTGGCAAAATGGCTAAATGACCATGGTTATACAAAAGAAGTACGCCAGAATGGAACGCTATCCAATATTAGCTCTAATTTTGTGAAACTGGTATTAGATAATCCTGTGTACATGGGAAAAATCGCATACGGAAGACGAAAGACTGAAAAAATCGAAGGAAAACGCAATGAATATCATGTGGTAAAACAGGCAGAAGATGCCTATGAAGTATATCAAGGGATACATGAAGCTATTGTATCCGAGGAACTATGGCAAAAAGCTCATGCGAAACGTCTGGTAACAGGCGTGAAGTATGATAAAGTCTATGATACAGGGCATTGTCATATCCTATCGGGCTTGTTGCGGTGTCCAGAGTGTGGGGCGAAGATGTATGGGGTAGTTAATCGCAAAAAGAAGGCTGGTTCCGATGATTTTTACAAGGATATGTGGTATTATAAGTGTAAAAATCGTATCAAGGTGGAAGGACATTTTTGTACCTACAAAACACATATCCGACAGGATATTGTCAATGCAGAGGTGATAAGCATTGTAAAATACGCTTTGAATGACGAAGAATTTAAACGTAGGATTGCACAAAAAGCTGGTGGAAAAGAAGACGGTTCTCTGGATGAGTTGATGGCAGAGAAAGTACGTCTGGAAGATACGAAGAAGAAACTGGAAATCCGAAAAAAGAAAATGTTAGATAAAATCGGAAACATGGATGTGGATGATGAATTATATGATACTCTTTTTGAGGATTATATGGGTGTTGTACGGGAATTGACGGAAAAATTGGCAAAGTTGGATGCGGATTTACTGCGAAATAACATTGCCATTGAGAATGTACAAAAGCAGACCTTTACAGCCGAACAGTATTATGAATTGCTGGATGCAATCGTGCGATACATGGAAGAAATTCCAGAGAATCGAATAAAACAGTTGATGGGACTTGTACTGGATAAAGTAGAGCTATTCCCAAAACGACAGGCAAACGGTCGATGGGTACGAAATGTGAGATTTAAAGTGCCGTTGGACGTGGATGGAACCTTTTATGATAGTATTGGTTTCCGTGGAGATGGAGAAGAAAAGAATGAGGAAGACGATTCTGTCTATTTCCTACCCAATGAAATGCATGTGGAGACGATATGTTTATTGTCCAAACTCAACACAAAACAGCACATTGAGGTTGAGGTGAAAATGGATGAGTTGGATATTACAGCTGCGGAGAGCAAAGCCACCTATGAGGAAATCAAGACGTATGTGCTGGAACATACAGGTCTGAAAGTCAGCCACCTCTACATCGCCCAAGTCAAACAGAAATATGGCATTATCGAGCGGGAAAACTACAACAAGCCAAAATCCGAAAATGCCAGACAGCCGAAATGTACACCGGAAAAGGAAGCGGCTATTATAGATGCTTTGAGATATTTTCAGATGATTTAAAAGGGAGTGATAATATGCCAAGAACAGGAATTACTGCTTATGATTTACTAATCTCTTGTCCCGGGGATGTCCTTCAATATGCTGAGATTGTGAAAGAGTGTGTTGAGTCATTTAATCATACTTTAGGTTGTATTAATAATGCTGAAATTGTAACACGACATTGGGCTACTGACAGTTTTCCTCAATCTGGAGACAGACCGCAAGAGTTATTAAACAAGCAATTTGTGCGAGATTGTGACGCAGCAGTCGCAATTTTCTGGACAAAATTTGGAACACCTACGGATAAGTATGGATCAGGAACTGAAGAAGAAATTGAAGAGATGTTATCTTCGGGTAAACAGGTTTTTCTTTATTTTGTAGATGCCCCAATTAACCCATCTGTGATAGATATGGAGCAATATCATAAGGTAAATGATTTTAAGGAAAAATACAAAGGACGTGGATTATATGGATTGGTCAAAGATGAAAGCGATTTAAGGAAACAGTTTGCTAATCATTTGACAATGTATTTTCTGCCAATAATAACTGGAGAGATTTCTCAAGATACAACAACGGTAGCCCCATTGTTGCAGATACAAGATTATGATTCTGGAAATGAAGATGTGGTTACATATCAACAATTAGCTCTATCAAACTGCAAGCTTATGAGTGACAAAGTTCAAGCTATCTATACTCTAATAGATAACTTGAAAGACAATTATTTACCACAGCGTACGCCTGAAAAACAAGAAGAAGCTTCTCAAAGTTTGTTGAACGATGGTAAAAATGAATTAATAAAAAGACCAGAACTTTCTAAAATGTTTTTAAATTCATTAACAGATGTAAATATTTCTGAACGGTGGAAAGAAACAATTCTAAAGTTTTGTGAGCGTAACAACATAGAGATTCCAGAGCAGTTTTGGTATGTAGGCAACTTGAAGCAAAGCAGCATAATCTTATCTACCCCATTTTCTAATAACTCTCCATCATTAGAGGGGAATGATGCTGAACAACAACGTTATAAATCTATACAAAAATTGTATTGGGATATTGTTGAATACAATGAATATCTGATGTTTTTTTCCAGGATAGATACTCAAAAATTTGTACGATTGGTAGTAGCGAATACTGGAACTACATTTGATGAAGATATAGATATAAAACTTATTGTAAAAAAGGATTGCTTGCTAACTTTTAATGATTTCCCAATTCCTGATATCAATATAATAGATGAAATTTTGGAGATGGATTTTTTAGAGTTTGCCTATGAATTAAAAGAAACAGATTCTATTAGCAAATATAGCGATTATCCTGTTACTCCAGTTAATTTTGATTATCGAATTCCAGATCCATTCAATCGGGTATCTGCAAGCGATGAATACAAAAGGCAAAAGGAAAACTACAAGACTCAGTTAAAGCACATTATGTGTTATCAAAAATACGAAAAAGAGACCTGTGATATTTTAGTATTTCACATTTCATATTTAAAACATCATGTGAAAATGGCTTTCCCATCTGTACTTGCGTTCAAAAATCTACCTGAAGAAATAGAATATGAAATTACATCGAAGCATGTACCAGATGTTACAAAGGGAAAAATATCTTTAATTTCTGAAAAAAACTAAATATATTATAAAGTTAACCTTTTATATGTATTCAGCCAGTTCCACAATGATATTGCTCTGCCGGAGCAGCCAGTCCGAAAATTCCTTCGGACTGGCTGTTTTCTTTTTCACAGCCTGTTTCCGCTGCAAGGCTTCTTTTTTGAAAGATTCAAAAGCAGCCAGCATTTCTTCCAAACGGTCGGCAGGAAAGCCGGGGGTTTTCTTTGCCTTATTGATTTTGTTTCGCCAGTTCTGGCATTCGTTTTTGTAGAGCAGATCATAATTGTTTTCTCTGGCTCGTTCATCAAACTCACGCTTGTTCTGGAGAGATTGCTTTTTACGACACTTATCACTGCAAAGCTCATATCTCTGGCTTTTGGCAAGGAATACTTTCCCGCAAATTTTGCATTTCCGGAAATAAAGTCCCCAATCGTTCAAGCGGTTCAGATAATAGATAATCAGCGGATACAGGGATGAATAAGCAGAAACACATTCCATATTTCGTTTGCTGTCCGGATACCAGAGGTCAAGCCGGGTATCTTCCTGCGGTACAGAACCATAAATATGTGTAGAAATATTCAGGCGCTTTGGTTTTCCTGAATCCTCATCAAAGTCAAGGGGTGGATTTCCCATAAACAAGGCTGTGAAGCCGTTCATTTTTCCAATAAAACGCTCGCAGGCAGCTTCCCGATTTCGTGGTTCTCTTGCCTTTAAATATTCGTTCCAGATACGAAGTGCCACATACATTCTCACCGGATCACCGGTGAGATATTTTTTTGCCAGAAAATCACCGGAAGCCTGTTCCAGTCCTGGCTGCTTCCAACGGTTAGAGTGCAACGCTTCTCTCAATGGCATCAGACCAAAACGGTTCCATTCGCCATCAGGATCATGCTCAAAGGCTGAAAGCATAGCTCCCAAAGGGCGTGTAACATCACACAGCACCTCTGCATCGGCATATCCTTGTAAACGAAACCGGATTTGCAGTTCTTCTCCAATCAAAATGCGCTCTTTCATTTTCTGTCTGTCCAGCGTCAGTACCAGCAGAATACGGTCATAAAGCGGTTCGTGCCGCACAAATTCAAAGTCCATGCAATTCCCTCCCATTCATTTATGGTAATTTTATAATCTGATTACATCTGTTACACTAATGGTACTGCGAATCTATTGTTTTGTCAAGGTTGTAGCGATATGATGACATCAGATGGTAATTTCATTACATCGTGTACCTTGACAACTAAATGACCGTCTGAACTGAGATAAACCGCCATGACCTCTCCTGAAACGGAGGGCGAGCGCATCGAGAAATCGGTGACTCATGTATGTCGAGCAGGGCAGCATGAAGGAAACGGGACAGGTAGAACGGCAAATATGTGAAAAATGAAATATCAATCAATTCAAATAAAGGAGGAACACCGATATGAAAGAAAAAACAAAATGGAACGACTATGACGCTCTGCCCCTGATTTTGGATGTTATGGATATTCAGCATATCATGGGGATTTCCAGAGCCAGTGCCTATGAGCTGGTACACACACCGGGGTTTCCAGCAGTGCGCAGCGGCAGACTGATTAAGATCAGCAAGAAAGCCTTCTTCAACTGGCTGGACAGCGGTGGCACTCCGCACGAGAACGAAAAAGAAAGGACGGCGTAATCATGAATTTGAGTATTCAAGAAAAGAAAATTCTTTATGCCTTTGCCTGTCCCAATCACCACAACACCGTGACAAGGCTCAAATGGCTGACCGCATTGACTGTTGATCCAAAAGCAAAACGCTGGATGCTGGGACTTGCCAGAAAGATGGAAAATGAGGTTGAGGAACACTGGTATCCTTGCTTTTATCAGCAACTCCGCATGGAGATGGCAAAGTATTACGAGGCAAAGAAGTATCTGCGGATGGTAGAGAAAAGCACTGACTTTGAGGAGGATTTTTATGACGAAGCTGTCTAAGTATGAGAAAGAAACCATTATCAACTGGAACGAAGCGGAAAACACTGCCAGCATCTACACCTTCAACGCCGATTGTTGTGGTCAAGCATTTTTGTAACACTTATGGCTAATAAAATCGGTGGATTGCA
>OFMJ01000987.1_pt1 | contig 24043 bp, 37 predicted proteins | sample 1541801 | NCBI WGS metagenome assembly OFMJ01 (sample SAMN04209234, study PRJEB22552) | human gut metagenome | biome: gut; material: feces | host: Homo sapiens | place: USA: Oklahoma
GCTGCTTCCTTCGGCATTCACCTCTGCCTGCAGTTCTTTCTTCATTGTGCGGAGCATGGAGAGGTCGGCTCTGGTCAGTTTACGGCTACCGATCTGATAGCTCTGGCCACCGATCAGGACCTTTGTGATTGCTTCATTAACCTGCTGCAGCATTTCCGCAGCTGTCATCTGTCCTTCTTCTGCCATTCTCTTCCTCCTTATACCCAGTGTTCATTTGCCCGGATCCAGTTTTCTTCCGGAGTTTCCTGTTTCTCTTCCTGCTGCCTCTGCAGCTGCTCTTTGCGTTCTGCTTCGACCTGAAGGTGAAGCATCCGGACTCCGAGGATATCCGCAGCAGCCAGGCAGTAAACTTCACAGTCGAGATAGTGGTTATCTATATGCGAGTGCTTAGGTACCCACTTCTGTATGGTTCTGGATCCTGATTTCACATTGACTTTATGCTCTGCAGTCACCTGCTCGGCATATTCCCGATCACATCCCTCGTATACCATCCAGGCGCCTTTCCCATTGTCTTTTCGCATCCTGGACGCAATCATGTCTTTGTACTTATCACCATCAACCAGAACTAAGTTCATGCCGTAGGCTCTGCTGTCTACCTTGTTGATCTTTGATGTTTTAAAGTGAGACATCATGGGATTATTGGCGCCTTTTACCGGCATAGCCCACTCAGAATTTGATGCACAGAAATCATATGTGCTGTCTGCGTTATATCCTGAATCGATCAGACACAGCGACACGACTACCTGTTCTCCGGATTCCGTCAGGTACGGGGTGTTCATGATGCTTTCGATATCCTGAAAAGATAGAACCTGGCCATGTGCGATGTTTTGACTCGTGATATACGGTCCCCAGGCTCGGATTGTCCAGTAGAGGCACGTCTCTTGGACGTCCACTCCTGCTGTCAGATATCTGGCCCAGTCCGGAACCACAAGCTGCGGCAGATCTGTCTGCCTTTCCATGACCATGTCCGCATCCGTTTTCAGTTTGGTGTCTTCCCAGGGCTCTGCCAGCCATGAGTTTACGAAGTTCTGAAGAAGATCAGGATTGTCTTTACTGTCGAGGAACTCTTTTACAATTTCAGAAAAGCGCACAAACGGTGAATACAGGGTATTAATCCAGAATGCGACTTTCTTACTTGCCTTCGTGTTCCTTCTGACTTCCCTCCACTCTCCATATCGAATCATGCGGTCTCTGTCCTGATCAGTGATCTTGCATCCGCATTCCTGGCAAACATAGACGGCCATGTCAGCACGCTCTGAATTGTCCAGGCCTTCTCCGTCCGGAAAGCGCAGGTTACTGAATTTCAGTTCTATGTATTCCCCGCAGTGCGGGCATGGGACAAAGTAATGCTTTTCGATATCTGCTCCCATAAGGGCCTGCCAAATATGGCCGGTCTGCAGTGTGGGGGTACTTGTCATGTATATCTTTCTCTGGTTGGTGAACGTCTTTGTACGTTCCCTGGCCAGCCTGATAGGGTCCGCTTCTTTCTTGCTGGCTCCGGGGTATTTGTCTACCTCGTCCAGAAAAAGATATTTAATTGCCTTAGATGCCAGTGCGGATGGACTGTTGGCGCCATTGAGACTGAGATACATTCCCTCGAACTGAAGCTCCAGCTTCGATGATTCGTTTTCGTTGTACAGCTTGCGCAGAGGCTTGCTGGCTCTGATCATTGGTTCCAGTCGGTTCTTGCTTATTGATTCCGCCAGGGTATCTGTCGGATAAACGATAAGCGTAGGCGATGGATCCTGCTGAATGACGTAGCCGAGCATGTTCTGCATTGCCTCGGTTCCTCCGACCTGGGATGGTTTACAGAAGATGATCTCTTCTGTGTCGTAATTAATGAATTCGTCCATGATCTCTTTGAGATATGGGGTCTTTTCATTCCTCCATGGCCCAGGCATGGCCGATGTTTTCGAGTCCAGCATTCTGTACTTTTCGGCCCATTCGGAAACGGTGAGGTTCTCCGGAGGCTGCAGCTGCCGCATAGCCTCCTTCTGATATTCCGCGACGTTATACTTGCGGATCTGAATTCTTTTTCTTTTGAGTTCCATGTACATCTTCCGGCCCTACAACGCCTGCGACTACGAAGGCGCCCAGGAGCCGATTGACCTCACTGGCCAGTTCCTTTTCCAGATGCCGGGCTTCCGTTGGGTCTATACCGCCTGAAAGCATCCCGATGATTCTGGACGGGAGTGATGCTGCGAACTTTTTAAAAGCAACGAAAAATTTCGCATAATCGAGCTTTACTTCCTCGATAGAAATGTATTTACCAGCTGCAATCTCGGTTTTTAACCGATGCAGCTCGCCCTGGGATTCCTTGAGAGCGACGTCCGCCTTCATCTTCTGCTCTCTCAGTTCCACTTCCTTTTCCGACCGCCCAGCTTTCCCATACGCCTTTTCAGACAGGTACTTGATGTAGCTTTGAATAGTCGGTACCAGGTCATATCTGCGGACCGTATGACCATCTTCCAGGATCTTTGTTGTGGAGATTATCCCTTCCTGAGTCAACTGCTGCACTCTCCGGACGCTGACTCCGAAAAGCTGCGCGATTACTTCGGTTCGATAGAGGCTTCCTTTGACTTCACCGTTCTCGGCCATCAAAATCCCCCCCTAGCAACATTGACTCTTCGCTCATAGCTGCAGGTTTAGGTCTGAATCCGATAAACGGAAGGCCTTTTCTCCTGTATACTCTTCCCACCTGCGGACGATTACGTCACAGAACTTCTCGTCAAGCTCCATCAGGTAGGCTGCGCGGTTCAGCTGTTCCGCGGCCATGAGGGTGGAACCACCTCCTCCGAACAGGTCCGTGACATTCCATCCCGGTTTACTGGAATTCTTCATAAGTCTTCCAATCAGCGGTACCGGCTTCATGGTTGGATGGATGTCGTTTCTTAAAGGCTTATTCTCAAATAAAACCGTAGTCTGATCTTTGAACGCCTCCCGGATCTGTTCGATGTATGTGATCAGGTCTTTTTTCTTCATGGATTCGAGATCCAGCTCTTCATCCATAAGAACCGTAGCCTGAGTACGGTCATTAATGAAATAATGGCCAGCGCCTTCCTTCCACCCATATAAAATGGGTTCATGAATCCACTGGTAATCGCTCCGGCCTAACACGAAGGAGTTTTTCTCCCAAATCAGGCACTCACTCAGCTTCAGGCCAGCTTCTCTGAAGGCCCTCCTGAATGTTTCGCCATGCGAATCGGAATGAAATACATAAATTGCGGCGCCTGGCCGCATGATACTGACAGCTGATCCGTAAGCATCAAACAGAAAGTCGTGAAAACTTTCCTCGTCCATGTCGTCGTTCTGAATGCATGACTGTCCCTGGCCTCTGCCAGAATCCTTCATAAATTCAGTTTTTCCTCCATAGTTGACGTTGTATGGCGGGTCTGTTATGATGAGGTCGGCCTCTTCACCGGCCATCAGTTCTGCTATGTCAGATGGAGACGTACTGTCTCCGCACATCAATCGATGACGCCCTAAGATCCAGATATCTCCCCTTCTGGTTATGGGCTCATCGATTTTTTTGTATTCTTCTTCAGGGTCGAAGTCGTCATCTTCTGCCTCGGCATCTTTCTCCAAGTCCACGCAGAGGTCTTCCAGCTCGCTGGTAGAGAACCCAGTTGCTGCAAGATCGTACTCATTCAGTTCCAAATCCAGGAGCAGGTCTCTGAGCTTCAGCTCATCCCATCGCCCGGTTATCTTATTCAGAGCGATATTGGCCTGCTTTTCCTTTCCTTTGTCTCTGATATTGAGAACAACGACTTTTGCTTCCTCTATTCCGAGGTCCATCATAACTGTGCGGCGCTGATGGCCTTTTATGATGGTCCCGTCGTAGTTGATCACGATTGGATCCAGGTATCCGTTCTCTTCGATGCTGCATTTTATGTCCTGGTACTCTTTATCCTCCGGCTGAAGCGGAACCCTTGGGTTATATTCCGCAGGTCTCAGGTCTGAAAGCCTTCGGCGTTCCATCTTCATATAATCTCCCATGGTTTTTGCCTCCTTCCTGGGGGATTTTGGGGCAAGCGTAACGAAATAGGAAAAAAATTTTTGTTCATATCCGGTGAAGAGCCGGGCCTTCCCCGCGCCGCGGGCCGTATGGGGCCTGGGTAGTACCTAAGCCGCGCCGCGCTGGCCGGGTGGCCTGCTCGCGTAGGCGTCTGAAGGCAAAACAAAAGAGACAGCCTCTCGACTGTCTCTCTCTGCGAGCTGGTGGGCCGGGATGCGCCCTGCCTTGCTCGTCCTCTCTCACTCTCTTGCCACGCTAACACTATAGCACAGTTGGATGTCTCAGTGTGTCTCATGTTTAAGAGGGCAGCCCTCTGTCCCTGTGCTCCCTGTCGCCTGGCCCCTGGCTCGCCTCGTCCCTCTGCTGCCTCGCTTGCCCTGCGTGCTGTGTGGCTCTGCCTGCTGTGCGTGGCGTGTGTGCCTGGCTTGCTGTGTCTCCCTGCTGCCTGCCTGCCCTGTGCTCTGTGCCTGGCCTGCCCTGCCTCACTGTGCCTGTGCTGGCTGTCCTTGCCCTGGCTGCTGTGTGACCTGGCCTGTCCTGGCTGACCTTGCTCCCTGCTGCCTGACCCTGCTGCCTTCTCCCCTCTATCCTAACTGCGGTTATCCATCTGAAGGTAAGCCCTGTATATTCCTGGGCGGATATCTGGCCCTGCCTACCGGGGTGTCTTCTTTTGTACGCCTGGCTCTGACCCATGGCCTACTGCGTTCCCTGCATGGCGTTCTGCTGGTGCTGTGCTGCAGCTACGATCTTGAGCTGCTGCCTTGTCACTACATACTGCCCTGCCTGCCTCACTCCGGAATAAAAGCCCGGACGCGCCGAGCTTTTATTTTCCTGAAAAAAATTCCTGAAAATATTTTCCGGGTTATACCCCCGGGTGTCACTTTTTCCAGAATTTTTTCCTGGCCATTTTCTGAGCCAGATGTTTCTGGTAAACTGCCCTGTTCTCATCTACGATGTCCAGGACTCCATCCTGCTGTAGGAGATAGTTAAGTGCTACATTGTAACGCTTATTGCACTGGCTCCGGCTCATGTAGATGCCGTCCGCTATATCCTTCCAGTCTTCCATGTCCAGATGCCTGCGTTCCATGATCTCTCGTTCCAGGGACGTCTCCGGCAGCAGTTCTAATAAGTCCATGGTCTTTTCGATCGAGAGGCTGACGTTGTATTTCTGCTTCTCGATTCTCTCTTCGATGCTGGACTGCTTCACTACCAGGTTGGCGGTGCCATCGCCATGGTCTCCGGTGGTCCTGCGACCACGCCCCTGTGCTCCTGGTGCGGATCGCATATCGCACTTCAAATTCTCAAGCCTCCGGTCCAGCTGGCCCTTGCGGCGCTTCGCCCGATAGATCTGTTCCAGAACGAACTTCAATATTTCCCTATCCTCTTTTTCGTCCCTGTCCATGGGTCTTACCTCTCTTTCCGCTGCGCGAAGAAGTAGCACTTTCCTCCCAGCTGTCTAAATTGTACCAGGTGCCTGCCCTTATCTTCCCAGTCTTTTATTTCGATGCCTTTCTCTGTCAGGATGCTCACTGTGGTTTCCAGACTTGATAAAAGCGCCGGTACCGGCATCTGAAGAAGAAAGTTCCTCATCTGTGCGGTCTGGCTCAGTGGCGGAAGAAATAATTTCTTAGTTTCCGTCTTCGGTTTCTTTCTTTTCATGCTCTTTCTCCCTGATTCTCTGAATAAGTGTAAAAGCTGTTTCTGCTTTCAAAAATCCCCGGATCTCCCCGTCCGGAAACTGAATTTCCAAAAGATCAAACGCGGATCCGTAGCTTGCAAAGTGTTCAATCACGCTGATCCGGCTTTCTTCCGGATACAAATGTGGGATTCCGACCTGCCATCCATCATTTGCTTTCTGGACTTCATATGGGATTCCGGCTTCTCTCAGCCGATCTTTCAGGACGTGAATTTCTGTGTATTTCTTGCTCATCCCTGCTCTCCCTTCAAAATATAATAAAAAAGGATAAATGCGATATAGTTATCGACTTCTCGCACCTGGATGGATCCATAAAACTTTATTTCCAGGCGCTGCCATATCCAGCAAACGACCAGAAATTTCATCAGTGCGATTATGAGTGCCTTCATTCTGTCTCTCCCTTCAATTTCTGGCCACACCAGGGGCAGTACGGGTACGTTTCTGCCGGTGATCTGAACGGATTAAACACCGCCGCTTCTCCGCAGCTCGGACACACCATTTTCCCGTTCCCGTAGTCGTCGATTTTCGGTACCAGCTCCATCGGACCTTCTTTCTTGTCTTCAATTCTGTAACATTTCAGTTTTCGCTCGATGATATTGTGATTGAATTCGACACCTACTTCATCCTGCTGCCACACTCCATGCAGAAACGGAATTCCGGCCCATTTTCCATGCTTATCGCACATTACGATTCCGTATGCATCTTCTTCCGGACACCATACCGGCTGGCCGGCCATTTCTCTTAATTCTTCTACAGTGAGTGCCTTCATTTCTTTTCCTCCTGGAAGAGTGGATCCAGTGCAGCGTGGATTCTTTCCATCACTTTTGGCCCGATTCCTTTTACCTGGTCTAAAGCAGCATACACTTCCTTGATATCTACGCCCGGGACGGCTGCTTTGCCGTCCTCGAACCCATAACCGTACAGATCAGTACAAAATCCTGTAAACTGCTGCCGGTCGTATTTCTTGATATCTTTATACATTGCTCTGGTGATCTCAGGCATAACGCCTTTTCTGTTTCTGTTCATATCTTGCCCTCCTTTATCATGGATTCCAGTGCTTTTCTCAAAACGTTTGTATCAACGAAGTTTTTCAGCTCTGCATCATGCTTATTCAGGTTAGCCAGCGCAATCTCGAACTCATTTTTGCTTCTTTCTTTTGCCTTGAAATGGTTACAATTCCCACATCTGTCACAAGCGTATTCTGTTGGAACTTCATAGTCTATATGTCCGAACTGATCTTTATAATGGAATCCGCAGTTACCTTCATACCTTGCGCAATCCTTACACGTTACATCTTCAAACATTGTTTTCATCTCCCTACATTTTAAAAAGGAATGTGGTCTTTTGCTGCCTCATCATCGCGCCCATTACGATGTTCTTCACTGTCTGCCAGGCTTCCTTCAGCTGCAGCTGCGCGTCACAGATTTCTTTGTTTACCTGCGCAAGTCTTATCTGCTCTTCTAAAGAAAGGCCCTTGACATTTTCGGTATCGTTTAACCAGTCACCTATCTGTTTGATCTCGAACTCACTTAACATGACATTACTCCCTTCTTAAATAGCTCACCTGGTTTCCCATCAAGGTTTCTGCTGAGCCTCTGATCACATCGCCAATCCCGGCTGCAATCTGAGCGCCTACGCTTCTCAGATTTTCTTCAGCATACTGTTTCACTGCCTGAATGGCTTCCTCTGGCCAGCGCACAAAGAGTGCGGTCCCGCCGGCAGCAGTGATCTTCCGGATCGTTTCCTCCTGCAGCTTTGATGGTACGCCAACCACCGGACGTTTTACCTCAAATCCAAAATAGTGTCCACAATAGATCATCATGATATCCGGGATTCCGGCTTGACTGTACATGCTCAGGCTGATCTTTACGACGAAGGCTCTCGGATATTTTGCTTTCAGGGCTTTCTTGATTTTGTCCTGGTAATAGGATTCCTTCTTAATCTCTTTTCTTAAAGCAGCCATGGCCTCTTTCTTTGTTCGGAGGCCTCTTGCCTCCATGAAAGATCTTATAAATTCGTTCTCGTCGAAGTTTGGCTCGTATCTCTCTAACACGTTTCTTTTCCTCCTTTTTCCGAACCCACTCTTTCATGAATTCGATCTGTTCCCGATCATCCTGTTCTGTATTCATGGCAGCACCTCAGCATTCCATGAATACGTCCTGGCTGGCCGGGCCTGCTGCCGGTTCTGCTGCTTCTCTGAAGATTTCCTTCCGGCCTTCGGTGTCTTCCATGAAATGACTCGCTTCCTGATCGGCATTGTGAAGAAGAAGGACCAGAGGGTAGAGCTCACAGCTGGCATTGAACGCCTGGATCTGATTGTAGCTGCAGTCTCCCATTCCCATGTGCCAGCGGATCGCGTAGCGCTCTTCCATGGAGAGCTTCACAAATTCTTCAACCATCATGACGGACTTCTCTCCATGGCCATATGGATTCTTATCATCGACCGCGTATGCCGGTACTGTCTGCCAGTCGAACCGGCCGCCGGCATCTCTCTTTGAGCCTTTCTCGCTGTACACCTTTTTGTTCCGGTATTCGACTGTATAGAAGTTGGTTTTACAGATATCATGGAGCAGAGCTGTTACGACCAGGGTTCCCTGGCTGAAGGATGCGACGCTCTTTCCGGATACCATGTAGTGATATTCTCCGTCCTGCTGCTTCTCAAGTCTTCCGATCAGCGCCTCATATACATTTAGGCTGTGCTGCAGGAGCCCACCTTCGCAGGACAGGTGGAATCTGGTACTCGCCGGGGCTGTATAGAAGTCGCTCTTCCGGATGTAATTCATTAACCGGTCAAATCCTGGCCGATCTGATATGGTCTGCATCAATTTCTCAAATCTTTCTCTATCTGTCATGGTCTTATCCTCCTTAGATATATTCTTCGATCAACCAGCGGAGCATTTCCACCAGGTCTTCTTTTCTGACGCTTTTCGGCACCTTGTCCAGCTCCACGATGTCCTGGATCGCTGTCAGTTTATCCTCCACTTCGGTTCGTCGTTATGTATGTCTCTGGCGATTTCAATGGCTCTCTTTGTTATCATCGGCACTTTCCTCCTGGCCTGCTTCATTCTGAATTGGTAACTTTTCAGCTCTCTTCTTTTCCTTAGCTTCAATCTTTCTTCTCAGCATGGATTCTTTTCTGATCAGAATTCTTTCTTCTGTTCTGTGTCCGTCTTTCACGCAGTCAGTGATCAGTGATACAATCATAACTACGGTTACGGCTAAGATTACGAGTGTAATTATGTCCTGTGGCATTTCATGTCCTCCTGTTCTTTTCTAACCATTTCCATTGTTGGCGGCAGCATGGATGTAAATTCCCATGTGCCGTTGTCTTCCCTTATCCATACCTGACAGCTTTCGTCCCAGCAAAATTCCGGAAGCAGATCACACCGGATCCGTCCGTCCTGTCCTTTTTTACATTTCGTCACCCAGTACGGAGCGTATGCCTGGTACCACGCCGGCATATGTAGCTTCTCGACTGCGATACCCAAAAACTTCTCCGGATCGTATTCCTTAAACATGGCCTGACGGAGTTCCTTGCCTATTCCTGCCTCTTTTTCTGAATCAATGATCTGGTTTATCCGGTCTGCCAGTTCTTTTCTTTCTGCAGTATCGCAGGTCATTGTGTACATTCCGGAACAGATCACATCTCTTAAAACTTCCGCGGCCATCTGGTACAAATCTGAAACGAGTTTGTTGTATCCCTTTGCATATTTTGTTTTCAGCTCCTGCAAGGGCACGTTTTCCCTGTTTTTACGGTATATTCGGAGCTTTTCGGTGAATTCTTGCCATGTACATTTCATTTTTGTTACTCCTTTTGATTTTAAAAAGGAGTAACACGAAAACCCTTGATTTTACTAGGGTTCCGGGCATTGTTACTCCTGTTACTCCTTTTTTTAAATACACAATGAAATTTTTTAAAATTTGTACCATTTGTACCGTTTTTGGGTACACAGGGTACAAATTTCCATAAAAACACTATATATCTCTATTTTAGGAGTAACAGGAGTAACATACCCTCTAAAGCCGCATAAATACTGGCTTTTTTTGTTACTCCTTTTGTTACTCCAATGTTACTCCTTTTTAAAAGGAGTAACATTTCGGAGTTAATTGAATGGAAGTTCGTAGCCTTCATCGACTGGTATAAACCCGTCTTTGTCCGTCAGGCTTTCCTGTTTGTACTGCTGTTTTTTCTCTGCTGGCTTCGATGGTTTTGTTTCTTCTTCATCGTCATCGATGTCTATCGCTTCCTCTTTTTCAGAAAGTTTTCCGACGAAGAACTCCACAAACTTACAGAGGCGGTTGTCAAATCGTTTCACGACCTGGTAGGTCTTTCCTTTGTGATCAGAGCGTTCCTGCGACGTGATCAGGCCATTATCGGCCATGTATTTCAGAGTCTTCCTGGCACTGTATCCCGCTTTCGTGAGTGCCTGGTTTAAAGCCGAGGGGAATATGTATGCGGTGTTTCCGGATTCTGAAAAGGTACCCAGGCAGGTGCCGATGGCTTTCTCTCCGAAGTAGAGCCGGTTCTGCAGAACCCAGTCCACAACGAACTGGACCGCGTTCTCATTAACATCTCCGACATCTGCGTTCATCTGTTCCTGAAGGATAGCTGCTGCCATCTGCTTTGCCCGTTCCCATGAAGAATCCAGTATTTTCAAGTTATCCACACTCATATTATTTTCAGCGGAGTTACCCACATTGTTTTCCACTGGCTGTGCAAAAAACCAGGTATCGATCATGGCATCGGCCAGGGCTACGGCGCTGACTCCTGCCACATGACTTCCGGATTTCTCGTTCGCGATCCCGGAGACGAATTTCACCATGTTTTCATATTTCTCGCAGATGGATCTCTCTGAGACGCTGATCACATGATCGATGAACTCCGGGCCAGCCCATCCGCAGTTCGCTCCTGCGTCCTGGTGCATCTTACTGGCCGCCTTCTCATCATTGAATGGCCCACCGTAGATTTCCAAGACACGAGTGCTGACGCCGGTCTGCGAGGTTTCTGTTGATAGCGGTTCTTCTCCTGTGGCCAGAGCCACTGTTCGCCACTGATGCGTGGTCTGAAGGCCGCCACCCTTGCTTCCTCTTATCTTTCCGGTACCGGATGCGATCATGTAGATGGTCTTTTCCAGGCCTTCCTGATTCTTTCCGGCCAGCTGCCTTTCATCGATTCCCAGCGGAAGATCACAGAAGAAGCTGGCGGTACGTTCCAGGCCGACCTGCGTTGCATTGAAATTGACCATCAATCGTTCCGGATCACCCCAGGCAGACAGGGCTGCTTTAAGTGCTGCAGTCTTTCCGCCCTTGGAGCCTCCCCAGTTATACACGAAGAAGATTCTCTGTTTCAGGATCCGCAGGAGTGGAGCTGCGAAGCTGGCCGCCAGGATGAATCTGAACTTGTCTCTGTCCCGGTGTGGCTTCATAGTCTCTACCCACTTCTCCATCTCTCCGACCTGGCAGTAAGCCATGGCCGTTCCTTTCTGGCTTGAATCAATGTCCAACACGATCCCCTGTTCCCTTCCTGGAATGAACCGTTTCCCCGGCTGCCATCCGAATGTGGACGTCGCATCTGCTTTCTGAATGATGTCGATGTTCTCTGCTTCCAGAGCTGCCAGGAACCGGACGACCTGCTTTGCATTTTCCGATGTGACGGTGCATCCAAGATCGGCCAGGACGGTGATGCCTCTTGCTGTGAATATTGTTGATCGCGGGAAGATAGCTCTGTGCCAGGATCCATCTCTCTTGAAGGCGATCTCTATCTTTTCCTCTCCGGACTCAATGCTCCGGAGACGCTGCGTTAATATGATCGGGGTCCTGCAGACCATCTTTGGCGTGTACTGCTTCTCATCGATGTGGCTGATCCCTTTATCTGAATATATCCAGCTCTCTGGCTGTCTTAAATTCACCGGGGCTCCCTGTATGGCTTCCGGGATTTCTTCCGGAGCATCCAGGTCGATCTTCTCTGCATTTTTGATCAGCTGCAGAATCTTCTTCTGTGCTTCCTCTTTTCCGAATTTGACATAGACATCTGACGGGTCCTTGCATCCTTGGATTCTGCTGCAGGAAAAGCGGTATACTTCTCCGATGAATCCGCCTTCTCTTAATCCTGCCAGCATTTTCCGGAGGAACGTCTCGCCGCCATGATCCGGTTCAACGTGCAGGTAAATCTTTAAGTCCTGCAGCATGGCCGCCTGGTGCGGCTTGAACATAGACGCTCCTGGAACGCCCAGGCAGCTGATACCCATGTACCACATTGACTGTGAGTCGGATTCTCCTTCTACCATGGTTGCATAGCCTACGCTGCGGATCTCCGGCAGTCTCCATTCTCCGTACAGCCCGATCTTTCCGGAAGAGCCATATTTCCACCGGAAGTCCTTATGTGCAAAGCGCTTTCGATAGGTTGATTCTTTCCGGTTCTCGTCCAGATATGGGATCTTCATGTAAGAAGCGCCGGCTCGTTTGTCCTTAACGGTACTTAAGAAACACTCACTGGCCAGCCATTCCTCCGGCAGCTTTTTCTCGAAGGCATACTGTGTCAGGCTGTAACTTTTTTTCTGCGCTTCCAGTTTCTTCTGTTCTCCGGTGTCAACTCCATATTTTTCCATGATCTTTGCATATGCTTCCTTTGTATCGCAGCCATTTAACTCTGCATAGAAGTCCAGGAAGTTTCCACCGCGGTCTTCTGCAAAACAATGCCATTGCCCGGTCTTTAAATTCACCGAGAAACTGTTGTTGCTGTCATCGTGGAAAGGGCAGAGACCTATCAACTGATCACCTGTGATCTTCGCTTTCTTAATGACGCCATATTCACTTCTGTAATCGACTATGCTGTCGAGGTCCGCCATTTCCGTATTCATGTTGCCCTCCTACAAATCGAGGGGGATAGGGGCCTGAGCCCCCCCCTGTTGTTTACTGGTTAAAAGGTACGTCTTCTGTGATAGCTCCATCCACATCCATGAATCCTTCCTTGTCAACCGGCGCGGAGCTGCTGCCCTGGTTATAATCATCTGAAGTGATCGCTACGTCTCTGTATTTCTCCTTCAGTTCTTTTCTCATGGCTGAGGTTGTTGGCCAGATTTCCTTCGGAAGGATGCCGGCCTTCTCAATGACTACCTTGCTGTATTTGATTCCGCTGCGGTTCGCCGCGGTCTCTAATTTCAGACGAACCACCATCTTGGTATATGGGATCTTCTGAATTCCCATGATCTTGGCCAGCTGCTTATTCACGTCCTTGATGGATGTCGGCGGAACGCTGAGAAGATAAACTCCCGGCTTTCCGGAAATGAGAAGGTACAGGCGGCGGATGTTCTTGCATGGCTTTCCGGATCCATCATCTGCATACTGGTTCAGAGGGCAGTTCTCACAGGTCTTGACTTCGCCGGTATCCAGGTCGACTCCGGTCTTTCCGTCCATGCTGCTGCATTTCGGAATGTTCGGGGAACCGTCTTCTGCAGTAGCTCCGAATTCTCCCTCCCAGTAAGAGTTCATCCTGTGGGTAAAAATGATCACCGCTTCGATCTCTTTCTCGATATCCGGATCATCCGGATCATCTCCCTCAACCTCGTAAGCCTTGCCGCCTCCGGACGGGATTTTGATGTGCTTGCAGGAGATCCCCTTCACATCGTCCAGATCGTCCATCTCATCTTCCAGCTCTGCCAGGAGTTCCTCGTCCATGCCTTCCATGCCGGTTACAATCTGAAATGAATCAACAGTTGCCAGTGCTGTGTTCTTCTTTTCTGCTGCCATTATTCTTCATCCTCCACTTCTTTTTTGAGATTAATACTTTCGACCACCTGGCACTTATCTACAGAGCTCAGGCGATACTGGTTCAGAAAAACCCTGTCTACGGTACTGGTGACCAGGTACTGTCCTTTTGTTCCTTTGAATACGCAGAGGATGTTCTCACTTTTCTCAGCTTTCTTGGTACTGAGAAGCAGGAGGTCTCCCTCGTGCTTCTCGTTTCCGAAGCTGTCGGTGAACTCCTGGATTATCTGCTGTTTTACGTTAATTCCTGCCATGGATGTTTTCTCCTTTCAGTTCATTCAGTCTTCCATCAAGTACCGCTACTGCCTGTTCCAGGATGATCCGTTCAAGTATGGGATCTCCATCACACATTTCTTTCGTTACAAGCATGATACTGGTTCCCATCGGGGCACCCATAAAAATTGGATTAACATGGCCAGTGAAGAAACTCTTGCAGGCGATGCCATGATCTTTTCCTTCTGATGATACTTCCGTTACAGCGCATCCATACACTGCATGGCTTTCTACTGTCTCTACTTTTCCATCTGCACATGTGATTTCCACTTTTACGTCATTCTGCATCTGTCTCTTCCTCCTGTACTTCTTCCGGATCCTGCTCTGCTGCTTCTTCAAACTCTCCGTCCTGTTTATCCAGGTATTCCTCGATCGGTGTTGTCTCGTTCTGCGCTACAGTGTACAGATCGTTCATGACCTTATCTGCATTGGCTGCCAGCTTCACTGCCTCGAAGGCGACCTCGATAGCTGAGTTCTTCAGACTGCTGGCCGCGCTGATCGCCTCGCCGCTTCCTGCTGGAAGGATACGCAGGAACAGCTTCATGTCATCGCTGACTTTCTTCATTGCAGAATCCAATGCCACCTTGCCCTCAGCGGCGATTCCGTATCCTTCATGGTTACTTTCTACGGTCTTGCGGTTTTCAGCGGCTACCTGGCGGCAGGCAAACTCTACGGCAATGCCTACGTTGTCCTTCAGCTCCCGGTCTCCGGAAAGCGTTACATCAAATTCCATCTGTTCATATCCCATTTTATTTTCCTCCCTTGGCTTTCTTTAAAGCACTGCTTGTCTGCTTCCTTCTTAAGATGTCCGTCTGGTCAAACTGACTGATTACCTCCGCCAGCTCTTCCGGAAGCTCGCCGTTCTCTTCTACCAGGGCATTCATAGCGCTCTGAAGGGAACCGGCATTGACTGTCTCTTTGATCAGATCAGCAAAACCCTGTTCTCTCAAGACCTCGAAGAAATCCAGGCCATTGGCTGCCAGGTATTCCTCTGATCTCTTTGAATACTTACTCTTGATCTGAAGGCTGAACATGTAATCCCCCGCTGCGATTCGCGGGCAGTCATCATCGATCATCTGCTGCGCGATCTCCTGCTTCAATGCCTCGATCTTCGCGTTGTTATCTTTGGTTTCTTCTGCCAGGGATTCCTTTTTTTCCAGGAGTTTCTGGTAATCATTCACCATGTCAATAAGTGCCATTGTTCTTGTCCTCTCTTTCTTAACTTCTCTGTCTGCCGAGCTCATTTTGCCCGTCTGGCTCGTACTTCAGTTCTATGGATTTCACGTCCCCGGCATCATCCGTATGGACTTTCATGTCTGTAAGGTTCATCTGTTCCACAATGTCTTTCAGGGGCTTCGTATATACGTCATTCAGTTTCATTTTCTCTCCCTCCTGTGAGTTCTATCTCTTGCGTGATGGCCAGCCGCCAGAATACCTTCTGCCATTCTGGTTCCTCCTTATGTTCTGATTTCCAGGGCCAGTGTCACATACTGCGAGTTGAGGCTGTCGAGGAGCTTCAGACACGTCTCCGCTCCGATCAGTTCCAACTCTTTGAGCAGGTAAATCTTCGCCCTCGCAGTTATGTACTTCTGGTTCAATTTCAGGAGCGCATCCTGGCTCTTGGTATTTATTTTTACTGAGTCCATTATCTTCTGGACAGTTTCCTGAACCGTTTCTGCAGATATGTTCTTTCCTTCTTCCATGTCTTCCTGCGACCTCCCTTCTCATTGGATATCCATGCATCTTAAGCCAGTTATTGCTTTTTCCTTCCGGAGCTTCCCGGATCCTACTGACCGCGCATCGGGCGGCCAGTAATACATCTAAGGCGTCGTTCGCAGATATCCCCGCTTTTGCCATGTTATTAAATACATCGGTTATCGCCTCAAACTGATCTGACAACCATTCACACATGAGACCTGCGGCTTCTCTGAACTTTTCGCCTGCTTGCCGTAATTTGTCATTATTCATTAAAAGAAATCCCTCCAGTTATCTACGACCGTCTTGGCCATGTCCTCTTTGCGGCTCAGTGCTTTGCTGATCAGCTCGTCGATGGTTCCTTCGATCTCCAGGTCTATGTATGTGCAGCAGTTCCTCTGGCCGATTCTGTGGATACGGGAGAGGCTCTGGCTGTACGTTGCGTAGTTGAAGTTCTTGCTGTAATAGACGCAGGTATCTGCAGCTGTCAGTGTGATTCCGGTACCGGCGGTATCAATCTGTCCGATAAAGAGAACTGTTTTCGGGTCCTCCTGGAACTGCTTCACAATGTCGCCTCGGTCCTCTTTCTTAATGTCACCATAGATGGCCACCTGCTTCAGCTCCTTCGGCAGGACCTTGTCGGCCAGCTCCATGATTGCTTTTACCTCTGCGATGAACCTTGCGAAGATCACCAGCTTCTTTCCGGATCCGATCACATAGTCCTCGATGATATCTGCCAGGGCATCCAGCTTGGCCCTGCTTACCAGCTGCGGCTTCTGCGCGTCATCCTGAACCAGGAACCCTCCGGCCAGCTGCTGCAGGCGGAGCAGCCTTGTCAGGACTGTGGTCGCGGTAATGTGGCCGCCTCCGTCCAGCTCTGCGTAGCTGTCCTTTTTAATTCTCTCGTACAGGTTCTTTTCCTTCTGGCTGAACTGTATCTTCCTGGTCTCGAACGTCTGCTCCGGAAGGTCCAGGGCCTCGTCTTTGGTAACTCTGAAGGCGATGCTGTGTTCTTTCTTGATCAGGCCTTCCAGGTCCTTGTATCCGACGATCTTCTTGTTTCCATAGCCGCCCATGATAGCGTACCGGCCGCGGAACTTGAAGAAGTTATCTCCAAATACGGTTTTGTCCAGGAAGCGGTACTGTGACCAGATGTCAATGGCTGCAGTCTGGACTGGAGTTCCGGATAAGATCAGTTTATATCTGGCCTGATCTCCCAGCTCATGCATGGCCTTGCTCTGTGCTGCATCGTATGTTTTGATACGCTGGCTCTCATCTGCGATCACCATGTCCGCATCGAACTCTTTGAGTTTCTCCAGGATCTCTGGCCGCCAGGTTGATTCGTAGTTGATCACCGCGACCTTCAGAGCCTTGAATGGAAATTTCAGAAGGTCATCGATCTGCTTTATGCGCTGCTTCTTTTCTCCCAGGAGCGTCTTGCAGGTATACTTGAATTTTGCGTACTCCTGCAGCTCCTTTGGCCATACAGCCACGACGGAGGTCGGTGCCACAATCAGAAGACGTTCGACCTTTCCCATCTGGTAGCCGGCGCCCGCGATCGCGATCGCTGTCAGCGTCTTTCCGCAGCCCATTTCAAACAGCAGACCGAAACCTTTGTTTATATTCTGCATTTAATTCTCCTTGAATCTTTGTTATAATTGTGTCATCGGGGGGGGCTTCGCTGAATTTCACATCCTGCATCGCCTTGTGTCTTGCCAGGACCTCTGAAGGTTTCATGCTGTAGATGTCTTGATATTCAGTGTCATTCCCTCTGTAATATCTTTTCATGTATGCCGGGTTCATAAGCCGTTCATACTTTCCCCTGGTGGCCAGTGCCGATCTGTCCAGCTTCTCTGCGATTTGTTCCCATGAATATCCTTTTTCGACCATATCACAAAGAACCTCTACCTCGGATTCTGCCCACATACGGGTCTTGCTTTTGACAGGGCGCTCTTTGATCTGAAGATCACAAATCCTGCGCTTGACCGCACCTTCTGTCTTCCGGATCTCCCTGGCCAGTTCCCTGTATCCGTACTGATGCTTTGAAAGCATACGCCTCAGCTTCTCATCTTCTGACTTTGTCCAAGAGGTGTTATGTCTCCCGACCTGCTGACCTCTTTCAAAGTCCGCCTTGCGTTTCTCTTTTACCCATTCCGGTTCTGCTCCCAGGCTTAATTCCTCAAACTTGGAAAAATCCAGGATCATTCGATTCTGTTCGGCCCATTGCCAGAATTCTTTCAGATCAACCACTTGAAACCTGCAGGCATTTGTTCTGTGCCAGTGTACCGGCAGTCCTGCTTTTATCAGGCGTCCTGTTATGTATGACTCCATGCTCTTTGTGCCGTATATGGTATTCATCAGCTGGCTTAACGAAACCCGGTAGTCATTTTCCAGGTGTGCTCCGCATCCCAGGCGACGTCTGCGGTTATTTATCGCTTCCACGCTGCGACCGAGCTTCTTTGCTAATGCAGGGATTGAAAGGCTTCCCCATTTGTCCTGAAGAAAGGCATCCTCTTCCGGAGTCCAGTTCTTCTTTGCCCTAGGTGCCGGCTTAAGTCTCCGGTCTGTCTTCGGCTCTGCCCTTGGCTTCTCTGTTGTCTTCACTATCTAAGCCCTCTTTCTTTCGTTGGCTCTGCGCGTCTGTGAGTTCTCTCATAATCGACGCATCTCGAATCTTCAAATGCATCTATGAACATCCCGGCAGTTTCTTTCTCGTAATTTCCGCAGAGCCCTCTGTAGTCAATGTCTGTTCTTACTCTTTCAAAGAAATCTCTGAATCTATCTTTTCGATAGTCTTCTTCAAATTCTTCTGGTACTTCTATCTGAATCCTCATCCTTGCCCTCCATAATTTCTTTCCACAATTTTGCTGTTTCAAAATTGTCATAAATCGATGTAATCTCAATGTCCCTGAGTCTGAATCTCCTATGCTTGCTGGTTTCACAACTGATCACCGAAAATTTTCCATGCTTATTGACAGAACTATTGATCATGTAAATTCGCCCTCTTATGCAGACAAACTTGCCTTTTTGAATTTCATGTTTCCTTGCATTTACTTTGTAATAGTCCCAGTCAAATTTTCCATCGTCTTTGAGCCTTCCTAATTCGTAATAATTAGACGCTTTATGCAGGTAATATCCTTTGTCGGTTCCTCCCATCTGAGCATATGTAAATCCAAAACAGTGGCACTCTACACAGTGATCACACGTCGCGGCAAAGCTGCAGCCTCCACAGCACCTGTTATCCTTGTAAACAGGACATTGCGGCTGATCTTCCGGAATCTTGTATTTATCATTCTTATGCTCATTTCTTGTCTTGATATTTGGACATATAAAAACGGGTTTCGCATATTCCGGATGTTTCAGTTCATATTTGTTGATAACGAACTTTAAAATATCAATCACTTTTTTCAACATTCGTCTTCAGCCTCTTTGTATTCTTCTCTTGATATGATCCTTACGTTTTCCAGTGAAACCCCGCACATATCTGCTGTTACTTCTCTTTGTCTGCCTGCATACTTAGCGAAGTCCATTTTCTGCAAGGCATTTGCTGTAATTCCTATGATTGTGGCAGCATATCCGATTGAATCCTTGCCGCCGTACAGCTCTGCGTCCTTTATCTCGAAGTAAATTCCGAGTGACATTACGTTGTTCATTGGGCGGCTCCTTTCTTCAGTGCGCACAAGGTGCAACATGCTCCATCCAGATTGCTGCTATAAATTACTCCTGCGTCTTCAGGCCTCTCCCAGCAGTAGTCTCCACAAATCGGGCAATGGATTTTCTTCCATCCGGGCTTTCCATCTGGACAACTCTCTAAGCGTGGCATGCATAGCCAGCCGCCTCTGTCTGTTGGCTTCCTTGGTTCAATCTTTACCATTGATAGGGCCCTCCTTCTTCTGGGTCTCAATGAATCCGAAGGTCATGAGTGCCATGTTGGCTGCTCTTACCTGGTGCTCATAGAGGTTCTTGGTTACTGGGTATTTATACAAGGGTTCCGGATGTTCCCGGGTCCGTTCCTGATCTACCGCCTCCTGGACCGTATTCATGCGGATTCGTTCCGCTTCGATGGACGGAGGGAGATGTACGAGGGTGGACAGTTTATTCAGCAGTTCTGCGCTGGCGATTCCTTCATACATCTGCTGCCCTCTGATCCATCGCATCTGGTTCCAGCTCTTGATGATCGTCTTCTGAATGGCATCGGCTTCAATGATCCGGACCATTCCATCTGTCAGTGCCATCTTCATTCCTGGATGCCCTCCTGCTGCAGATACGCTTCTCTCTCGCTCATCATCGATTCGTATTCCTCCTGGGTGTACTGCTGTCCATTCCAGTAGGTTCTTTCGATGGGAGCTGCCGGAGCTTCGTATGGATCGTTTAAGATCATGTACAGGAGCCCCCCTGCTGCCAGAATTGCTGCACCTATGCAGATGGCCGCTTCCTTCAGGAGTCTCTTAAGCCGAGCGTTTCTGCGGCGTTTCCTGTTCATCTCTATCCGTCTTATCTCTCTTAGATAACTGTCTAAGCATGGACTCTGTAAACCGTTTCTCATACCCATCTGTGTACTGCACCTCCATCTTTATGTTCATAGTTACCATCCTTTCTGAATGTACTTGACTTACCGGAAAGGTTTTATTATGCTCTCTAGGCTTGGCTGGGTCCGGTAGTCTGTGACAGGTTCTCCAAGGCGATCGAAGAACCTGTCTGCTTATGCTCCCTGAGTATTGTGTGGGGTAGCCGTATAGCCGTTGCCTGCAGTGCTGATCGTTTCAGGTCAGCCATCCGGGGTTAAATCGCACCCACCAGTCCATGCTCCGGATGTTCTCTCTCTGGTGTTCTCATCTGCCTCCAAGCCGGGATTTTTTTACTAGGGTCTGCGCTTTCCACCCCTATGACGACGGTTCTCCTCAGGCATCGGATTCTCCGCCGAGTGGATTTATCTGCGTCGGCTCCACCATACCTGGGTTTTTAACGAGGTCCCGCATCCCTCAGCTCTCTATTTAGTTTTAGGCCATAGCCGGTTCGTCGATTGCTCTCTGAGCTTCCATGCCGGCCATGAAGATGTTCGTGGCTTTCACCACTTCAGCTCGTTTTTCTTTTGGCACCGCCGCCAGCATCTTCATGATGGTTTCAGCGCTTTCGAGCTGTTCTGTTGTATATCTTCTCTCTGCCATCTTGGTTCCTCCTTTCGTTGGTGCGTTGGTTTATTGATTCTGCAATGATTATATATTGCTCAGTCCATGTTTGTCAATATGTTTTTTGTTGATTGAGAAATATTTTATTGACTAAGTGATTTTTATATTGTATAATCGGGGCATGGAGGTGAGAAATAAGTGAATGAAAGAATCAAGCAGATAAGACGTGAACTTGGCTTAACTCAGCAGGAATTTGCCGAGAGAATTGGATTGAAACAAAACTCGATTGCTCTGATCGAAAGTGGAAAACGTAACATTTCAGATCAGGCTGTCCTGTCAATCTGTCGCGAATATGGAATAAATGAAGAATGGCTCCGTACTGGATGGGGAGATAAAAAGACCAATAATTCAGATAGTGAATTAGAGGCCTTAACTGAAAAGTATAACCTGTCTGCTGCGGACAGAGTTCTTATTGAGAAATATATCGGTCTGAAACCTGGAGTCAGGGAGGCCGTCCTTAAGTTCATGACGGATGTGGTTGTTTCTCTCCAGGATCCGGATTATTCAGATATCCCTGATACGCCGGAAGAGCTTGAGCAGAAGTTCCCGCCTCTGGAAAATGAGGACAAAAAAGGGGGACTCGGGTAAAACAACCCAGTCCCTCCTGTTTGGCCCTTTATCGTATTAGAATTATCTGTGCCCTTTGTGCATTAAGGTTATAATAAATAGTGTGATTGCTCCGATAGTAAATCGCATATAAGTCTTGCCGATCTAAGAAAATGTATTTTTTGCTCATACGACTCCCCCTTTTCTGGCCGGAGCGACTGGGCCGACAAACATTATACCTTTTGTACATACCGCAGATATACTGGTAAGTTCTGGAAATACGGGCGCCTCCCCTGGTGCTCTGTTTCATATAAATCTCACTCAAAGGAGGGCGTGCTTTATGATGAAAAAGAAAATAGCCGCTTTACTGCTGGCCGGAACTCTTGCAGTTGCTCCGAGCTACGCAGTCATGGCCGAGAACGCTTCCGCCACAGAAGCTCCGGCAGAAGAAAAGAAGGAACCGGTCAAGGATGGAACCTATGACCTGAAGTGTTCCGAAGATGATAAGGACGAGGACGCGATCCAGCTGCACTTCTCGAATGAAGTCAGAAACGACGTGACCGGGAACTGGCGCATTGCTACCCTGGCCTCTGACAAATCTTCCCTGGACTTCGCCCTGGCTTATTACAAAGAGTTCGTGACCTCTAAAGACGAGATCCATGCGGTCGTAAACTTCACTGATCAGACAACTACAAAGATTAGCGACGCGCCGATTTCCGGATACGTTTCTGTAACTGTTCACAAATATGTGGATGGCGAAGAACACGATGCGAAGCTGCTCTTTGGTGGAGAAGTCACCGGTGATTACTGGATTGACGTTGAAACTGGAGAAGTGGAAGATTTGAACGCAGAGGAAAGTGAATAACGGAGGGTAAAACAATGATTAAGATGACTCTTGACATTAAATGTACAGATAAGTCTCGCGTTCAGGAAGAACAACTCGTTGGATATTTATTGAGAGCTATTGCAGGAGTGACTGCAAACAATAAAGGTATCATTACAAACTATACCTGCGAGATAGGAAGCAAATCTGTATCTGACACAGAAACTGAATAAAAAATCGCCCGGCGCTTCCAACGCCAGACGATCTCATAAATCTTGCAGACAGCCGTTCAGCTGGCTACAATTCCCTCTAGACAAGAGAATTATAGCGCAGTTCATGGCACCTGCATAGGTGTTATTTTTATACCCTTTTTAGGAGGTTCTTATGAACATTTGTTGCTATGGTAGGAAGTCGATCTATTCTGATCACTCAGATTCTATCGACAACCAGTTCCGGATGTGCCGGGACTATGTGGAGATGAAGTTCTCCGGACAGGTAGATTCCTTCCTGGAATACCAGGACGAAGCCTTCACTGGTGCGAACACAAAGCGTCCTGATCTGCAGCGTCTCCTGGCTGACATCTCTGCCGGAAACTGCGACGTTCTGATCGTGTACCAGCTGGACCGTCTCTCCAGGGACGTCCGGGACTTCGCGAATATCTACGCAATCCTGGAAGAACACCGGGTGAAGTTTATCTCTATCAAAGAAAATATTGACACGTCCACGCCGATCGGACGCGCCATGATGTATGTTACCGTCGTCTTTGCTCAGATGGAACGCGAGACCATTGCGGCCAGGGTAGCAGACAACATGATCGGTCTTGCAAAGAAGGGATACTGGACCGGTGGTAATCCGCCAGAGGGATATGTCCGGACGCGCATCGAGGCAAATGGAAAGAAGCACTGTTCCATTGTTCCGGATCCGGAAGGCGTGAAATATGTAAACTGGATTTTTGATACCTTCCTGCAGAACGATTACTCACTCCAGAGCATGGAGACAGCTTTTAAAAACCAGGGAATCCGGACGCGGCGCGGCGCTTTTTTCTCAACTGCGCAGCTGCATAAAATATTGACCATGCCTTACTGCGTGCAGGCCACTCCAGAGGTCTATGATTATTATGTGGCCAGGGGCTGCCAGATGGATCCGGAATCTCCACGTGAATCCTGGGACGGTACCTGCGGTGTCATGATCTACGGCCGGACAACTCAGAAAAATAAAAAGCACCAGATGCAGCCTCCGGAGAAGTGGCTCGTCTGCCTGGGTGCTCATGAGCCATTCATGCCGGCAGATAAATGGTTAGCTGTGCAGGCCAGGTTCTGCAGGAATAAATTCGATAAAACAATGAAGTACGATGTCCCGCTTCTGAAGGGCGTGCTCCGTTGCTCCTGTGGCTCTATCATGTGCGTGGCCAGGAAGAAAAAGAAAGAGGGTGTTTCCTCCTGGTATTATTGTCTGAAACGTATGAGGCAGGGGAAGGAAGTCTGTGATTCTCACCAGATCAAATGCGAACTGTTGGATCAGAAAGTCCTGGAGCTTCTGCAGTCAATCGAACGCGATCCGGCGCTCATTCACCAGTTCGCAGAACAAAACGCAGAGGTCCTGGCCGGTCCGGATCCAAAGGTGCTCGCATCGAAGATCAGCACTTGCCAGACGCGCATTGACCGCCTGGTGTCCTCGCTCTCCCTTGCCGCAGAGTCTTCTGCGCAGAAGTACATCCTGGCCGAACTGGAACGGCTGGACCTGGAAATCCAGGCGCTACGGCGTGAACATAACCTGGCGCTGACTGCAGAAAGAAATCGAACCAGGCAGCAGCAGGACACTTTCTCGAAGGTCTCTGAAATCAGCAGGCTTATTGGTGATATGGATTCATTCTCTGCTTCAGAGAAAAATGCTATTGTGAAGGACGTTATAAAAAAATGTGTATGGGACGGGGAGTCCCTTTCTATTATGCTTTGATGCTCACTTTTTTATCTTGCGTCCTTCCGGACGCATTCGTAATGCAGATTTGATCAGATCTCTGATCGTAACGGAAACTGCTC
>OFMJ01000990.1_pt1 | contig 23926 bp, 18 predicted proteins | sample 1541801 | NCBI WGS metagenome assembly OFMJ01 (sample SAMN04209234, study PRJEB22552) | human gut metagenome | biome: gut; material: feces | host: Homo sapiens | place: USA: Oklahoma
TACAATTCCGGCTGCCATCTGCTCCACAAAGGTATAACACACTAGACTTTCCGGAGGAAAGTCGTGTGCCAACAGGGGTGCTACTCGCCCCTATTGGAAACCCAGAGCCAAAGGGACTGCGTCCCTCTGGACACCCCATCTATTCGTGCGGTGGCTATCCATCCTGTTCCCACACGATGGATGCGCTTCTGCCCGAACAGGTAAAACAGGCACAGAAATTTGTCCAGATGGCGGGCAGATTTCTGTGCCTGTTTTTGTTCAGCGGCGGCTGGGCAAAGCATACATGGAACCCTCGGTCTTAGTTGGAGATTTTCGTATTGGAGTGCGAAAACTGATTGTCCTAAGTCCCTATATCTGGTATAATAAAACGGTCGAATTCTCTGATGGAGGTACCCCTCATGGTCATCTCGTATAATAAACTTTGGAAACTTCTCATTGACCGGAAGATGAGCAAGGCGGATCTGCGCCGTGCAGCGGGAATTGCCCCCAACACCATGACAAAACTGAACCGCGATGAAGAAGTGACTCTGGAGACGTTGGGAAAAATCTGTGGCGTGTTAAAAGTCAATGTCGGAGACATTATGGATATTTTTCCTGAATATCAAGCGGAAGAGAAGGAGGAAAACGAATAATGACTACCTTTGAAAAAATAATGGCAGTTCTCAACCTGATTGCGGTGCTGCTTATTCCGGTTGTTGCTGTAATAGTAGGCCAATATCTTCAGGAAAGAGCCCAAAAAAGAAAAGATAAGATGCAAATATTTCAGTGTCTCATGACTCGCCGTATTACCGGATGGGCAGCTTTAGAGGCAGTAAATGCCATTAATTCTATTGACATTGTTTTTACGGATAACAAAGAGATCAGGAACCAGCTTGGCATTTGGCGCTCCAAGTGCAAAAAAGATGTGGCAAGAGAGGAACAATATCGGGAACAATGCAAACTGCTGGAACTAATGGCCAATGATCTTGGATATAAAGATAAAATCACATGGGATGTAATTCAAAATCCATATTATCCGGAAGGATTAGATCAACAACTTACAATGAACAATCAAATTATGACCGGACAAGTAGAGTGGGCCAAAGCAGCCGGACTTCTTTCACAAATGATGGGCAAGCCCCAGCAGAACTCAGAAGACAAAGACCATACCAACACTTGAATAGATTGGATAGGTAGGATGGTGAAACGTTTTAGCAGGTGCTGTACTGGGTATTGGAATGTTAATATGGCCAAGACGCGTCTAAGCATATGCTGATAAGTTCCATCACGATATGCTGAATTATTTATGAATAGAGGAGAACGAAATGGCAAACTTTTATGAAACCATACTGGCGGTATTAAAATCGGACGAGAGGTTTGTGGCCAAAGATGGCACCTTCCTACGTAATGCAGTTTATGAGGCTGCGCTGAAAATGGATCAAGGACTTATTCATCTTCTTCTGTCAAACGAAGAAACAAGCACCCGTTTTTTTGCAGATGTGGATGGTGTGAAGGTTTTTGATAAAATAGGCTTTGCCTGGGTAATTAATAATCGCCAGTTTCTGCCGGACAGCTATACGCGTTTTAAGAACAAAATTGGACTTGCAGATGAAAACGGTGATTTGATTTCCACCTCTGGCAAGGTTGAACTTGTGTTCCCGTATAAAGATTGTGTCCTCGAGGGAGGACAAACTATGGAGGATCAGAAAAGGCAAGAAGTATTTTACAATCAATTACTTGCCCCGGATGATGTAGATAGACTGCTGTTTCCAAAAGTTTTGTCCAATGCGGTAAGATATTCGAAGGATGATCAATCGCCAACAACAGAGTTTCTTTCTACAGACAATATTGTAATCAAGGGAAATAATTTATTGTCTCTTGCAACTCTGATGCGCAATTACGAAGGGATGGTAAAGTGCATCTATATTGATCCTCCTTACAATACTGGCAAAAAGAATAGCTTTGGATATAACGATAGCTTCAATCATTCTACATGGCTTTCCTTCATGAAAACAAGATTAGAGTATGCAAAAAGGCTCCTCATTCGTGATGGGTGCATACTTATTCAGACAGATGATAAGGAGCAAGCCTATCTAAAAGTTTTGTGTGATGAGATATTTGGTGCTGAGCAATACGAAACGACTTTTTTTGTGCAAGTGAGGTTTACGAATAAGACATTGGCTGAGGATAGCACATTGCACAAAGTGATGGAAACTGTTCATGTTTATTCAAAAAACCATGGAGCATTCAGAATCAATAAAATTAAGGAGCAGTATTCCCTGGATAAATTTTGTTGGAAAATACGGGAACTTGCAGAACCGCAGACCATTGAGGTTGGAGGAAAAAAGGTAGATATTTATACAGATGGAAAGTACGAAATTATAAAGACCGAGCCTAATATTGATGGATTGAAAGAGACTTGGGCAACAGGTAGTTTGATTCGTCAAGGTGGCACAGCGGCTGAGTTCCTTGCAAAATATCTTATTGACAGGAAAAAAGTTGATGGGCTGAAAGTTCTGTATAAAGTTCATGACATGGGTGAGGACGGACTTGGTTTCAGATATATCTTGGGACCTCAAAAAGCAAGTGCATTCCGAGGTAAATTCTATAGCGGCGTGCCTCTTGCAATTAAAGATGAGGTAAGAACTGGTGTATACGACAAAGAAAAACCCGTTCCCAATCTGATTTATAACTATTTGTCGTCTGAAGCTGATTTTGGCAATTGCCGTAATGAAGGTGGCGTAGACATTGAGGGAGGAAAAAAGCCAGAGCAACTTTTAAAGTTCTTCTTGGATTACTTCAGTAATGAAGGTGATCTTATTTTAGACTTTTTTGGCGGTTCTGGGACAACAGCAGCAGTTGCACATAAAATGAACAGAAGATATATTACTTGTGAACAAATGGACAATCAAATTGAGATGATAAAATCACGTTTGAGTTCTGTTGTTGCAGGTGAGAAAACCGGTATTTCTTCTGATGTTGACTGGCAAGGCGGTGGTTCTTTTATTTACTGTGAGCTTGCAAAGCTGAACCAGACGATTGTGGAAGAAATCGAAGCCGCTACTGATGATACCACTTTGTCCGACATCTACGAAAGGATGGTAAAGTCCGGGTTTATCAGCTACAAGGTGAATCCTGCGGACATTGATACGGCTGCCGATGATTATGCCGCCCTTTCATTGGATGACAGGAAGCGATTCCTGATGGAAATCTTAGACAAAAATCTCCTGTATGTAAACTACTGCGATATTGATGACGAGGAGTTTGGCATCTCCGATGAGGACAAGGCGTTCACGAGGAGCTTTTACAGGGAGGGATAATCGATGGCATTTTTATACGAAAAAATAGATGCCTTGCGTGAATATGGCAGTAGCGCTGTTCTTCCGTCCTACATCTCGGAGAACCTGAATCCAAATTTTGAACTGCGTCCGTATCAAAAGCAAGCGTTTGAAAACTTTATAACACATTTTGAGAGCAACAATCGCCCAAAACCGACCCAGGTGCTTTTCCATATGGCAACAGGTAGTGGCAAAACACTGATTATGGCGGGGCTGATGCTGTATCTGTATAAGCAAGGATATCGTAATTTCCTGTTCTTTGTTAATCTCTCGAATATTGTCGAAAAGACACGGGAAAATTTTTGTAATCCGGCATCCTCAAAATATCTATTTGCAGATGAGATTGTGCTGGACGGGGAACGCATCCGCATTAACAAGGTAGATAATTTTCAGTATGCAGACCAGGATGCCATCAACATTTGCTTTGCAACCACGCAAGGACTCCACATGGATATGTGGATAACAAAGGAAAACGGAATGTCCTTTGACGACTTTGACGAGCAGAAGGTTGTGCTGATTTCCGATGAGGCACACCATCTGAATGTTGATACAAGGAAGAAAATGTCTGCTGACGAGGAATCAAGCTATCATTCCTGGGAGCAGACTGTAAAGAATATCTTCAACCGGAATGCTGATAACGTCCTGCTGGAGTTTACGGCTACCTGTGACCTTGCAAATCCGGCAATACGTGCGGCATACGAGAACAAAATTATATTTGATTATGCCTTAGCAAAATTTTATAACGACGGATATTCCAAGGACATCCTCACACTACGTTCTGACTTGACCACCATGGAGAGGGCCTTGCAGGCACTTGTCCTCAGTCAGTATCGTTTGAAGGTGTTTCAAGATCATCGTCTTGCAATTAAACCTATTGTACTTTTTAAAGCTGCTAAGATTTCCGATAGCAAGGACCGTATGGCTGAGTTTATTGAAATGGTAAAAAAGCTGACAGGGGTACAACTGCGCAATCTTTCTACTGTCGTTAACAATGATGTTATGCACAGAGCCTTTGCTTACTTCGCAAACAACGCCATCTCGTTTGATACGCTTGCTGCGGAGCTTCGTGATGACTTCTCTGAGGCACATTGCGTTTCCGTAAATGATGATAAGGATGCCACCCAAAAACAAATTCTCCTGAATTCGCTTGAAGACGCGGACAATCCTTACCGGGCAATCTTCGAGGTTAAGAAGCTGGATGAAGGTTGGGATGTCCTCAATCTGTTTGACATCGTCCGACTTTATGAAACGAGACAGTCCAGCGGCAAAAAAATAGCGCCCGCCACTATATCGGAAGCACAGCTAATCGGGCGTGGAGCACGGTACTGCCCGTTCCAGCTTGACGATGAGCAGCCGAAGTTTCAAAGGAAATACGATGAGGATGTAACCAGCGAGATGCGCGTTTGCGAAACACTCTATTACCATTGCCAGAACGACCATCGCTATGTGACGGAACTGCATAATGCCCTGCGTGAAATTGGCCTGGACACCGACAAGATTGTGCAGCACGAGTATATCCTTAAGGATAGCTTCAAAGATACTGATATATATAAACAAGGCTTAATTTTCTTAAATGACAGAGAAGTAAAAGATAGAAAAAATGTACGTGGTCTTACACCAACTGTTCGAGACAACATATATCACTTCCGTGCTGAAACAGGTGCCTCGGGCATTGATGCTGTTATGAAAGAAACTGCACAGAGTGTTGACATCGCTGTTGATTTAAAAACAGCACATTTGACTATCGGAGAGATAGCAGCTATTAATTATGCCGTTGTAAATAAGGCATTGATAAAATATCCTATATTTAAGTTTAACACCTTGCGCTCATATTTTCCGAATGTTTCATCTACGAGACAGTTCATCACGGATAATGAATATCTCGGTGCTGTCCGTATAGACATTCAGAGCAAGGACGAACATCCGACTATGGAAACGCTTTATGCGGCAGTTTTCTACGTTCTTGGTAAAATCGCCAGCTCTATTTCTGGTATTGAGGAAACATACCGAGGAACAAAAACTTTCCGGGCAAGGAAGATCAGAGATGTTTTTCGTAACAAGACTGTCAATTATACCGATCCACATGATGGCGGTATTGGTATCTCACAAAACGATCCATCCGTAAAGAGCGAGTGGAAAATCGACCTCTCCACGGAGGACTGGTTTGTCTATACCGATAACTACGGAACATCAGAAGAAAAAGCTTTTGTCGCTTATTTCCGTGGATATGTTGCTGATTTGCGAAAACTGTATAACCGCATCTACCTTGTCAGAAACGAGCGGGAATTCCACATCTATTCGTTTGAAGATGGTGAACGGTTCGAGCCGGACTACGTTCTTTTCCTGCAGAGGGATAAGACGGACGGCTTTGAGCAGCTACAAATATTTATCGAACCGAAGGGCACACAACTTCTAGAGAAAGATGCATGGAAGGAGAAGTTTCTACTCCAATTGCGTGGTGAAGCAATTCCTGTAACCGTGTTTGCGGATGATAATAATTACAAAATATGGGGACTCCATTTCTTTAATCAGGAAAAACGGATGAAAGAGTTTGATGAAGATTTCCAGGCGCTAATTAGGCAATAAAAAAGAAAAACCCCTCTAAAATGTTAAATTAGCAAAATTGTAAAAATACAGCGAAACTGCAAAAACGCAATTTCGCTGTATTTTTTATCAAATCATTTGAAAATGCTTTAGTGCATCCATAATCGCCGCTTCCTTTTCCGGCGGGCACTGCGGCACTTTGGCATCTTCCTTCTTCGACAGATTATAGTTTTGGCCAACGTCCAGACCGCATTTTCTCTTGACCTGGGAGATATACAAGCTGGAGACCTTCAAACCGTGCTTTTCCAGCACGTAGATTTTAATCTCGTCATAGGTAGCCTTGCTCTCCGCCGCAGTCAAATCCAGCTCATCCAGATTCAACTCCACCTCTATATGCTGCTTGGCATTAAGTTTGGACAAAAGTACAACCGTCTCGACGTGTTTTGTGCGGGGGAACATGTCTACCGGGCGATACTTTATCACTTTGTATCCCATCTGCTCAAACAGTTTGCAGTCTCTTGCAGCGGTAGATGGATTGCAGGAAATCATGACAACCCTGTCTGGTTTCATTTTGACAACATCTTCTATGACGGATGGATCGCATCCTTTTCTGGGAGGATCCAGCAAGACCACATCAGGGCGGAACCCTTGCTCGGTAAAAGTTTGAACAGCATTTTTGGTATCCGAACAGAGGAAGGTAGCGTTATTAATTTTATTCTGAAGTGCGTTCTGACGCGCGTTTTCGACTGCGCTTGGAACAATTTCAACGCCGGTTATTGAACGGGCGAATTGTGCCATGGAAAGACCAATTGTTCCGACACCGCAGTAAAGATCGGCAACTGTTTCGGTTCCGGTAAGCTGTGCATATTCTGCTGCGATGCGATACAGTCGTTCCGCCTGAGTTCGGTTCACCTGATAAAACGAGTGGGGAGATAGTTCAAAATTCAGTCCGCAAAGCTGATCTTTGATTGTACTGTCTCCCGCCAGCAATTGGTTTTCGTTTCCGAGGATTACGTTGTCATGTCTTGGATTGATGTTTAAGATCACACTTTTAAGTTGAGGAAAACGATCGATTAAAGTTTTTGCGAGTTGGGTGTAAGCGTTACTGTTTTTGTAACTGACAAGACAGAGCATGATTTCGCCGCTTATCTCTCCATATCGCAGATAAATGTGTCTTAGCAGTCCTTGTCTGGTTTGCTCAGAGTAAGGCTCAATCCCAAGAGTGTCACATAAACGGCAAGTTTCTTGAGCAATATCGGAAAAGATTGTGGGTTGTAATTTACAATTCTGCACTGGAATTAACCGGTGGCTTCGGTTAGCGTAGAACCCATAAATCATTTGACCGTTTTGGTTTCTTCCTACCGGAAACTGTGCTTTATTGCGGTATTGTTCGACTGAATTTCCCGGAAGGATCGGCTCGCACTCTGCTTGAATTTCTCCAAGGCGCTCAAAACAATCTTTTACATGCTGCTCTTTTTCCTTAAGTTCTGCATGATAGCTTATATGGCGGAAACAACATCCGCCGCATTGCCGGTAGCAGTCACAGTCAGGATCAATCCGCTCTTGAGAAGGGGAAAGCAGTTTGGTAATGATTCCATAGCCGTGATGTTTTAATGTTTTAACAATTTGTATTTCGCACACATCTCCTGCGGCGGCCTGTGCCACAAAAATCACAAAATTATTGATGCGGCAAATCCCCATTCCTTCATTTGTCAGGCTTTCAATGGTAACTGTATATCGCTGGTTTTTTTGAATATCCATGCTGTTGATAGCTCCTCCTGCGAAAAAGCCCCTCGTTTGCTGAAACGGGGGGCTTTTACCAATTTGAATTTAAGCAGCCGGTTGGCTTTCTGCGTGGTTACCAGAACAGTAATCGGGCATGTTGTCTTTTTTGTAGTATCCTGTTGCTTTGGGACAACCATCTACTGCAAGAAGCCCGGTTTCTGTGCAATATTCTTTCGCTTCAACATTATCGGAAAAACTGAATTCTCCAATGCTGCGTCCGGCAAGAACATCCACCATAACATTTCTCCAGGCTGCGGTTGGTGAGTAACTTCCGAGTTTGCTGTTGTCATCGTTGCCAATCCAGATTCCTGCAACATAATCAGGTGTACACCCAATAAACAGCTGGTCAGTTGTTTGACCTTGGTCGTTGGTGGCGGTACCGGTTTTACCAACGATGGGTACACCGCTGATTTTTGCACGTGTACCGGTTGCACCTTCGCCGCCTTCAATTACGTTCAGCAACAACCGATTCATAATGGTAGAGGTTTCCTCGCTGATCGCATGAGTGATGTCAGGGTTCTTTTCAAGCAGAATATCACCGTTGGCATCCAGAACCTTTGTATAGGTATGAGCTTCCGTGCGGATACCTTCTCCATTAAAAATCTGATAAGCTGCGGTTAATTCAGTCAATCGCATTCCTTTGTTTAAACTGCCCAGAGCCAGCGGCGCAACAGAAATATCTGTCTGACCGTTTTCATCCGGCGTGCCCACCAATGTGGTAAAGCCAAGCTGCTGAGTGAGGAAGTTATAAGAATTTTGCGGAGTGTATTGATTTACCAGCTTGACCGGAATGGTGTTGGTAGAACGGCGTATTGCTTCTGGAATTAGAATGTTTCCCAAATATCTGCCGTAGGAGTTGGCCGGCCAGTCCTCTCGAACAACACCGTCTATGATAGTGGGGAACGGGCTGTCTTCCACAATGGAAGAGTAATGGATCAAATTGCTTTCAACAGCGGGGGCATAAATCGAAATCGGTTTGATGGATGAACCAGGTCGTCGTACAGCCATTGTCGCACGATTAAATAATCGGTCTCCTTCTTTTTCGCCACGTCCGCCAATCAGCGCTTTTATATTGCCGTTGTAGTCCATAATCACCATGGCGGATTGCGCTTTGTTTTCGCGCCCACCGTCGCCAAATGTGGAATCATTTAAATACTTTTCTTCCAGTATCTGCTGCATGGACGTGTCCTGGGTAGTGTAAATCGTCAAGCCACCATTCATAACCTGGCTTTCCGCGTAATCCTCATCCCAGCCTTTTTCAGTGACAAGATCTTCAATTACTTCCTCGATGACAGCGTCAACAAACCAGCTGTTGTATTCGTTGGAATCGTCTGATTCCGGCAGCTGAGGATCGACTGCAGTCACAAGTTCGGTGTTTTTATAGGTTTCCAATTCTTCCGCGGTGATGATTCCTTCTTCGTACATGGCGGGAAGAACATAACTGTTGCGGCGTTCTTTATTGGCTTCCGGATGAAGGATCGGATTGTAGGTTCTCGGCGCCTTTGCCATTGCAGCAAGCGCTGCTCCTTCCACCACAGTCAGTTGTGATACGTCTTTATTAAAATAGTATTTTGCTGCCGCCTGAACACCTACGATGGATTGGTCAAGCGGGATGATGTTCAGGTAACTTTCCAGGATTTGATCCTTGGAATAAACCTTTTCCAAGCTGACTGCCTGGAAAATTTCGTTGAATTTACGGGTAGGGCTTACTTCATTGTTCCCGGTGATGTTTTTGATAAGCTGTTGGGTGATGGTGGAACCACCCTGCTGGGAACTGTAAAAATGAAGGAATAAGTTAGCGAATGCCGCAAATGTACGCTTCCAGTCAACACCGTCATGGTCGTAGAAACGCCGGTCTTCCGCACAGACAAATGCCATCCGTACCGATTCAGGGATCTGGTCCAGATCGACCCATTCTCGTATGGTTGTACTGTGCAGATTTGCGATTTCAGTTTCATTTCCATCGGCATCAGTTGCAATAAGACTTGTTGCGTACCCAAGCCCTGCGTCTTTCAAGTCAATGTCATCCATCGGCTCTACAAATTTAATTGCATAGACTGTTAACGCGGTAACCATTATGCTGCCGGTAATGATGAGTATTAAAACCAGACTAATGATTACTTTGCCGAAAGTAGCAAAGATTTTTTTAACACGGCTTTTTTTCTTGTTTAGACTTTTCTTTCTGCGTTTGCTGCTTGAGCTGATATCAACCATGTTCGAGCTTTTCCTGGTGTTTGAGTTGCTCTTAATGTTTTTCGCCACGCAGTCATTCGCCTCCTTTTATTGACAAGCGGCCTGCACACAGGGTGCAGCAGACCGAATTCCTGACAATTGAATCAAGTTACGGTTGTTTTTGGATATTTACACTGTATTATAGCATAAAGTAATAGGTTTGTTAAGGTGAAAAGCTAAAAAATGGAGATAGTTGCTATTTGTTTTTCGGTTTTGAAAATTCCTTTGTTTATTTTAAACAGTAGCCCGCCTTTGTATATTTTTCCGAAAAACAGGCAAAATATCAGTAAAAACGAGAAGGTGTAAAAATGAACCGCAAAGTGATTGCACTTACCGCAGTTGTCAGCGCTTTGGCAGCCGGCTTGATAACAGCGGCCATTCTTTTGCTTTGGCCGCAGGTTTCACCCATTCAAGCGCAGGAATCCCCGCAGACTGCGCAATATATTTTAAAGGGATATTATAACCAGATTGCGGTGTATGAGACAGGGGATGAAACACCGATCCGCATTTTAGACGTACCGGTCAGTTCGTTGCCGTATGCTGAGCAATCGGCTTTGCGAAATGGTTTGCAGGTAAGCAGCCTGGAAGAACTGCAACGTTTGATTGAAGATTATACCGGATAACGTTTGCATCAATGATTCCCGGCAATAAGAAAACAACGCGGTTAGTTAATACGCCTTTATTTCTCAGTCAATAAATTTCTATCATGAATAGCAACAAGAAAAGCCTCCGCTGTTGGAGGCTTTTCTTGTTTGGATAAGCTTAATCATTTTTATCGGTTGTTTTATCTTCCTGCTGAATCTGCAGTGTCATCCGGATGATTCGGTTGTCTGTTACTTCTTTTATGGTAATGAGCATGTTCTTATAAGTAAACTGCTCACCGCTTTCCGGAATATGCCCAAGCGTTTCCAGCGCCCAGCCGCCTACGGTATTGCTGTCTGTTTCAATATGCAGGCTGCGGCTTTCAAATTCTTCTTCCAAATCGCTGATTCGGTAATCACCGCTTAACTCAAAGGTACGGTCATCAATCTGGACAAACTCATTTTCTTCTTCATCGTATTCGTCCCAAATCTCTCCAACCAGCTCTTCCAAAATATCTTCCAGCGTTACGATACCCATATTGCCGCCATACTGGTCGGTCACAACTGCAATATGAATCTTGCTCTTCTGAAGTTCAGAGAAAAGTTCAGAGATTTTCTTTTTGGGCGGAATGAAGATAACCTTTTGGAGCATCTCACGGATGGTGAAATGCTCTTTGCTGACGTAGGCGGTGAAGAAGTCTTTGGAATACAGTACACCGATTACGTTGTCAATGCTGTCTTCGTAAACCGGAATACGAGAAAAATGTTCGGTAATAAGGATGTTTTTGATGACTTCAATCTCTTCATCGACCGAGACCGCAACCACATCAACACGCGGGGTAAGAATTTCTTCCGCTGTGATCTCGTCAAAGTCGAGTGCGCTGCGCACCAGTTCACTTTCCTGTTTTTCCAGTACCCCTTCGCCCTCGCTCTCCTCAATGATGTATTTAAGCTCCTGCTCGGTATAAGAAACTTCTTTCTTTTTCGGGTTGATGAGCTTTAGAACAACCTTTTTCAACCCGATAAAAATATACACAACAGGAGTCAGAATAAACATGATTGCCCGAAGCGGGTAGATGATAACGAGCGAAAAAGAATCAGCCCACTCTTTTGCGAGGCTCTTCGGCAGGATTTCGCCGAAAATGAGGATTACAATCGTAGCAACGAGTGTGGCAATACCAACGCCTGATGCGCCGAACCAGTTGGTAAAAAGCATGGTGCTCAGGGTAGCGGATGCAGTGTTAACAATGTTGTTTCCGACAAGGATGGTGGACAGTGTTTTGTCATAATCGTCTGCCATTTTTAAAACGAGGGCAGCGCGTTTGTTGCCTTCGTCTGCGTTGTTGCGCATACGAACGCGGTTAATTGTGGAGATTGCTGTTTCGCTGGCTGAGAAGAATGCGGAAAACGCAATCAGCGCAACCAGCACCAGTATCAGGTAACCGTCCAAAGAATTATGTTCCTCCTTTAAAATAAAGAAATGTTTATGTTGAACAGAGAATTACTTTTTCGCTTTTTCTCTGATCTGCGACAATGCCTGTGTATCAAAGCAATACTTTTTGTTGCAAAAATGGCAGTTTACTTCAATGTTTTCGCCATCCGCAATCATTTTATCCAGCTCTTCTTTGCCAAGGCTTATCAGCGCTCTGGAAACTCGCTCTCTGCTGCAATCACAGCGGTATTCCGGGTGGGATTCATCCAGAATGTCTGGCTCCAGGCCGTCCAATAACTTACTGCACACCTCTTCCGGAGTCATACCGTCCGCGTACATTGAAGAAACCGGCGGCATTTTTTTAAGATTTTCCTCCAGAACATCAATACAGCTCTCGTCGGCAAACGGAAGCAGCTGTACCAGATAACCGCCCGCACCGCGAATGGTTAGATCCGGATTGACGAGCACCCCCAGCCCACAGACAGTCGGTGTTTGTTCACTGACGGCAAAGTATTGGGTGATATCTTCCGCAATCTCGCCGGAAACAATGGGGATTTGCCCACTGTACGGCTCTTTGAGCCCCAGGTCTTTTATGACCTGCAAAAAACCGTCTTTCCCAACAGCGCCGGAAACATCCAGCTTGCCGGATGGATTGAGTGGTAGCTCAACAACAGGGTTGTCGCAGTAACATTTTACATTGCCAAAACTGTCTGCAACAGCGATCATCGTCCCGATTGGACCGTTTCCTTTCATGCGCAGAGTGACCGATTGATCTTCTGCTTTGAGCATGCAGCCCATCATGCAAGCGGCGGAAGAGAGCCTTCCAAGCGCGGCAGATACGACTGCTGAAGTTTTATGAATCTGTTCAATTTGATTTACAATATCGGTCGCGTCAATGGCACATGCCATGACCGAACCGTCTTTTGAAATGGAGCGGACCAATTTTCCCATAATATTCGTTTGTATCCTTTACAATTTACATATATTCGGCTGCTTACTTCTTTTTCGCAACATAAATCAAACGCTGTGAATGGCTGTTGGGTTCACTTTTCCCGTCCTCATCGTAAACAGCTTCCAGAGAAAAGCCTGTTTCTTCCAGCAGTGCGCAAAGCGTTTCATGCGGATATGCCCGCTCGTAAAACTGTTCACCGCAGCGTTCATACCGTCCGTCCGGCTCACAGATAAACAAATCCAGTTCAATGCGGGTCATGATGTTTTTAGCCGGTGTGTTCTGCCATACGCAGTAAACATCCGGTTCATCATATATAAAGGTATGGCTGCCCAGTATCTGTTCATGTTTATACACTGTATTTGCGTCAAACAAAAACAGACCGCCCGGATTTGTAAACAGAGAAACTCTTGCGAACGCAGTTTTCAGTTCGTTTAGGTCGGTAATATGATTGATGCTGTCCAGCGCGCAGACGGTGACGTCGATTGTACCGTACAAGTCAAGTTCCTGCATGGTCTGGCAGAGATAGATGACTGAGTTCCCGCCTTGTTCAATCTTTTTTTCCAGAGCCTGTGAAAGCATGGCTTCCGAAGCGTCTACGCCGATTACATCATATTCGAGCTGGTCGAATTCCATGCTGAGCGAACCCGTGCCGCAGGCGAGATCAAGCAGAATACCTCTTTGCCCGCCATGACGGACTATGAGGCTGTCGTAAATGGCGGCAGTTTTGTGGTAATCCACGTTAAAGGTCAGCTTGTCATACACACGGGCAAAATTTTCGTAACTCATTTGTTTGGTTCGCCCTTCATACGGTCAAATATTTTTAAATAACCGTCGTTGCCATACATCAGCGAACGGTTGACTCGGCTGATGGTTGCTGTGCTCGCGCCAGTCTGCGCAACAATATCGCTGTACACCTTGTGTTCGCTCAACATTTTCGCTACAACGATGCGCTGAGACAGAGCTTTCAGCTCTTGTGCGGTGCACAGGTCTTCAAAGAAATTATAACACTCTTCCGTGTTCTGAAGGGAGAGGATGGCCTGAAACAAAAAGTCGACTTCGCTGTTTTTTAATTTGTCATTCACTGCATATACCCCCTCTGATGAATAATCATATTTATTTTAGCACAGTAAAACGCGGAAGTAAATATCAAATATTTATGAATCATGAGCGGCCAAAACTTGCAAAATCGGACCAAATCCATTATAATATGCACTATAAAATATTGTAATGATAAGGTTTTCATTATAAGGAGTATATCATGCAGGAAAACACCTTAAAAATAGATACGCTGGAAACACAGAATGCAATCATCCCGGCTGTGGCCATGCGGGGAATTGTTATGTTGCCGGGAACGGTCATGCATTTTGATGTCGGCCGAAAAAAATCCATTGAGGCGCTCAATGTTGCTGTCGGTGGGGATAAAACCATTTTTCTGGTCACCCAGAAGGACGTAGCGGTGGATGATCCCGGGGAGAATGACCTTTACAAAGTAGGGGTCGTTGTGAAAATTAAACAACTGCTTAAAACACAGGACAATACCGTCCGTGTGCTGGTGGATGGCCTCTACCGTGCCAAAGTAGTGCGTTTTACCTCGTTTGAGGGATATATCGAAGCGGAAGTGAAAAAATTTCCGTTTCGTTCTTCCCGTCATCCCCATGAGGAACTGGAAGCGGCGGTCCGCACGGTAAAAGGGATTTTTGACGAGTATGCTGACGCGGTTCCTAAAATTGCAGATGAACTGGTTGCCGCCATCATGACCGAGAGCGATCCGGAAAAGTTTTTCCAAATCGTTGCGCAGAATATCATGCTCAGTTTTGAGGACAAACAACTTCTTCTGGAGAAGACTGATCTTTACGGCCGCCTGCTGCTTCTTGCGCAGGTGCTGGAAAAAGAAAAGAATATCCTTCTCATTGAGCGGGATATTTTCGATCAGGTCAAGGAAAATATGGACAAGAACCAGCGGGATTATTACCTGCGCGAACAGATGCGGGTGATTGCCGATGAACTGGGAGAAAGTGAAAACGTACAGGAGGAAGCGGAATCCTACGCCGAGCGGATTGAAGCCATCCGCAATCTTTCTGATGATTCCAGAGAGAAGCTTCTCAAAGAATGCGAACGGCTTTATAAAATGCCTCCGGGCTCGCACGAAGCGTCGGTTATCCGAAACTATCTTGATTTGTGCGTCAGCCTCCCATGGGACACCGCAACCCAGGATAATCTGAATCTGACCCAGATCCGCAAACAGTTTGACAAGGAACACTATGGGCTGGAAAAAGTCAAAGAGCGTATTCTGGAAAGTCTTGCGGTGCGGAAGCTGGCACCTGAAATAAAGGGGCAGATCATCTGCCTCGAGGGCCCTCCGGGAGTTGGTAAAACCTCGATTGCCCGGTCGATCGCGGAAGCGCTCGGGCGCAAATTCGTCCGTATTTCCTTGGGCGGCGTTCGGGATGAGTCGGAACTGCGCGGTCACCGGAAGACCTACATAGGGGCTATGCCCGGGCGGATCATTTCCGGTATCCGACAGGCGAAATCGCGCAATCCGCTGATGCTGTTGGATGAAATTGATAAAATGGGCGCTGACTATAAAGGCGACCCTTCTGCCGCTATGCTGGAAATGCTCGACAGCGAACAGAATACAGCGTTTTATGATCATTATCTTGAAATTCCGTTTGATCTGAGCGAGGTGCTTTTCATCACCACCGCGAACTCGCTGGATACCATTCCCGCGCCGCTTCTGGACCGAATGGAAGTCATCTCTCTGCCGAGCTATACCCGTGAGGAAAAGTTCCAGATCGCGAAGAGGCATCTGGTGAAAAAGCAGATGGAAAAACACGGGCTTACCCCCAAGACATTCCGCCTGTCGGATGCCGCGCTGTATGAGCTCATCGACAGCTATACCCGCGAGGCGGGTGTTCGCCGGCTGGAGCGTGAGATTGCTTCGCTCTGCCGTAAGGCGGCAAAACAAATCGCTTCCGAAGAGGAAAAGCGGGTAACGGTAACCCCGAAAAATCTTGAAAAACTGCTGGGCCCCAAACGGTATTATCCGGATGTGATGGAGACTACCGATGAAGTCGGACTTGTGACCGGCCTTGCGTGGACTTCCGTGGGCGGCGAAACGATGCCGATTGAGGTTTCGGTTTTAGAAGGTTCCGGCAAGCTGGAACTTACCGGAAATTTGGGCGATGTGATGAAAGAATCGGCCCGTACGGCGGTAAGTTATGTCCGTTCCATCGCGGCGGATTATCATATCCCGGCGGATTTTTACAAGACAAAGGATATTCATATTCATGTGCCGGAAGGCGCTGTTCCAAAGGATGGACCTTCCGCGGGCATCGCGCTTACAACGGCGCTGGTTTCCGCGTTGTCCGGCATTCCTGTCCGTCACGATGTCGCTATGACCGGGGAAGTCACACTGCGCGGCCGGGTGCTTCCAATCGGCGGCCTGCGTGAAAAAACTATGGCGGCTTACCGGTACGGGGTAAAAACTGTAATCATTCCAAAACGCAATCTGCCGGATCTGTATGAAGTGGATCCTGTTGTGAAAAATGCGGTTGAATTCCAGCCGGTTTCTTCCGCGCGGGAGGTTTTGGAAATCGCTTTGGTGCAGCCGAAGAATCAAAATGCGTCTGCGTCTGCGCCGGCGCTGTTTCAGCCGGAGACGAAATCATCCCGACTGCAGCAAGAGGGGGGACTGGCGTGAATTTTAATCTGGCGCGGTTTGTTTCCGCGTATGGTGTATCCAGCCAGCTTCCTTCTTCTGAACGAATCGAGATCGCGTTTGCAGGGCGTTCCAATGTGGGAAAATCCTCTTTGATCAATAAGCTGTTTAACCGAAAAAATTTGGCGCGGGTCAGTGCGGTGCCTGGAAAAACAGCCACCATCAATTTTTATGGTGTGGAAGATGTAGTATTTGTCGATCTCCCCGGTTATGGATATGCGAAAGTTGCGAAAAGTGAAAAATACCGCTGGTCGGAGTTGATTGAAGGCTACTTTAACCAGAAGCGAAATGTGGCGCTTGTAATCCTTTTGGTGGACATTCGTCATGAACCTTCTAAGCTGGATGTGCAGATGGTAGATTATCTGGTTGAAATGGAGTACCCGTTCATCGTTGTGCTGACCAAAGCGGATAAATTATCCGCGCGGCAGAAGGAAAATCGCCTGAAAGCGTTTCGCGGGGAACTTCCTTATGGAGATGAGATTCATATGCTGGCGGTTTCTTCCCAGACCGGGGAGGGAATCGAACAGCTGCGTGCGCTTGTGGAAGACGTTTGCGAAGAATAATGTTGTTTGGAGGACCCTTAATGTTTGTTTCGAAAAATCTGGATGTAAACGAAAAAGGCCATTTGACTATTTCCGGTGTGGATGCCGTTGAGCTTGCAAAAGAATACGGCACGCCGCTTTATGTAATGGATGAATCCCTGATTCGTGAAAACTGTGCACAGTTCCGCCGCTCATTTGAACAGTATTACCACGGCGCTGGTCTTGCCTGTTATGCAAGCAAAGCGTTTTGCTGTAAAGAAATGTGCCGCATAGCCTCGGAAGAGGGGATGGGGCTGGACGTTGTTTCCATCGGTGAGCTTTATACTGCACTGAGCGCGGGCTTTCCGGCAGATAAGATTTATTTCCACGGAAACAATAAGTCAGATGAGGAACTTCGTTACGCGTTGGAACAGCAGATTGGCTGTATTGTAGTAGACAATCCGGAAGAGCTGGAACGGTTGAATGCGCTCGCTTGTGAACTCGGCAAAAAACCGGATATCATGTTCCGTATCAAACCGGGTATCGATGCGCATACGCATGATTTTATCCGTACCGGACAGATTGATTCTAAATTTGGATTGGCGCTGGAAACCGGGGAAGCTATGCAGGTTCTCAAGCAGGCGGTCCGGATGGAACATGTGCATTTGAAAGGTGTTCACTGTCATATCGGTTCGCAGATTTTTGATATCGAACCGTTTAAGTTAGCGGCAAAGGTCATGCTTGGTTTTCTGGCGGATTTGAAGCAGCAGACTGGTTATGAAGTGGAGCAGCTCAACCTCGGCGGGGGATTTGGCATTAAGTATGTACCGGAAGATGAGCCGGTTCCGTACGAAGAATACATCAAAGAGGTATCCGCTGTGGTTGCGGAGGAATCCAAACGTTTGAATATCACCCAGCCGTTTATTTTGATTGAGCCGGGCCGTTCGATTGTTGGACCGGCAGGAGTGACTTTGTATACTGTGGGCGCAGTGAAAGAGATTCCGGGTATTCGTACCTATGTTTCGGTAGACGGCGGTATGACGGATAATCCTCGTTATGCGCTTTATCAGTCTAAATATGATATGGCTATTGCGAATGCCGCGTCTGAACCGAAGGAGACCGTCGTAACTGTTGCTGGTAAGTGCTGTGAGAGCGGTGACCTGCTTGGTGAGGGTGTACCTCTTCAAAAAACCAAAGGCGGAGACATTCTGGCAGTGTTCGCAACAGGGGCGTACAACTATTCTATGGCTTCTCGTTATAACCGTACCGCGATCCCTGCAGTGGTTATGGTTAAAGAGGGTTCTCATCGTCTTGTTGTCAAACGAGAGACGTTAGAAGACCTGGTAAAAAATGATCTGTAATTTTTTTGAAAAAAGGTATTGACTTTTTGAAAGCGACGTAGTATAATTTAACACGTCGCTGATACGGGAGCATAGCTCAGCTGGGAGAGCATCTGCCTTACAAGCAGAGGGTCACAGGTTCGAGCCCTGTTGTTCCCACCATGCGACGGCACCCGAAAGGGTGCCAAATTTGGCCCAGTAGTTCAGTTGGTTAGAACGCTAGCCTGTCACGCTAGAGGTCGACGGTTCGAGCCCGTTCTGGGTCGCCAACTTGCCTCTGTAGCTCAGTCGGTAGAGCAGAGGACTGAAAATCCTCGTGTCGATGGTTCGATTCCGTCCGGAGGCACCAAGAATGTTTAGTATCAGCATTTTGCTGGTACTAAATCATTCAATTGTTGCATAGAATAATAATGCATTTGCGGGTTTAGCTCATCTGGTAGAGCGCCACCTTGCCAAGGTGGAGGTAGCGAGTTCGAGCCTCGTAACCCGCTCCAGTATGGCGCTATAGCCAAGTGGTAAGGCGTGGGTCTGCAACACCCTGATTCCCCGGTTCAAATCCGGGTGGCGCCTCCATACAAAACCGGTCAACAATAAGTTGACCGGTTTTTGTTTTTGTTGATTAAGATGTGGTTGCAGAATCCGCTTTGGCTAAAATTTGAACGATCATTCATTAACATTCTAATTTTAAAAAGATGTTTGTCTTCGTTTTATTGTATAAGTGGTAATCTGATTGTAAAAATAGTACCTTTCCCGGGTGTAGACGCTACTTCGATATTTCCTCCATGTTCGGTAACAATGGATTTTACAATGAAAAGCCCTACACCGCTTCCGTTGTCATGGCTTCGATGCGTGAAAAACCGATCAAATATATGTGGAATATCTTCTTCGGATATTCCGGAACCGTTGTCTTCCACACACAGTACCGCAAACTCTTGTTCTTTATCAAGGAAAAGGCGGATTTTTCCCCCTTCCGGTGTAAAGCTTACCGCGTTAAACACAAGATTTTGCAGCACGCTCACCAGTTTCCGCCTGTCTCCATATACCATGACAGGCTGGCTGTCTTTTAACAAAAGTTCAAAAGAGATGCCGTTAACATCAATGTCCGGCTTGTTGCTGGAATAAAAATCGCGCAATAGCAGACATAGGTCAAGAGGTTCAAATGCTGGTGGTGCAGAGTCGATTTGAGTAAATTCGTTGATTGTGCTTAGCTGTTCCTGTATTTCTTTTGTTTTTTGCCGGATGATGTCAAGATATTGCCTGGATTCTTGGTCCAGATGGGTGTTATCCAATTCCACAAGGCGTGTAAATGTGGTGATGGATGTGATCGGCGTTTTGAGATCGTGAGCGAATCCGGATAAAAGCATTCTTCTTTCTTCCAGCAGTTTGGAAATGGATTCTGTTTTATGCGCGATTTCTTCTTGCAAATGTTCGTTCAAATGGCGATTCTCACGAATAATTTCTGTGTTTCTTAAAGCCATGCGGGCAGTAAAACACAGAATCAGAAGGTATGCGCCCCATTCTTCAAACCAACCTGTATAAGCGGGTTCAAAATGACCGAGACATGATGCGTGAAAGATAAGGGATAAACAGTATACCAGCAAACCTGCAAGTAAAAGAGGTATTTGTCCGGATTTTCTTTTTATAAACTGGCGGATTAAAAGTAAGGTCATTGTTATGGCAATCAACGCTTTATACCAGTACAGTATCTGCCCATATACCGGTACAAATCCCGGAAGGTATCTGGCCATCCATAAAGAAAATGCCAATCCGACCAAAACAAATCCACCGGTAATGCCGTTGAGAATGCGTTCCGGTAAGGAGCCTGTTTTCAGGCAGATCAAAGAAATAGTACGTACAATACAGAACAAGCCAAGGGCTGCCGTTGTATTTTCCAGTATGTATGCTGCGTTCCCTCCGGAAATCCCCAACATGTGAATAAACGGGTAACATACCCGCAGCGAGAAAGATAATCCCAGAATTCCAAGCCAGAAGTTTTCACTGGAAGCTCTGTTTCTCTTCGTACCCCACCATATCACAGCGGCAAAAAGCCCCAATGCCAGCGACGTAAATACGAGAAGCCCGTAAAAAAGAATCCGAATGGTGATCAAGCGGTTTATTGCTTCACTGCTGCCAATGGCCGGGGGATAGGTCACGCCGGAATAATAGTGGGAGTAGTTAGCCGTTTGTATCAAGATTTCAGTTTCTCCGTTGATTTCAAAAGAAAACATAAGGTCTTTGACATATGGCTTATAAGGAGAAATAGAACCGGAGGAAGCAACCTGTTCACCGTTTACATACACAGTACATGCGGAAAACACCTCCGGAATCAGCATGGTGTAACTGCCGTTTCCGCGCAGGTTCAGACAATAGGTGCCCACACCGTGCGGGGAACCATCTTTGTGAAATCCAGAAAAGCTGAAATACTGCCCAATATATATTGGAACCGATTCTCCTCTTACATCACCGGGATATATTCTTTGATCGGGATAAAAATCCCATCCCTGTACAAGCCACGTGATCTCTTGTGATGAAGAACCATCCTCTTCCTGAGAATCCGAAACGGAAACAATGCCGTCTTGTGGCATTGACGTATCCCTGTTATACTTGTTATCATAATGATACAGTGAAGTGAATAACACAGAAGCCATAACGCATGTAATAAATATGATTACAGCCGCTCGAAATTTAATGATTTTGGCCATAGAACACCTCGTAATTACGGAAGGAGGAATATGTAAATGACAACGCAGAAAGCTTTCAGCTGTTGCAAACTCATTATAACATGTCTTTTTTCTCTCTTAATTACTCTTTTCTGCCCTTTGTTTCCTGATATACAGGCAAAGGATGAGAAAAAGCGTGTGGAAGTTTCCTCCTTTGATGAGTTTGCTTCATCGCTGAATCAGATGCAGAGCACGGGCGGTACCATTGTTTTAACACAGGATATCACTGTTCCTGACGGAGAGTATTATTCTTATAATAATGCAAGGTACTGCAAAGAGGTTGTTGTTGAAACCAGCGGATATACAATTTATGTAGAGGGCGACCTCGACCTCTGGCCCTTTTTAACGATCCGTGGGAATGGCAGTCAAAATGAACTTTTTCATGTTTCTTCCGGAGGGGATTTGCGGCTTGTCAGTATTTGCCTGGACGCCGGGGAAGATGGAATTGCTGTCGTACAGGAAAAAGGTTCTTTTTTGATATACGGAAGCGCCGAGGACATGGGCCTTCCTGCGTTTACCTGTACCGGCCAAATCATTTCTTCGCAGACAATGACTGCGGCGGCGTATTGGCGCTACAATTGTGAAAAACTGCCCATTGTCCGGGTGCCGGAGGGTGCTGAGTTTACCGCTGATATGCTTCCTGATCAAGTGTTGTCGGTCGTAAACCGTGACCACCAGGAGCACGAAGAAGAAATCCCAGTTATTTGGGACAATACGACGTTTCCCACAGAGCACGAAAGAACACTTGTGCGGGGTAAATTCGCAGATGGGTATTCTCAGTATGATGACTATGTGCCCCAGTGCCTTGTGATTTGGGAGTCGGACACAAGCCCATTTTTTCTGAATGTATATCTGGAATCCGCAACACAATGGTATGATATGGTGTTTATGTACGGTGAATCATCTCAGCCGGGTACCATATACGTTCAGTCCTCTGAGGATGGAGAAATTTGGACAGATATCGCGGGCACAGATGGGTATGTGCCCGTTGAAGCGGAACAAAACGAAAGTTTTTCCTGGATTCTTTCCTATGATCGATCAGATCCTGCGCAGAAACGCCCCAGATATTACCGGATGCTGCAGGTCTTAGACGATGGCACGGAGCTCTATTCCGACGCGCTTGAACTAAGCGATAACCTTATTTTTACAGCGGCTGACATTGAAGGCGGCCGTGGCGGCGAAACCAGCCCTAACGAAGGGGAAAATCAACTTCCAAACGATCTGCCGGAAACAGAGGACGAAGCTCCGGCATTGGAATCGCCAGGTGCATCATCAGAATCAGGCACGGGTTCAGGCGGTTCTGAACAGCCGGAAAGCGTGGCAACAGAGTCAGACAGTCATAGTGACGACGGAGATATAAAGGAGTTCTCAAAATCTAATAATTCTCCGGCGGGTGATTCTTTGCAAAATGATACTTCGGCAATGCCACAATCGGAAGGGAAGGAAGTAACCGCACAGGCTTCTGGTTTGGAAGAAGATTCAGAATCGGCAAAACCAGACGAGGCAGAGTTTATAACAGGTGACGAAAATTTGAGTAATGCAGGTACCGAAAAAATTGTTGGTATAGTGATTGTTGTGTGTATACTAGCTGGTTCTGTTGCGTTTTTTGTTTTTAAGCGAAAAAGATAAATTATGATCAATTGAAAAATAACGGCTTCTACACTTCGGTAGAAGCCGTTATTTTTTTACATATATTTAATTACTCAGGCTTCGTTCAAATTTTTTCGCTTGTTTGAGAGGCTTCCGGTTCATCTGAGGAAAAATAATACCCTTTCCGCGCAACCGTGCGTATATACTGCTTACCTTCGCACAACTGGGTTAATTTTTGCCGGACCGTGGCTACTGCAACCTGCAGATTATGACGGCTTTTCACAATGGGTTCTTTCCATATCTGGTCATAAAGTTGTTCATAGGAAAACACCTTTCCGGGATTTCGGGCCATAAAGGCAATGATATCGAATTGCAATGTGGAAAAATCTCCTGGTTTTGCTTTGTATGTTATTACCCTTCGGTTTTCGTCTATACACAGGTCTCCAAAATGCATCACATCAGAAAAGAAAACCTGTTCGTTTTTTCGGATTCTGGCTTGGATACGCAATTCCAGTTCTAAAATGTCATAAGGTTTAGCGAGAAAATCGTCTCCACCTGCCTGAAAGCTGGCAATACGGTTCTTGGTATCCGTAAGGCCGGAAAGAAAAATAATCGGAGTTCCGCTAAGCGTTCGGATTTTTTGACAGATTTCAAATCCGGTAATATTTGGCATATCAATATCCAAAATGATGCAGTCCATTGCTGTGCCGGATAAAAGAGAAAGCGCGTCTTGCGGTTTGTTTACACAATGAACCTCGTATTGTTTTTTGGAAAAATACAACCGGTTGCTTTCGAGAAAATCCATATCATCATCTATGAAGAGAAGCTTTTTCATTGTTTTGATTTCCACCCCCTATGCGGAACAACTCTGTACTGTTATTATATCATTCATTTGCGTTCAATCGGAGAAAAAATTTTTTTAAAAGTCAAGGGTTCGTCAATCCAAAGGGAAATTTATTTAAATAATAAAAAAATGTGATAAAATTATACAAATTTAAATTGATTTTTTGCGGAAAGGCTTGACAATGAAAACGAAAACGAGCATGATAAAATTATGTAAATTCAAGTTAAATTTTGAAAGAGGGCTTGACAATGAACAAAAGAAGGAGGACAATGCCTATAAGCAAGCAAACAAGCAAGCAAGGCATAACTATGCCCTTTTTGACGTTATAATAAATAGCACTATAAAAATAA
>OFMJ01000992.1_pt1 | contig 23899 bp, 25 predicted proteins | sample 1541801 | NCBI WGS metagenome assembly OFMJ01 (sample SAMN04209234, study PRJEB22552) | human gut metagenome | biome: gut; material: feces | host: Homo sapiens | place: USA: Oklahoma
TCGGCAGCCTGGACCCCTGGCGGATGGTGGCCAACCGGGCCTGTCTGGCCCCCCTGACGCCCCCTGACCCGGAGGTGCGCTGGGATCCCTATGACAACCAGCTCGGCGAGATGACGCTGGACGGCAGAGGCCTGACCGGGGATGAGATGGAGCGGACGGTGGAGCTGGTGGAATTTCAACTGCTGTGAGGGACGGTTCCCCCGCGGGACTGCCTGCCTTCGTTTGTCAAGAAGTTTATCTTTGGAAGGCTGGTCCGGCTCTCTTTTGGAAGGGACGGTTAAAACCGATATTTCACGGTTGCACGAAAAAGCCGCCCTGCGGGCGCTCATCGGTCCACAGGGTAACGCGCTCTATGACCAGCTAGGTAAGAAATGAAAAGGCCCCCGCCATCCATATTGGGTGGCGGGGGCCTTTTTCCATTCTCCGCATCTCACCAGCGTCCTCACATTCCACGTCCGGATAGGGTGATTCGTCTCCCCATGCATGGAACGCTTGATGTGCTCAAGGCCGACCCATATTTTTGAGGGGGGGGGAGGAAATCCTGTGTGCAATTTCGTGTGCATTTTATATGATTTTTGGTTGCGTTTTGTGTTCGCATAAAACGCAAAATGACGCTAGAGATAACCTTGTACAAATTGCAGGAGTAAGAAAAGACCTCTGTAACCGTTGTGGCTACAGAGGTCTTATTTTGGTGGAGCATCCGCAACCAACTGCGAGTTAGACGAATACCCCACATCATCGTTTTCAAAGGTCTTTTCGATATCGTCCAGCGGGATATTCTCGACGCTGAGCGGACGGTTGCCCGCGTTCAGGATCATCGTGAAATATCCGTCGTAGAGATAGATGGCATTGATGAAAATGTTGACCAACGCTCTGCGTTTGTACTCATTATCATTCCGCAGCATACGGAGGTAATCGAGGAAGGAAAGAATGACTGAGTATTCCATGCCGCTCTGCTTTTTGATCTCGATGGCAAGCTGCTTCTCCAGTTCCTTTTTCTCTGCCTCGCGCTTGTGGATACGCTCGGTAATCATGTCAACCGACTGTCCCTTTTCCAGCGCAACCCAGAGGTTTTCAATGGCAGAATCTGCTTCTTTCAAAGCAGCTTTCAGTCTCTTCACAGATAGCAAATCACCGTCATTTTTGCAAGCGGCATAAACCTGATCGGCAATATATTTGACCTTCTCTTCGGTAAGCAATTCGGAGCAAGCCTGCACGACACGTTCTTCAATCAGAGCCTTTTGGATAGTCTTCTTGTTACAGACTTTTTTCTTTGCTCCGTTGCAGATGTAGTAGTGATATTTGTTGCCGTGTTTGCCAGTGCCGGTGTAACCTGTCATCATTTCTTTGCATTGGCCACAGAACAGTTTGGTGGTAAGGAGGTATTCCTGCTTACCTCTGGAACGGGCAGGAGTAGCTTTGTTTCGGTCAAGAATATTCTGCACCCGCTCAAACAATCCTTCATCGACGATCTGCGGCATACCACCAGGCGTTTCTTCGCCTTTGTAGATATACATTCCGATGTAACGTCTGTTTCTCAATAGGCGATGCAAGCTGTTTTTGTTGAACTCACGTCCCAGAGAAGTTGTGATCTTACGACTGTTCAGGTCGCGGATAATATCGGCAACTGTTTCACCGGAAGCATAGCGATGGAAGATTTCGCGGACGATCTTCGCCTCGTCCTCATCCACATAAAACCGACGTTCGGAGTCCACCTTGTATCCCAGTCCGGAGTTGCTGCCGTTGGACAAACACTTCTGTGCATTGATCTGCATACCACGATGGATTTTCTGTGAAAGCTCCACGGAATAATACTCCGCCATACTCTCCAAAACACCTTCAACGAGAATACCGGAGGCATCGTCCGAGATGTTTTCCTTTGCAGATAAAACGCGCACACCGTTCTTTTTCAGTTTCGCCTTGTTAATGGCACTGTCATAGCGATTACGAGCAAAGCGGTCGAGCTGGTAGACAAGAACGCCTTCAAAGGTGTGGCGATCGCTGTCGGCAATCATACGCTGAAATTCGGAACGATTGTCCGTCGTGCCGCTCTGTGCGCGGTCTATGTATTCGCCAACGACAACATAGTTATTGGCAGCAGCATATTCGTTGCAGACCTTGAGCTGTCCTTCAATGGATTGTTCGGTCTGGCTGTGGCTTGAGAAACGCGCGTAGATTACAACATTCATCTATCTGCGCCCCCCTTTCCGGTTTTTGATTCGGGTGTCAGCCATCGGCTTTCCCCGTTACCATTTCAATCAGAGTGGCTTTCAGTCTGTCGTGCATGGGCGATTCCGGATCAAAGCACATCTCCACAAACTTTGCGAGTTCCGGGTTGTTTTCCACCGGAGGTTTTGCTTGATACAGCTTGCCTTGCGGCTCATCACAACGAGCGAAGATGTAATCCATCGACACATCGAAATAGTCCGCATATTTTCGCAAAAGCTCTACAGTGGGAGTGGCTTGTCCATTCTCATAGCGGTTGATGCTGGATTGTGTGGAACCGATCACCTCGGCAAATTTCGCTTGGGAGATGCCGAGACCTTCACGCAGAGTGCGCAGTCTGATACCCAGTTGTTTCATTAAAAACAACCTCCTTTTCGGGTTAATAATAGTATAATCAAAATCCGGGATATAGTCAACCCGGATTTTGAAACTTTTGTGTGAACAATAGGAAATCGCAACAATCCAAAGATTATTTCTCGGTTTTGAGCTTAGAAATTATGAATATCAAATGCTTAATACACCACGCAAAGAATACAATACCAATTATTAGTGTTGTGATCTCGATTTGAATGAAGATATCTTCCGCTTTTTGGGGAATATCTAGAAAGACTAATGAAAATGCAACTATAATTGTGATGACATTTGCAATCATTCCCACGAAGGCCGACCGATAGAGATTGTCTAAATAGCTGTTATTCCATAATCGTCTTATTCTTTCTTTATCTATAGCAGAAATAAGAATGCTTATTCCAGTAAACAGAAAACCACCAATGATTGCTGACATCGAAATTGCATTATAATGAAAATCTGGTGCTAATTCTTCAAATTTTGAAATATCAAAGAACGAACTTTGGAACAGTGCAATAGAAATACCGATTGACAAGAGCAACACGATGCCCAACCATATCCAATTTTTCAGCTTCGTCATTACTCTCACCACCATTGTTCATTATATTCTGCAATATTTCAAAAGTTCGTCTTTGTAGCGCGTATATGTTTGCAAAAGAGCCTCTTTGAAGTCATCATCTAATAACAATCCTGAATCCTCTTTTCCTAAAACAACCGTCTTCGTAAAGTTATACTGCATTAAGTCATATGACTGTGATTTTTCGCCTTGATCCTTCGCGTTGGCATTAAGCCCTTTTAGGTTGTCACCATATTTCATTTTGATTGAAGCAATCAGTTCAGCGAGTTTACCGCTCGACGAGAAAATATTTTTATTTCTTCGCCCAACCAACTTATATGTGACCATTTTGGTTTTAATATTTCTTATCGAATCAAAGCTTTCTCGATCCAAACCAATATCAGACAGTATTTGATCTTCCGGAACAGCAACCGTGACAGACAGCTTACTGATGATATGTTTTTTCACCAAGACATCCAATATGTCGTTTGTCATAATCGCAGCAAGGTGGGCAGAAACATTTTCATCTCGATCAACTCCTTGGTCAAAGAGATTTCGTACAGCCGAAATTCGCGGGGCACCATTGATTCCAATGTAGCTTACAATGCCCGTTTCAAAATCAATTAGACAAAAAGTATACAACTCCAAAAGTTGGCTTTCTCTCATGGGAACACTTTCTGTCTCTAATGTTGTTCGATCTCTAAGCGCAACTGTATTCGATGGATTCTGCTGACCAATTTTGATAAATGCACGATGCTCTTCGTAGGAGATTACTTCGATAACATATTGACTGCTGGAAACAGTTATGTTCATCGCTTTATGTTCATTCGCAAGAGCTTGCATTTTTTCTGCGCATATTCTCTGAAAATATGTCTCAATATCAGAATCACTCAACTGTTTTATTTGAACAGTATTTGTTCCCGGAATTAGGGTCTGCTTTTCCAGCGACAACCGATAGAATGAGACCTTTCGTGTTTTACTTGACATGTTTTCACCCCACTTTTTTATACATCAAATCCGCCTTCAAGAATAAACCTTCTCAGCATTTGGTCAATCTTCATGTTGATCTGGAATTTCTTGATAGGCTTGCCCTCCATCATTTCAAGGAAGGCTTTCGCCTTTTCCTGATCCACAGTTGCCTTCAATGTGTCAAATTTTCCAAACTCATTGATATTAGCTTCTGTGATCTTCGACTGCATGAAACTACGCAGTATCGTTTCATCAACTCCGATGGCGGTAGCAAAACGGTGGATCTGGTCATTTTTGGCACTGGTCATATACTCTGTAATGTAATCACGGAGCGTTCTTCCTTCGTCAACTACCACATCGCCGTTCTGGACATCGTGGAGGAAGATATTTGCGTATTTCTGCTCCTCTTGCGTGAGCGTTGCAAACGACTTGTGAAGCTCATCCAGCACAGCGGCAGTTTCCACGCCATCCTGCAATGCCTTGATGTACTTTTTGAACCGGGAGTTCATATAGTTGGCATCAATTACACCGGTATTGATTTCCGTCAGGTAGGAGTCGATTTCATACGGCACATCCTCAACACCAGCTCCTCCACTACCACCGGAGAACAGTTCCTTATAACGCAAAGCAAGAATCAAGTAGGTGGTTTCATCGATGTGCAGATCAATGATCACTTTGCTGCCAGCGTTCTTAAATTCATAGGACAGCTTGTCCCAAGTGAAGCCCTGTATCTTAGCAGCCTCGAGATGGCTGTTAAGCTGCTTGAACAGTTTGGCGAATTGTCCGCGCTCCGCATGATCAGCCGGGAGTTTTTCGAAGTTTTCAATTCCGGCGGCTCGGAAAATTGCCTCTATATCATCAAACAAGTCGTTCATCTTTCCGAGGTTATATTCCAATTTATCTGCAAACAAGCCAAGAGGCTTATCACCGGAATACAGCTTGAACGCTTCTTCGATGTTTCTCTGCATTGTATACGGCTTACGATAATAACGAATCGTGCCAAAGGGCTTCTCCGGACCGTAGAGACGGTTGGTGCGGGAAAATGCCTGAATCAGCTTTTCGTAAACCAAAATCTTATCCAAATATAGCGTGTTGATCCACTTGGAGTCAAAACCAGTCAGCATCTGATCGACAACAATCAGCAAATCGATTTGCTGGTCGGAAGTATGTTCGATTCCTTTGTATTGTTCTTTGTGCGCCAGACGATAGGAAATGTCTTTTTTGAAGGTTGCATAAGTTGCCATCTGGAACTTCATGCTGTATCTGGTATTGTAATCTTCGATGATTTCAACAATGCCCTCTTCTTTGAAAAGGCCACTGCCATTGTTATCGATACTGGGGTCAAACAAAGCGGTAACCTTCAGATTGCCCTTCGCTTTAAACAGCTTATAATACTGGATTGCCTCCGGAATGCTGCTGGTAGCAAAAATCGCATGGAACTTGCTGCCGTGGCTTAGGGTTGTCCAGTTTTCCAGAATATCATCCACTACGGCGCACTGATGCTCTTCGCGTTCGTACTGAGAAACAGGCAGATAATCTTCAATACCTTTCAAATAGTTGCCATCTGCCTGGACATATCCGGACATCGGCACTTTGGTGTGATCCATATAATACAGATAGACGTTTTTCTTTTTAGGATCTGCCAACGCTTCTGCTTCAGTAGTTGCCTTTGCTTTTTCAAGTGCAACCGATTTTCGAAGATCACGATCTTTGTATGTTGGCACCATGTATGGATCAAAGCCCAGGACATTCTTGTCCCGGATGCCGTCCGCAATGCTGTACCTGTGCAGCTCATTGCCGAACACATCCGAAGTAGTGCTCATTTTCTTCTGATTTTCATCGTGGATTGGTGTTCCGGTAAAACCAAAAAACATGGCGTTCGGGAAAGTTGTTTTGATAGTACGCAGCATTTCGCCAAATACATCGCGATGAGCTTCATCAATGATAAATACGACCCGCTTGTTCTGAATCAGTTCGATGTCGTGCGCATTGAAGCCGTTTTCTTCTTCCACGCGGCTCATTTTCTGAATTGAGGTGACAATCAACGTGTTTGCGGGGGCATCGCTCCGCAGTTTTGCCACGAGAATATCCGTGTTTTCTGTGGCCTGTACAAAGTCTGTATCGTCAGCAAACCCGCGATAATCCAGCAGAGACTGTGTGCCAAGCTCTACACGATCCATCAAAAATACCACTTTGTCGGCATCCTTGGAAGCCGCAATCAACTGTGCTGATTTGAAGCTGGTCAGTGTTTTTCCGGAACCGGTGGTGTGCCAGATGTAGCCGCCCATCTGATCCTTATCAGCCCAACGACGCATAGCAACGCGGCTGGTAATCCGGGAAGTGGCGTAATACTGATAGCTGCGCATAACCTTCAAGATACCGTCCGTATCGTCGGCAACGGTATAGAAGCCAATCAGCTGATGTGCCATCGGAATGGAAAGCAGATATTGCGCAATATCTTTCCAATCGTTGAGAGGCTCGTTGTTTGCGTCAGCCCAATGGAAATAGAAGTCCTTATTGAACTTACCATCCGGGCCAGGGTTGGCAAAGTAAACAGCTTCATCCGGCTGCATGGCAATAAAAATCTGGACAAGGGCAAACAATCCGGAGAAAATGCCCTCATGTGCATATTTTTCAATCTGGTTATAGGATTGACTGACATCAACACTGCTGCGTTTCAGCTCACAGTGAATCAGCGGCATACCGTTGATCAACAGCATAAAGTCACCACGGCGGTTGGGCAGAACGGAGCTTCTTGCCTTGAACACCGGCTGCTGGACAATCTGGTAGCGGCTTTGACCGGCGGCGATTTCCTGTCGGTCATAGATTTTCAGACTGACTTCTTTGCCGAAGTGCAGATCGTCCGCAGGATTGTCACGCTTGATGGCAACAGTTTTGCCGTTGATAAAACCGTTGAGTTTCAGTGGCGTGCGCAGACGGGCAATCTGGTCAAGAATCTGCTGCATTTCGCCGTCGGTCAGCGGAACATCGTTCAGCCGATCAACATCGCGGTTGTTTTCAAAGAGAATTTGCTTCCAGTTCTGAATCAAGTCTTCTTCCGTTTTGTAGCGCAGGATTTCCGGCTCCCAGCCATATTTTTCTGTCAATAAGTTGATGAGCGCCGTTTCAAAGGCGGCTTCCTGTTCAAATACCATAGATTGCCTCCTGTATCAGACAAACATCTTTTCAAGCAATGCTTTTTTAATATTTTGAATTTTATCTATTTCAATCTGTGCAAAAGAGATTCGCTTATCCAATTGTGTAAAATAATTTCCAATCTTTATCTGTTCCTCGATTGATGGCGTCAAGATATCCATCTCAAGAAATGTGTCCACATGGATTCGCTTTGCTTTCCTACTGCCATTTGCAATTATTCCGTTTTTCAAGTAAAAATTCTCTTGAATGACCGTATTCATCAAAAATTGCCCATCAATTCCCGAGAGGTCAAATGCAGGTGAATCAAGCGTGGATTCATAGCCGTCAAGATTTTCCGGAACAATACCAAAGGCGGCATGAAGAAAGTCCAATTTTCCATACATGAACTGTCCGGCTTTTCTAACATAGTATTGCGTATGGATACTTCCACCATAAGCATCCGATTTTTCTACAACACCTTTACCCCACAGTTTAACTGTTAATTTCTTAGCTGTTAATCCGGTGTGACCAATAATGTGGCTTTCAGTAAGGAAGTCACCAACCTTGTGCTTTTCCCACGATCCCAAATACTCCTTGAAGCGTACCTCGGGTTCTCCTGCTCCATCTTTGGGAAACATTTTTTCAAGCATGGATGATTTGAAGTTTTGCAGTTTTTCAAGTTTAGTCTGATGCTGCTTAAGCAAATCATCTAAATGTGAAAACCAGTCTGCCAAACGAGTTTGCTCAGGCTTTTCTGGCAAATATGTTTGGTATTCCATCATTTCAGGAATATTCAAAACGCGATTTCGCCCTGCTCCCCCCGGAGAAGAAAGCCACAAATGATACCTAAACTTTTCATCTGCCACAACATATCGAAAAAACTTAGGATCCATTTCCGGAGCAAAGGTAAACTGTGGGAATCTGTGCGAAACCAACTTCCCCGCATCAGCTTCATCGGTAATTGCAACAGCATGTTCCCATGCAAAAGTGATGCTGAAAAGTAGTTTACCTGCCGCCACACGATGCATTTGTGCCGTTTCAAGTTCTGATCCCGGTGCGACATAGCTGTGAAATGTTCCTTTCACATGGCTGCGGACGCCAAGCCGTTCATATCCATCATGAGGCGTGGCAATGGGATCTTCATATTTATCCAAAATGTCACCAAATTGGTATTTAACCCATTCGTCAGAATAGCCAGCAAATCTAACCTGCGGAACATTCTTTTTCTTGGTCATTTTACTCACCCATTAGAAGAGATTTGAACTGTGCCAATCCCTTCATGTCGTACTCGTTACCGGTCAGATCATCAATCATAGAGCAGAGCGCTTTTTCGGATTCATGAATCTTTTCGCCAAGTTCCAAATATGTCACAGCATACTTGTTCGCCAACGCCTGTACCGACTTTTCCAGCGTATCAATAATTGCATCCGGCATTGCGCGGAGAGACGCGCACAGCGGAACAATCCATTTCAGGCGCAACAGATCAAGGACTTGCTCATCGCTCAGCCCTTCAATGGTTTCTTTGGTCTTCAGGTGCAGCGCCTCTGCCACTTCCTTTACTTCTTTTTTGACTGCTTTTTCTTCTGTCATCAGTTTATCGGCACAGACCATCTTCGCTTCAAAGGAACCTTCCGGGAAGGAATATGCCTCGCGCAGTGTTTTCACATAAGCTACGACTTTGCCTTTGGTATAGGGGGCATTTCCCTCAACAGACTCCCAGTTCACTTCCGTATGCTCAAAGATATATTGCAGTTTTGCTGCCCTTCCGGCTTTTGCGTCCAGCAAATCAAGATAACCTTGCAAACCAAACAATTCCGGTGTAGAAATATCCGCATAGATTTCTGCCAGCTTTGCCGCAAACTCTTTTGGTACAAATGCAGAATTGCCATCATTCAGGAACTCGCCGCGATCACCCTCGTCAATGGAATCAATAATCTCTGTCAGTTCGGCTGTAATTTCATCCAATCTGGCTTCTTTTGCCTTGAGTGCATCATAATCTTCCCGAAGAAGCGTGGTCTGCACCAAATCAAAGGGGATGACATGGCCTACCCAGCCATTCTGCACTTCTTCCTCAGTATCGCCCTTCTTTTTGATGACCATATTCGGGTCTACCTGCTTTGTGGCGGGAAAGCCTTCCGTCTGGATAATTTCAAGATCGGTGGAAATCATGGACCACTTGTCATCCAACAGTTGATACGCCTGATACTTGTCTATCAGAGTAAGCGGTGCAACACGGTCAAAGATATTCTGTGTAATAATATCCTCGGCCTTGGAGACATTCAGGTCCATCATTTTTCCGATCAGTTCGCCATCAAGATATGTATCAAAATCCGCGAATGCTGACTGATGCGCTACAACGAACGCTTGTACATCGGCACTGCCTTCGATGGCTTCTTTGATGTTTTCAACTGCCAATGTTGAATATGGGGTTTCATCAGCGGCAAACAAAACACTTCTCAGCTGTGGGAACGCAGTCCAATACTGTTCCAGAAGATCAATTTCATGGCTGGGAATGCCGCCGAACATGGTGGCGTAAATATCCCAAGTTTCTGTCGCTTCGGAAGAATCGATATAACGGGGAATGTTCAGGTTATATCCATTGCGGCGAATTTCTTCCTTGGAAACCAGTCTGGCAAATTTTTCAATATGTTCAGGACGGGCGGCAACCGCATCGACAATCTTCTTGATATCCGATGCCATCAGCTTGTTGGTCTTACCAACTTTGGTGAAGCCCTTTGAAGCGTCAATAAAAAGCACATCAGAAGCTTCGCGTTTTTGCCGCAAAACCATAATAATAGTGGGAATGCCCGTGCCATAGAAAATATTTGCAGGCAGTCCGATAATTGCTTCGATGTTGTTATTCTCGATCAGATTACGGCGAATACGTCCCTCGCCTTCCCCCTGTCCATCAGCACCGCCAACAGCATCACCACGGAACAGGACACCATGAGGGAGGACGATGGTCATAATACCATCTGGTTTGACGTGGTACAGGTCATGAAGCAGGAAGGCATAGTCAGCTTTTCCTTTTGGTGCTATGCCATAGCGATAACGGGGTTCGGGTTCCTTGTGAGACGGGTCCCAGTGCTGTGAATAAGGCGGGTTGGAAACCACAGCATCCAGATACAACGGGTTATACGTCTGCGTGACATCGTCGTACATAGGCCAGTCCTGCTCCAACGTATCGCCACAGCGAGTGAAGATATTAGCCGGATTGATGCCGCGCATAACAAGATTCATACGGGTCAGATTGTAAGTGTTTTCCTTCAGTTCCTGCGCATAGTACATGATGCTGTCTTTGTTCTTTAGGTACTTGGCAGCACTCTTGCCAATGGTGATCAGAAGAGAGCCGGAACCACTCGTAGGGTCATATATTTCGATTTTTTCGCGATCCTTCAAGTGGTTTGCGACAATCTCAGACATAAGCTGAGACACTTCATGAGGCGTATAGAACTCACCGGCCTTCTTTCCGGCATTTGCAGCAAAGTTGCTGATTAGATATTCATAGATGAAACCCAAAACATCATAGTCCTGCCTGCCGTCGGTGGGAATATCCTTGATCAGCTGAATCAAATCGCGGATAGCTTTTGTCTGATTGCTGGTGCTATCACCGAGTTTGCTCAGACCGGTTTCCAATGTATTAAAGATTTTACTGAACACCTTTTTCTGCGTATCGCTGATCAGACGATTGAATGCAGAAAGAGCGGTTCTCACATTGTCAACGGTAAAGCTATTGCCTTTATCCAGCCATGTCGAGAAAAGATTATCATAGGCGATGAAATAGCCCAGATGCTGCTGACAATAATCAACAAGTTCCTCGTTGTTTTCATGTACATGTTCTTGGAGGTCAGTTTCTTCATATCCGTCCTTTTTTAGAAAATCCACTTCTTTGTCAGAGAGAAACTTATAGAAGATAAAACCGAGGATGTAGTCTTTATATTCGTTAGCCTCGATCTTGGAACGCATTTTGTTTGCGGATTCCCAGATTTTATTGGCAAGCTGTTGTTTGTTCATAATTACTGCTCCTTTGTAGAACGCTGTCATAGTTTGTCGAATAGACAATTCAGGACGTGTTGTAAGCCAAGGGACAAGTGCGCCCATTTGAACCCCGAAAGGTGGAATCTGCTCCACGATTTCGAGTCAAGGTCGCTGAAAATAACTACCCGACCAAAGTACTTACCGCAACCATAATCTGCTCGTAGGTGATATCCTGCGCATAAGCAAACTGCCTGCGGTACTTGTCCCACATGGCACGGAGTTCCGGGCTTTCTTCGATGTTGTGCAGGATCTCGGGGACATCTGCAATCTGCTCCGAAGTGCCGCGATGTGTCGCTGTTGCGTTCAATGCTTCGACAAAAACGACCTTATCGAATCTCTGCGTCGTGGCCAGTATGTAGGCATCATAGAAATCCCTTGGGCGGGTATTGAACACGCCGCGCCGCAGAATGGTTTCTACCTTCTCTGCCATGACGGTTTCAATGTTGTATGCCCACAGCTCGTAAGACTGTTCGTCGTCAAAAATCTCGGAGAAGCTGTACTGTACCGCGTGAGGTGTGATGGCATCGCCGGTGGACACATCAATGCTCAAAGGAGTGACCAAGGTGTCGAACCTGGCAGTCAGAGCCACGCGGTAACCTCCGTAAATATCATCCTCACGAATGGGCGAGATGGTCCCGATTTCAAAAACCACGCCATCGTCAAGTGGAATGGCACAGACCTGCTCCAATGCACTGCGGATTGCTTCCGGTGTCAAGGGCAGATTTTTCAGTGTGGTGTCCAAGTCCATCGTTGCCCTGTTGTCAAGACCGACGATGGCTGCCACCAGCATACCGCCTTTCAGCACAAACTTCTCTTTGTATTCAGAGGCAGAAAGGCGGACAAGCAGCCGCTCAAACATATAGTTCTGCAAAATCACCTGAGCTGGGATGTTTTTCTTCTTGGCAATGTTGCGGATCTTCGCTTTCAGGCTCATTGCTTTGTTCACAGAAGCACCTCCAAATATTGACGCAGGACGTTTGCCACACGCATCTTCTTCGCGTAAGAATTGAGCTTGTTCAAATCCTTCTTGGGATTGGCAGCGTACAGTTTCAGCGCCGCCAAAAAGGTTTCCGTTCCGAGCTTATTACGGCTTCGGATCACATCGCAAATGGTGCGTTCCAGATCGTAGCAGGGAACGAGATTACCGGCAGGAGTCTTCAGCTCGGTCTTGCCGAGATCAAACAGCTCCGGCTTGATGTAGTACACCTTGCACTCTGCTTTGATCGCCGCAGAAGGGATGCATCCGGACGGTGCAGTGATTGTGTGTTCAAAAGGTGTTCTGTCCGAAATACCATGTAAGAACAGAGCTGTTTCGTGAGAGAATATGATCTGTGTTGACCGCTTGCTTATCGACAGGAGTTCATCCTCCATATCATCGGGAAGGATGTACTGTCCTTTTACAATGCGATGGATTTTATCTTCTTTGCACAGCTTGTAGAGCATAGCTTTTGAGATGCCATGCTGCGCTGCGATTTTTGTTTCAATGATACTACCATGCTCCTTAGCAATGGCAGCGAGTTCAGCAATATAGTCCATTCAAACACCTCGTCGCAATAACTCAATAATATTATACTCATAATTACGATCATAGTCAATGCATCTCAAAGAACATTCGAAAAATATTTGCAATTAAATTATGACGATAGTCAACACAGAGTAAAGGGCTTGGGATACTCCCAACAAACAAAAATTTCTGGGTGTACAGACACCGGATGTGCTTGCTATTCTCTAAAAACTGAATCATCTTCGTTATCACGCGCTCTCGGTTTGAAAAAAACGAGGGCGCTTTTTATTTCCAGAATTACTCACATAGGGGGAATTGAATGATGAAAAATCGCACCAGACCAGTCCGCATTGAGTTCCGTGTTACCGCGCAGGAACATCAACTTATCCAGAGAAAGATGGAGCAGCTTGGCACCAAAAACATGGGAGCCTATCTTCGTAAGATGGCGATCGACGGCTATATCATCAAAGTGGATTGCACCGAGCAAAAGAAACTGGCTGCTGCCGTCAGCCGCGTTGCCGGAAACATCAATCAGATCTGCCGCCGTATCAATCAGACCGGGCATTTCTATAAGGATGATATTGTCGAGTTGAAAGCGAAACAGTGTGAAATTTGGGAACTACTCAAACAGTCGCAAAGGGCGGAATTATGACCACAACGGGATTATCCGTGTATGGATTTCCCGTCGACGGTTTTTCAGACCGTGGACCGCCTGACGCTCAAGACCGTACCATAACCGGATTTCCGGACCGTGGATTTCCGAACGGTCATCGAGTATGGAATTCATCCTCTAATCAATAAGAAATAAATTAACTCTCAATAAAGTCATCCATCAATCCAATCAATACACCTGATGGGATTGATGGGATAGGAGGTCACATGAAGCAGGTGTTTTTCAGATTTACCGTAGAGAGCCTATCGGCATCGTACATACCTTTTCCTCGTTTTCTCATGGAGGATTGCTTTGCAGAGCTTACCAACGATGCGAAGGTGTTGTACGCACTTATGCTGGACAGAGCCAGTATTTCCAAGGTTAATGGCTATACCGAAGAGGACGGCACGATACGTCTTTACTTCACCGTGGAACAGGCACAGAAGAAGCTGCACCGCAGCCGGCAAAGCGTCACGCGGATATTTCAACAGTTGGAATCCAGTGGATTGATCTGCCGTCGAAAGCAAGGTCTTGGTAAACCTGCGATGATTACGCTCAATTACCCTTCCAATGCAAAGCTGATACAACCGAAGAAAGACGGCGAATTACCGTCAGGATAAAGGTCAAAAATCGGATAATTTGTGCCCCACAAGCGACGCAAACGCTGTGGGGTATATCTTTTCCCATGATAAAGGATAAACGGCTCCCAGGCGAGCCCAGGGGCGCATAGATGGCAGAAAGGCACATATGGACAAAAAGAAAAATAAATATGATGTGGATATACCGAAAGAAGTTTTGGATGCCTTTGCACGATACATCATTCCGGAAATCCGCCGTTTCCACGAAAGTGAGGAGGGACAGGCGTTTTACAAGGAATGGCTTGAGAAACATTCCGAATACGCAGAAAAGTGAAAAAGTCCGCTGGGGTCGTGTGACCTCAGCGGACTTTTTCTGCTTACGACATCATCTGAGCCATACCTTTACAGCGAAACCGCCGTTAAAGAAGTAGGTGTTCGTCCAATGTCCAATTGGTGGAGGCGGGGGGAGTTGAACCCCCGTCCGAAAACGTTTGAACAGGAACTTCTCCGGGCGCAGACGGTTTTTTAAGATTCCCTTCCCCAGGCGCGAGCCGTCACGCTCAGAGGGTCGGTAGCTTCATGATGCATGGTGCGCTCAAAGCTTTGCGCACGCACGGTCCCCACTCAAATGACGCCCCAATCCGGCTCGTGGGCCTTCCGGTTGGAACGGTCGCGGGCTAGTTAGGCCGCGACGAGTTCGCAGTTATCGTTGTTCTTTAATTTATAAAGAGTGCCCGTTTTTAGAAGGTCAGGCGCCTTCGCCCGCTATTCCCGCCTCCGCGTCCCCGTCGAAACCGGTACGCCCCCATGTCGTCGGAGCAAGCTGCGCTCCGTTTCATCCGCCTAACGGCGGATATACACTCTGCTCCGCTGCTCCGACTCTTCCCGGCGAAGCCCAGCAATGCGGCTTCGCCGGGGTAACGTGGGAACGGGAGCAAGCTGCGCTCTGCTTCATCCGCCTAGCGGCGGAAAAACCAAAATTGACGGCGTGGACCGCCTTACACCTTCTCCGGCGCGGGATAGTCCACACCGAAGGTCTCCACAGTGACGGCCTTGATCCGCTGCTCCGCCCGGGGGCGGTCCATGCGGTCCCGGGCCTGGTTCACGATGGCGTCGGCCACATCCATGCCCTCGGTCACCTTGCCGAAGGCCGCGTACTCCCCGTCCAGGTGAGGGGCTTCGTCCACCATGATGAAGAACTGGCTCCCGGCGGAGTTGGGGTTCATGGCCCGGGCCATGGACAGCACGCCCCGGTCATGCTTGAGGCTGTTCGAAAAGCCGTTGTGGCTGAACTCTCCGCGGATGGAGTAGCCGGGGCCGCCCATGCCGGTACCGTCCGGACAGCCGCCCTGAATCATGAAGCCGGGGATCACCCGGTGGAAGATGAGCCCGTTATAAAAGCCGGACTGCACCAGGCTGACAAAATTGTTGACGGTGTTGGGGGCCACCTCGGGATAGAGTTCGGCCACCATCTTTCCGCCGTTTTCCATCTCAATGGTCACAATGGGGTTCTGGGCCATGGGAAACACTCCTTTCTGTTGGGGGAGTATCGTAGAATACCACACTCCCCATGCCGTGTCAAGTGAGAATACGTGGATCTTACCGGCGCCGCTCCTTCAGGGTGCGGTCCATCTCCCGCTTGGCGTCCCGGGCGGCGGCGGCAGAGCGCTTGTCGTAGAGCTTTTTGCCCTTGCACAGGCCCACCGACAGCTTGATGTGGGGCCCGCGGAAATAGACCGACAGGGGCACCAGAGCGTAGCCGTCCTGCTTCACCTTGGCGTAGAGCCGGAGAATCTCCCGCTTGTGCATCAGCAGGCGGCGGGGGCGCACCGGGTCCCGGTTGAAGATATTCCCCTTCTCATAGGGGCTCACATGGAGGCCGTGGACCATCATCTGCCCGTCCTTGATGATGCAGAAGGAGTCCTTCAGGTTCACATTGCCCATGCGGATGGACTTGACCTCCGTGCCGCAGAGCTCGATGCCGGCCTCATATTGCTCCTCCACGAAATAGTCGTGGTAGGCCTTGCGGTTGGACGCGATCTGCTTGACTGCCGCGTGGTCCAAGGGCGCGCCTCCTTTCCTGAGGGTGACGGTATGCCGTGCCGGGAAAACTGTGGACCGCGTCAGCGGCCTGCCCGGCAGAGATGATTATAACACACTCCGCCGGGCTTTAAAAGGGGTTTTTGTCCCCGGGGAGGGGCGGCACCGTACTCCGGCGGTACCGGGCCAGAGGGAGGGGGACCCCCATCCACCGCGCCACCTGCTCGTCCGACCACTCGGCGCACTCCCGCAGGTCGGCGTCGTCATACAGGAGGTCCACTGCGAAGCGGTGGGCCTCGTTTTCATATTTGTTGGCCACCATGCAGGTGTTGCGGTCCATAAACAGGCGGTTGAGGCCCCGGTGGAGAAAGTGGTGCCCCAGCTCGTGGGCGCACACCAGGCGCTGCTGAGGCTCGTCCAGGCAGGCATTGACATAGACAATGGTGCGCCGCTTCACATACTGGCGCAGGCCCCGCATCTCCACCAGCGGGGCGCGGATCACAATGAACCCAAGCTCCTCCGCAATGCGGAAGGGGTCCCGTGTGCCATGCTGCGCCGCCACTCTATTTGCGAGTGCCTTCGTGTCCATTCAAGCCTCCTCTTTGGGCCCGCGGTACTTTTTGGGGGTATAGGTCTCCTTGTTCCTCAGACGGGCGGCCTCCAGGCCCAGCTTCATGGCCGCGGTGAGAGAGTCCCTGGCCTCCGGGGACATGGGCACCCCGTCGAACATCAGGTCCCCGCTGTTCTCCAGGTCCCCCATGATGCGCTCCACCTCCCGGGCCACGTCGCGGCGCTCCCGCTCCGTCAGGGTGGGGCGGCCCCGCCCGGCGGGCAGGTCCTCCAGCACCTCATAGGGGCTGACGCCGAAATACTCCGAGAGCTTCCGCACCACCTCCGGCGAAGGCTCCTTGGCCTCGTTGGCCTTCCACTTGGACACCAGGGACTTGCTGATCCCGGCCTCCACGGCGGCCCGGGTGGGGACCACGCCCTTCCGGCGGCAGAGCTCCAGAAACCGATCATAAAACACAAAATCACCCCGTTCCATTTGTGCACTCTGACAAAGTTCCCAAAATTCATAAAAATGGGTGGACAAGTTGAAAACAATGAACTATTATGAGGGCAGGAGGTTGAAAAACGAGAACTACAGTTGAATACTGGACACCAATGCATCCAGCATACCACATATGTTACTGGTTTTCAACCAAAATCAAGGGAGAAGTTGAATTTTGTGCAAAACGATGAGCGGGTTTCCGGCTACAAGAGGAGGATACCAGATGAAGGGTCCCATAAAACGGACTTTTGAACGGGCGGGCCAGATTCCGCCGCCCTGGAGCGACCCCCAGGACCAACGCCCCTGGGCCTGGTGCCGGCGGTGCCTGGGCGAGATCTACGCCCCCACGGCGGACGGCGCGGCCCTGTGCCGCCAGTGCCGGCGGGAGAAGCGGGGCAGAGGCGGGTGAAGAACAGCTTTGTGCTCTATCACGACTGGGAGGAGCCGGTGAAGCTCCTCACCGACGCGCAGGCGGGGGCGCTGTTCAAGGCCATCTTCGCCTATGAGAAGCGGGGGGAGGAGCCCCCGGAGGACCCGGCGGTGCGGATGGCGTTCCGGTTCATCCGGACGGCGCTGGACGAGAACCGGGTCAAGTACGAGGCCCGGGCGAGGAAGAACCGGGAGAACGGCCTGCTGGGCGGACGGCCCAGAAACCCAGTGGGTTCTTGGGAAAGCGGCAAAAGCGGATACTGAGCCTGCGTCTGTCTCTGACTCTGTATCTGCTCCTTTCTGAGGAAAGGAGGCGCGAGGCCGTTTGGGCGGATTTGTGGAAAACCCGGTGGAAAACCGGGAGAGAGGAGGTGGGGACCGTGCGGGACCCCATGGGATTTCGGGGCGTGCGGCCGGTGGACCCGGACTGCTACGCCCAGCCGGGGCGGCGGCCCTGGCGGGAAGCGGAGAGACCGGCCAGGGCGGAGCGGGGCGGCGAGCCCCAGTGGAAGATCGACTACTGCCTGGAGCGGTGCCCCCTGCCGCGGGAGAAGTGCCGGGGCAGAGGACTCTGCCCGGCGAGAGAGGAGCGGGAGACATGAGTAAACCGAGGTACGACTGGTGGAGCTATGTGAAGGGAATGATCCGGCGCTATCCGGAGCTGCGGCGGCGGTACGGCGCGCTGCGGGAGGGGCGGCTGACGGCGGACTACTCCGGGATGCCCCGGGGCGGCGGAGACGGGCGGGCGGTGGAAGGCCTGGCCATCCGGGAGCTGCCCAGCACCAGCCAGCGGGAGTATGAGGCCGTGCGCCGGGCGGTGGAGACCACCGAGCACTACCGCAACGGGCAGGAGCGGCTGAAGGTGATCGAGCTGGTGCTGTGGAAAAAGACCCACAACCTCCAGGGCGCCGCCCTCCAGATCCCCTGCCATGTGGACACCGCCAAGGTCTGGCATGGGGATTTTATCCGCCTGGTGGCCAGCTATTACGGCCTGATGGATGAGTAAGAAGCGCGGAGTGCCTGGGAACAGGCACAAAAAGGCCGCCCCGGGAGGGGCGGCAAAGGAAATGCATGGGGGAGAACAACGGGAGGCGGTCAGTTCTTGGTGCGTTTGGCGACGTAAATGAGATAGGCTGTGCCTAAAAAACCAGCGATAGCGCCCAGAATCATCCAGAGCTCTTCAAGGCCCAGCCCTGCCGCCAATGCACAAAGGCTCAGAAAACCCAAGCAATAAGCCGCATAGGCAATAAACGCTTTATTGGGCAAAAGACATCACCCCTGCTTCACTTGATAATCCAATCATAACAGAATGCAAGAACGCAGTCAAGGAAAGGAGACCACACAGATGGCGGAGGGTATCAACACGAGGGAACTGAACAAGGGGTCCGAGAGACGATAAAAGGGCTGAGGAAGGTCACGTTTAAACTGACACCGCAAGGAGAACAACGGGAGGCGGTCAGTTCTTGGTGTGCTTGGCGACATAAAAAACAAAGGGACTACAGATGATGCCCGCGATAGCGCCGAGGGTCATCCAGGTCTCGGGAAGGGCCAGTCCGCAGGCCAGTGCTACAAGACTGGAAATTAACAGACAAACACCTGCGTGGTAAATAAAAGCTTTATTGCTTATCAAGAAGATCACTCCCATTCAACCTGATAATCCAATGATAACAGAATTTAAAAACGCAGTCAAGGAGAGGAGACCACACAGATGGCGGAGGGTATCAACACGAGGGAACTGAACAAGGGCGTCAAGGAGGCGGCCAAGGAACTGGGCAAGCTGGAGAAGGCACTGCCGGAGGTTACCCAGGGCATCGGCAAGCTGGAGCGCGGCGCGGAGGAGGCGGGCTCGACCCTGGCGGAGAGCGGGAAGCGATTCACCAAGCCGGAGGACGGCGGGGAGGCGGGGACCTCCAGGCTGGCGGACGGCTCGCAGAAGGCGCTGCTGGACAATCTGATTAAGTCCGGCATGTGGTCGATGGTAGAGAAAGGAACAGGAGGTGTGCTGGAAACTGATATCTCCAGCCTGTTGGGCGACACGGCGGGGAGCATGGCGTCCCACATCGTGTCGGACGCGGGGACCGGGCTGATGTTCGGGCTGCTGAACGCCACGGCGGCGGGGGGCGGCATCGCGGCCAGCGCGGCCACAGCGGCGGGCGGCATCGCCGGCGCGATGGGGGGCCTGGGGAGCGTTCTGGGCGGCCCGGTCGGGGGGCTGGTGGTGGGCGCCCTGTTCGGCGTGGCGGAAGGGATCGTGGAGTCCTTCGAGAAGCAGGACCAGGCCTTCCAGGACTATGTAAAGAGCCAATACGACCGGGTGATGCAGGAGCAGCAGGCCATGCTGCAGCGGGGCACCACCCTGGCGGCGGCGGGAGACGAGGAGTACCAGGCGGCCATGCGCGGCCTGGAGGAGGCCCAGAACGAGCTGGAAAAGCTGATGGGTCAGGGCTTTATCGACACCCGCAAGGATGGGATCCAGGCGCAGAAGGAGTGGCTGGAGGAGCAGACCAAGCAGAAGGAAGAGGGGGAAACCGGGCTGGGGCTGGGGGACGCCTACGGGCTCATCGGCTCCTTCCAGGCCTCCCTGGAGAACGACAAGGAGCGGCTGGAGCGGGATGCTCTGAGCATCGTGATGGGAGATGGGGAAAAAATCAGCAGCTACCAGGACAGCGCCCAACGGGAGCGGCTGGAGGAGCTGCAGGCCCAGTACCAGGCGCTGGAGGAGCAGTACGGCGCGACCGACAGCGAGGAGATGCAGAGAAAGATCGGGGCAAAGATGGGGGCGCTGCTGGCGGAGGCCCAGATCATCGCCGCCAACGAGTACAACGCCTCCGAAGGGGCCCAGCTCATGCAGGAGTCCAACCTGGCGCTGGTACAGGGCATCCGGGACGACTCGGTGCTGCAAAAGGAGTATTACAACGCCGGGTACACGATGGGAGAGGAGTTCAGCCAGGGCATCCTGGCGGCCAGGATGGAGAACGCCTTCTCCCCGGTGGACTACGGCCTGGCCCCGGAAGAAGGGGGGACCGGAATCGGCTCGGCAACATCGGAGCCGGAAAACAATGCGATCCCATCGGCATACAAGGTGAAGGCGGACAGCGGCATCCATGGGCGCTATGCCTACGGCCTGGACTATGTGCCTTACGACAACTTCCCGGCCCTGCTGCACCAGGGCGAGCGGGTGCTGACGGCCTCCCAGGCACGGTCCGCGGACCGGGACGGCGGGGTAAACGTGACCTTCTCGGGACCGGTCACCGTCCGGGAGGAGGCGGACCTGGACCGGCTGGCGGCCAAGCTGGCCGAAAAGGTGGCCCGGGCGGCCCTGCTGCGGGGCTGAACGGGACCTTCCGTCCATTACAGCGGAGGCAGCACAGTGAGCATGGCAAGCCCGCCGGTGACGATATAGGAGAAAGACGCGCTCTCCCCGTTGAAGAAATTCATGGTGCCGTCGGTAAAGGCGGCATTCGCAATATCAAGGGATTCGTCCAACGACGCTATTTCCTCACTGGAGGAAAAGCCGCCGGTGACGACCGCAAGGTAGCTGCCGAACACTTTGGCATCGCTCTCACTCAGTTGAGAAGAATCTCCAGTGAGGAATACCTGTGTAAGTTCGCCGGAATCCTTGGCCTCATACAGAATGCAGCTGGCGCCGGGACAGATGCTGTAAGAGTACGCCACCAAATCCCCGTTTTCGGCATCGGGCAGTTCAGATATGTCCGGATCATTTTCAAAGGCGTTGGGAAGATCGCTGGAGGAAAACGTATTGGACATGGCCTCGGCCATAGCGGAGCGGGAGAGGCCAAACGTGGCGCCGGTATAGGGAGTCACCTCGCCGGCAGGAGGAGCAGAGACCGCAACAACGGGAGACTGGCCGGGATCGCCCGTCGGAGCAGGCTGATCGGAAGAGGCAGAGCCGCAGGCGGCGGTGAGGGTAAGGCACAGGGACAGAGTCAGCAGGCAAGAGAGCTTTTTCACTGTAAAATCCTCCTATTCATTGTTTGGATTTGTGAATATTTACAAATCCCTTGCAAGTATAGCACAACTGTAATGGATCAGCAAGAGCAGCGTGACAGTGCGAAGCGCGGAGACGGCACCAAAAGGGGCCCCCGCAAAGCCGCAAGGCAAATCGGGGACCCACGAAAGGCAAAACGCCTTTCGTGGGAGATCCGGAGGCCATCCCACCACCGGGGGGCCAAAAAACCGTGGTAGGATGACATAGCTGAAGCAAAGGAGGGATGTCATTGGAGACGGAAGAGCGGAGCAGCCCGGAGGGCTACACCCAGGCGGCGCTGGAGGCCCTGGCCGACATCGCCCTGGGACGGAAGTCCTACCCCGCCCGGGACAAGGACGGGCGGGAGGTCCCCTGCCAGCCCACGGTGGCCGAGCGGCTCAAGGCGCTGGAGCTGCTGAGCCGGTGGAGCGGGGAGGCCGGCACCGGAGCCCGCGCAGAACCGGCCAGGATCGTGGACGATGTGTGAGATCAGATGCTCCTCCCTCCTGGCCCCGGCCTTCCACTGCGTCCACCGGGATGTGAAGGCGGGGGGACACAGCCACTACTGGCTCCCCGGCGGGCGGGGCTCCGGCAAGTCCTCCTTCGTGGGGGTGGAGATCCCCCTCTGCCTCATGCGGGACGCCCAAAAGGGCGTGATGAGCCACGCCGTGGCCCTGCGGCGCTACGGCGTGACCCTGCGGGAGTCGGTCTACGCCCAGCTCCTGTGGGGGGTGCACGCCCTGGGGGCCGGACGGCTCTGGGAGGCGCGGCTCTCCCCCCTGTCCCTGTGCTACCGCCCCACCGGACAGCGCATCCTCTTCCGGGGCGCCGACGACCCCATGAAGCTCAAGTCCATCCGACCGGAGCGGGGCTACATCAAGTATGCCTGGTACGAGGAGGCCGACGAGTTCGAGGGGGAGGAGAAGGTCCGGGCCGTCAACCAGTCCCTGATGCGGGGCGGGGAGGACTTCGCCTTCTTCTACACCTTCAACCCGCCCCGCAGCGCCCGGAACTGGTGCAACCAGTATGTGAGGGGGGAGCACCCCGGGACCCTGGTGCACCGGACCGACTACCGCACGGTGCCCAGGGCCTGGCTGGGAGAGCCCTTCCTGCTGGAGGCCGAGCACCTGCGCCTGGTCAATCCCCAGGCCTACGCCCGGGAATACCTGGGGGAGGTGACGGGCACCGGCGGCGAGGTGTTTTCCAACGTGACGCTGCGGACCATCTCCGAGGAGGAGATCGGGCGGTTCGACCACATCCGCCGGGGGCTGGACTGGGGCTACGCCGCCGACCCCCTGGCCTACAACGTCTGCCACTACGACCCCGTCCGGCGGCGGCTCTACCTCTTCCGGGAGCTCCACCGGGCGGGGCTCACCAACCGCAGGACCGCCCTCCTCCTCCGGGAGGAGGGCGGGGAGGGGCGCATCGTCTGCGACTCCGCCGAGCCCAAGAGCATCGCCGAGCTGCGGGACTACGGCCTGCGGGCCGTGGGGGCCCGCAAGGGAGCGGGATCCGTGGCCTTCGGAATACAATGGCTCCAGGACCTGGAGGAGATCGTCATCGACCCCGCCCGCTGCCCCGAGAGCGCCCGGGAGTTCACCGGCTACGAGCTGGAGCGGGACCGGGACGGCGGCTTCCGGGCCGGATTCCCCGACCGGGACAACCACCACATCGACGCCGTGCGCTACGCCTGCGAGGACGATATGGCGGGCCCGGCGCTGCATATCCTGAAGTGAAACGGGCTCCGGCTCCACGGCCGGGGCGACAGAGCGGCGGCAGCCGCGACGACGAGAGAGGAGGAGCAGGGACCCGGAAGCAGGGCCCTGCGGCACAAGATGACATACACACAGACCGAGCTGGTGAGCGCGGCCCTGGCCGACCCGGACCGGGCCCCCATGCGCCTGCATGAGATCGTCAGCGAGGAGATCCGGGTCTTTCGAAGCTCGCCCCGGTACCGGGAGCTGCTGGAGGCCGACGCCTACTACCGCAACCGCTCCGACGTGCAGCGCAAGGCCGGCAACGGGCCGGGGCGCTCCAACGTCCGGCTGGAGCACCCCATCTACAAAAAGCTGGTGGACCAGAAGGCCCGCTACCTCCTGTCCCGGCCCTGGGCGGTGGAGACGGAGGACCGGGCCTATGGACAGGCCCTGGAGGAGATCTTTGACGCCGGGTTCCGGCACACCGTGAAGGCCCTGGGGAGGGATGCGGTAAAATCGGGGGTGGCCTGGCTCCAGCCCTATATTGGCCCGGCGGGGAGGCTGGAGTTCCTCCGCCTGCCCGCCCACGAGGTGGTCCCCCTGTGGCGGGACGCCGGGCGGAGCGAGCTGGACGGCTTCCTCCGGGTCTACCCCCAGACCGTCTACGCCGGGCAGGGGGAGTTGCTGT
>OFMJ01000994.1_pt1 | contig 23824 bp, 19 predicted proteins | sample 1541801 | NCBI WGS metagenome assembly OFMJ01 (sample SAMN04209234, study PRJEB22552) | human gut metagenome | biome: gut; material: feces | host: Homo sapiens | place: USA: Oklahoma
CCCCAGCCAGTAGTTGGTCCCCTTGTTCAGTATGGCTGCCACGCCAAAGGTAATCAGCAGCACCGGAATTTCCATATATGCTTTTGTGGAAAGCAGCAGCACCGCAACGATTATAATGACGGCCAGCACCAGGATCAGATTCATGTCCTTTGCCAGGGCTTTGCTCGTTTCCTCTTCCGCCCCGACCTCCGTAGACACATAGGTATCGTAGTCCGCCAGCGTTTCCCTGACCGCGTTCATGGCATCCTTGCTTACCTGCTCCTCTTCCTCTCCGGAAAAAGTAATGTCATAAAGAGCATTGGTCCCCGTGTAATGATCCTCGGAATCGTCAAAAGCCACTTCCTTCACGCCCTTGACCGCTTCCAGCTCATCCACCAGCTTTTGAGCATCCGTATATGTAATATTGGACACCATCACCCTGGCGCTGCCATAGGTCAAAAACTGCTCCTCCATCAGATTCAGCCCCCGGTTGGTCTCACTGTCCGCCGGCAGATATTTGGTAATATCCTGATTCACCGAAACCTTATTGACAGAAACCACGCTGTAAATAATCGCAATAAAAAAGAGCACATAAATGGCTTTACGTTTGTTGACAATAAATGTAGCCACCGTCAACCAGAAATTCCCTTTTTCTCTTTTCTCTTCCATCGAAGACACCTCTTGTCATATACTTTAAGTCACTTTCACAAGAGGCAATTATAGTCCCCTCACCGATTATTGGCAAGCTGGATTCCGCATTCTTTTTTACCCAATTCTCTCCAAGTGTCCAAAAGCGCCGGCTTTTCCCCTGAAATACCATAAAAAGCGCCTTCCCTTTTCGGGGAAAGCGCTTTCTGAAATTCAATGCTTACAATTCTTAATTCTTCTTCAGCCTTACCACATTCCAGCTGTGCTTACCAAACACAGTGCTGAAACGTCCGTCTTCCATAACGGAAGCATTGCTGTAAACAGGAGCCACACAGTCCGGAGCAGCCTCCGTATTCACTGCCTTCATATCATCATTGGTCAGCACGATATGCTCAACGACCTTATAATCTGCAAACTGTCTGAAATCGCAGGTTACCTGCATATTCTCTTCCAGATCCTTATTCACTGCAAATACGGTCAGTTCTTCCGCCTCTTCATTCCAGATACATACGCTGTCCAGACAGGAAACTTCACCGTAGGTTTTGCTTTCATAAACAGGAGCCTGAACCAGTGTGTTCAGCACTGTTCCCCTGCTGAAAACGCTGGCATGCATATAAGGATAGAAAATTGTCTGTCTCCATGCTCCCGTATCGGAAGTCATTATCGGAGCAATTACGTTCACAAGCTGTGCTAGGCATGCTACCTTCACTCTGTCCGCATGTCTCAGCATCGTGATCAGCATGCTTCCCACAAGCAGCGCATCCTCAAAATTATATACATCCTCCAGCTGATGAGGCGCCTGCACCCATTTTTCCAGCTGAGAATCAGCTTCATTGCTGTGATACCATACATTCCATTCATCAAAGGAAAGATTGATCTGCTTCTTGCTTCTCTTCTTGGCCTTTACGCAATCACAGATAGAAAGCACGGAGGAAATAAACTCATCCATTCCCTTGGAATTTGCCAGAAATTCCGTAGTATTGTTGTCTCTGTTGCCATAATACTGATGCAGGGAAAGATAATCCACCTGATCATAGCACTCACTGAGCATCTCATCTTCCCAATAGCCGAAGGTATCCATGGTCAGGGAAGAGCTTCCGCAGGCCACCGTTTCAATGGTAGGATCCATGAATTTCATCAGCCGGCTTGTTTCCGCCGCCACACGGCCGTATTCCTTAGCCGTCTTATGTCCCATCTGCCAGGGGCCGTCCATTTCATTTCCCAGGCACCAAAGCTTGATATCATGGGGCTGCTCATAGCCGTGCTTCTTTCTCAGATCGCTGTAGTAGGTGCCTCCCTTAAAATTGCAGTACTCCAGAACATCCTTCGCTTCCTCCGGTCCCCTGGTTCCCAGGTTTACCGCCATCATTATCTGCGTTCCGGCCTTCTTCGCCCAATCGGCAAACTCATTCAGGCCAAACTGGTTCGTCTCAATAACGGACCAGGCCAGATCCACCTTGGAAGGGCGCTCACTTTTAGGTCCCACACCATCTTCCCAGTGGTAACCGGAAACAAAATTTCCGCCGGGATAACGCACAATAGGAACCTGCAGCTCCTTCACCAGGTCGATAACATCCTTCCTCATCCCCTGCTCATCCGCAAAAGGGCTGTTCTCCTGATAAATTCCTTCATATACCGCACGTCCCAGATGCTCAATAAAGGATCCGAAAATTCTCTTATCCACCTTTCCTGTCAGGTAGTATTTGTCCACAATAATCTCTGCTTTCTTCATCCCTCTCCATTCCGCCGCCAACGCGGCAAATCTCCTCTTCTTAATAACCCTATCATAATCTGGAAGATAAAAACAAGCCAGTTCTTTTTCTCCGATATATTTGACTTTTCTTCCGGTCCTGTGCTATGCTCAATCCGGAACCCCCGATTCCTGAAAAACCCTTTGAGGAGTAAATTGTCATGATGACTCTCAATTTCTGTGAATACAACCGTTTCAATCAGGACTATGACCGGATCTGCAGGCCATCAGGCAGCGGCGATTACCTTTTTCTTCTCCTGAAAACTCCAATGAAGGTATATCTGGAGGACAAGCTGCATATCACCAAGGAAAATGCATGTATTCTTTACACCCTGCAGACGCCCCAGCATTATCAGGCTGTAAAACGTTTCTGCAACAGCTATCTGCACTTTTCTTCCGACACCAATCCCTGCCTCCGTTTCGGCATCCCGGCAAATACCATATTTTATCCTGCCAACTATATGGAGATTGATTCCTTCATCCGAGATCTCCAGCAGGAATACTTTTCCACGGCGGACTTCCGGGAAGAATACATCCATACGCTGATCACCCAGCTGTTTATCTGCATCTCCCGTACTCTGACCAGCTCCGCGGTACGCAGCGAGGATACAGGGAATCTCTATCCTGCCTTCCAGAGCCTGCGTCTGCAAATGCTGTCCGACTGCCAGGAGGGCTGGACCATGGAACGCCTCTGCCAGGCCGTCAATATGGAAAAGAGCCAGTTCTATGTCTACTACCGCCAGTTCTTTTCCACTACGCCCAAGAATGACCTTCTTCAGGTCCGGTTGGAAAAAGCAAAAAACCTGCTGAGCAACGAAGCCCTGCAGGTCAAAGAAGTAGCGCGTCTATGCGGTTTTTGCAACCTGCAGCATTTTACAAGATACTTCAAAAAATACTGCGGCTGCGCTCCCCGGGAATACGGGAAAATGCGTTAGAGGCTTTCTTCCTCTTTCTTCACTCCCATGTACTCCGTCAGTCTGCTGTAGATTTCAGGATAATCCCTCTTCATATGGACCGGTTTCATTTTCCTGTCCAGGAAGCAATGGCTTGTCTCCCCCGCTGCATGGAGCTTTCCATCCTCCTGCCCATATATTTCGTACCGCAGGCTCATTTTGATTCCATTGAACTTCTCCGGAATAACCTTTACCCTGAAAACTTCAGAATACCGGAAGGAAATACGGTAATCACAGGATACGCCCAGAACCGGTATCAGAATCCCCGCTCTCTCAATCTTGTCATAAGGAAGTCCAATCTGCTCCAGCACATCCGTCCTGGCCTCTTCCATCCACCGGATATAGTTGGAATGATGGACAATTCCCATTCTGTCAGTCTCATAATATTGTACTTTTCTTATATAATCCTTTGTTTCTGTCATTATTCGTTGCCTTCCTTTCCCGGACACCGCGTTTCCAGCGGCTGATAGACAACAGGCGGGCACCTGCAGATGTCCGCCTGTCACTATCATATCTGTCCTGTTGCTTTGCTTATGCCGGATAAGCGCCGTTCTTGGTGTCAGCCTGAGTCATATCAACCTTCTCCTGCTGCGCCTGACGGTATTTGAAGAAGTCCATGGCAACCTGAGGGAACAGAGCATAGCTCAGTACGTCCTCATCCTGCTGTTTCCATTCCTTCATTTCAGATTCAATCTTGTCCAGCTCGTTAGGAAGCAGGTCTGCAGGACGGCAGGTAATAACTTCCCTGTCTCCGATAACCTTCTTCTGAACCTCCGGATTGAAAGGTTTAACAGTTACACCGTATTTGCCGGCAAGCAGATCCTTGGTCTGATCGGTAGCCATTTTATATCTCTCACCCATCAGAACGTTGAATACAGCCTGAGTACCAACGATCTGGGAGGAAGGAGTAACAAGCGGCGGCTCACCAAGATCCTTACGGACTCTGGGGATTTCCTGAAGCACTGCATCATACTTGTCGCTTGCGTTCTGTTCCTTCAGCTGGCTAACCATGTTGGAAAGCATACCGCCGGGTACCTGATACATAAGAGTCTTAATGTTAACGCCGAGAACCTTGGGATCCATCAGGCCGGTCTTCAGGCACTCTTCTCTGTAAGGTCTGAAGTAATCAGCGATTTCAGCAAGCAGAGCCTGATCATATCCTGTATCATAAGGAGTTCCGCGGAAGGTTTCAACCATAACCTCTGTTGCAGGCTGGGAGGTTCCCAGTGCGAACGGGGAAATTGCACAGTCGATAATATCAACGCCCGCTTCCACAGCCTTCAGATATGTCATGCTGGCAACACCTGAGGTATAGTGGGTATGCAGCTGAATCGGCAGCTTGGTAGCGGATTTCATGGAACGGATCAGTCTGTCTGCTTCATAAGGAACCAGAAGTCCCGCCATATCCTTGATACAAATGGAGTTTGCACCCATGTTCTCAATTTCTTTGGCAATGTTCATCCAGTATTCCATAGTGTAGGCATCGCCCAATGTATAAGCCAGAGCTACCTGCGCATGTCCGCCTTCCTTATTGCAGGCTTTTACGGAGCATTCCAGGTTGCGCAGGTCGTTCAGACAGTCAAAAATTCTGATAACGTCAATACCGTTTGCGATGGATTTCTGTACGAAGTACTCAACCACATCATCAGCATAATGACGATATCCAAGAATATTCTGTCCTCTTAACAGCATCTGCAGCTTTGTGTTCTTGAAAGCTGCCCTTAACTTTCTCAGTCTTTCCCACGGATCTTCATGTAAGAAACGCATGGATGCATCAAAAGTAGCGCCGCCCCAGCACTCTACTGCCTCATAGCCAACCTTGTCCATCTTCTCAGCAATGGGAAGCATAAATTCGGTAGGCATTCTGGTGGCAATCAGAGACTGATGTGCGTCACGTAATACGGTTTCCATAATTTTAATGGGTTTCGGGTCTGACATTTCCTTTTCCTCCTAAATTTCTAATAAAGTGTAGTAATCTGAAAGACTGTCCGTTACCGTTCAGCCTCCCCCGCTTACCTGCCGGGCAGACTGAACTGCAAAGGCGGCTCCGATCAGAATACTCCGAAGATAGCCATGAAGGTACCGGCTGCTACTGCAGTACCGATAACGCCGGCTACGTTGGGTCCCATAGCATGCATCAACAGGAAGTTCGTAGGATCCGCTTCGGCGCCGACCTTCTGAGAAACTCTGGCAGCCATGGGCACTGCGGATACGCCGGCCGAGCCAATCAGAGGATTCACCTTGCCGTGTGTTATCACACACATCAGCTTACCGAAGAGTACGCCTGCCGCGGTACCAAACGCAAACGCAATCAGTCCCAGCGCAACGATTTTCAGGGTGTCTATATTCAGGAATGCTTCCGCACTTGTTGTAGCGCCTACGGAGGTTCCCAGCAGGATTACTACAATATACATCAGGGCATTGGAGGCTGTGTCTGTCAGCTGTCTTACAACGCCGGATTCTCTGAACAGGTTACCCAACATCAGCATACCAACAAGAGGCGCTGTGGTAGGAAGAATCAGACATACAACGATGGTAACGATAATAGGGAACAGAATCTTTTCCAGCTTGGATACGGGACGAAGCTGTTCCATTTTGATTTTTCTTTCCTTCTCTGTAGTAAGAAGCTTCATAATAGGCGGCTGGATAATGGGAACCAGGGACATATAGGAATATGCCGCTACCGCAATGGGCCCCAGAAGAGTTGTCTGTCCCAGCTTACCGCAAAGGAAAATGGAGGTAGGGCCGTCAGCGCCGCCGATAATAGAGATGGCAGCTGCCGCTTTGTCATTGAAGCCCAGGCCGATAGCTCCGAAATAGGCTGCGAAGATACCGAACTGCGCCGCTGCGCCCAGCAGGAAGCTCTTGGGGTTTGCAATCAGGGGACCGAAGTCCGTCATGGCGCCTACGCCCAGGAAAATCAGGGATGGCAGGATTGCCCACTCATCCAGTTTGTAGAAATAATAGAGCAGTCCGCCCACTCCGTTGGCCGCGTCCTCCGCATGCAGCATTATATCAGGATAGATATTAACAAGCAGCATACCGAATGCAATCGGAGTTAAAAGCAGAGGCTCAAAACCCTTGGCAATTGCCAGGTAAAGAAAGATACAAGCTACTGCGATCATCAGGTAGTTTCCCCAGGTCAGGTTGAAGAATGCCGTCTGATGCACCAGATTGTCTAATGTGGTTACTATGTAATCCATTCTGTTGACCTCCCATGTTATTTCAGCCAAAACTCATAAATCACGACTTCATGGGCTTTGGTAGAAAACGGTATAAACCGCTTCTTCTGATTAGTTTAATGTTGCAAGCAGACCGCCTGCTTCAACGGCATCGCCAACAGCCACGTCAATACTTGCCACGGTTCCGTCAGAAGGAGCAACAACAGGGATTTCCATCTTCATTGCTTCAATAGTAACAATAGCATCACCAGCCTTAACAGCCTGTCCAACCTTGGCGTCAATGCTGAATACTTTTCCTGCTGCGCCGGCTTCAATCTTCACGCTGCCTGCTGCGCCGGCGGGAGCTGCTGCCTTGGGTGCTGCAGCGGGAGCTGCCTTGGGAGCCGCCTTCGGCGCTGCTTTGGGAGCTGCTGCGGGTGCGCCTGTGGAAGCGCCTTCTTCTACTACTACATCATATACGTTTCCGTTAACGGTAATTGTATAATTCTTCATGGTGAAATTTCCTCCTGTTAAACAATTATTTAATTAGCTTTCCATTTGCTGGTATTGGCGCGTCTGATGCTTCTTACTACAAAACCGTCCGTGGATGCAGCTCCTTCGCTTGCTGCAATGGCGGCTGCAATAACTGCTACCAGTTCATAATCATCTGTCAGATCTTCTTCAACGGCCGCTGCTGCTACGGGAGCAGGTGCAGCGGGTACGGATACCGGCTCTGCGGTTTCCTTGTTCTTCTTTCCTGTGAAAGCATCCTGTATTTTAGGAATTACTACGAAGCAGGAAATAATCAGGCTGATAAGAACCAGGACAACGAATACGGTTCCCATACCAAGAATGGTATTCAGGGCCGCTTTTTCCATAAGCTCTCCCATGGAATACTTAACGTTCGTCGTAATACCGGTCAGCGTCAGCTGGTCATCCAGAAGGATTTCCACAACCGCGTCATGATCGGTTCCTTCCACCATAACATGAATGGTGGCGCCGTCCTTGTCAACAATTACCTCATGGTCCGTGATAGACTTGAATTCCCCGATATCTTCCATCGCGGAAGACCAGCTGGTCAGGGCCGCGGAAACTACCGCGTCGTTTGCATACTGATCCTGCATTTCCTGTTCCACAATGGTTCTTACGGAATCAAGTACCTGGTCCGCATAATTGATAGCCCCCTCTTCCGTTATACCAAGTGCATTCGCTGCAGACTCATCTGCGGCTTTGCCACAGGCCGTCATGCCGAAGATACAGATGATAGCCATACCTAATACTAACAACCTTTTTTTCATATTAAGTATCATCCTTTCTTATACTGTACCGTGTTTTTTTGCAGGGCGGTCTTCTCTCTTTGTGAAGAGCATCTCGAATGCACCGATTACATATTTTCTTGTATCGGCGGGTTCGATAATAGCATCCACATATCCTCTCTTAGCAGCAGAAACTGCGCTGGTCTGCAGGTAAGCATATTCCTTTGCACATTCATTCACTGCGTCAGCCCCCTGTCCGTCGCAGATGATCTTGGCTGCCAGCTTGGCATCCATGGTTCCGATTTCAGCATCCGGCCAGCAGTAGGTCATATCTGCGCCGATAGCCTTGGAATTCATTGCAACGTAAGCGCTTCCGTAAGCCTTTCCGATAATAACATTAACCTTCGGAACAGTTGCGTCCGCAAACGCATATGTAAGTCTGGCAGCAGCCTTTGCAATCTTCTTCTCGGAGCACTTGTCCGCCGTAAAGCCGTTTACGTTGGTCAGTGTAAGCACCGGAATGTTGAATGCATCGCAGAAGCTGACGAATTCAGCGGCCTTATCACAGCCTGCGGGAGAAAGCGCAGCATCAAAGGAAGCGGTCTTCTCACCTTCGTCATTGTAAACTTCACAGCGGTTAGCCACAGCGCCTACGGTAATCCCGTTCAGCTTCATAAAGCCGGTTACCATTTCTTTGGCATATGCAGCCTTAACTTCAACAAAAGCATTGTCGTCTGCGATAGTGGAAAGAGCGATGGATGTATCTCCCACACAGTTGGCCAGAGATGCTTCCGCACGGTTCAGATCGTCCGTGCATTCCACGAAAGAATTGTCATCTTCATTGTTGGAAGGAAGCATGCATACCAGATCCCTGATCTGTCCGAGAACGGCTGCTTCGTCACCAACGAAATCCACGATACCTGCTTCTTCACTCTGGAAAGCCGCACTGGAGGTATCACATTTGGAAATTTCATTTCCTGCAAGCGCATTGGGTGCGTTTACAAACAGTCTGGCCTTCTTCTCTTCCATGAAGGTAAAATCGGTCAGCGCGGGGAACAGTGCAAGTCCGCCGCCGCAGGTTCCGAAAACAGCTGTAATCTGCGGAATCACACCGGAAGCAAGCGTCTGTTTCTTATAGATCTCCCCGAAAGCGTTCAGCGCATCCGTTGCTTCCTGTAATCTGAGTCCGGCGGAATCAATCAGGCCAATCACAGGTGCGCCTGTCTTCATCGCCAGATCATAGAGTCCGGCAATCTTCTTTGCATGCATCTCACCAATACTGCCGCCCAATACGGAAGCGTCCTGGCTGTAAACATACACAAGGTTGCCGTCAATCACTCCATAGCCGGTGATACATCCGTCGGAAGGAGTTTCTGTCTGTTTCAAATTGAAATCAGTTGCTCTGGCAGTTACCATAGCGCCAATTTCAACGAAACTGTTGTCATCGAGCAAAGCGGTAATTCTTTGACTCGCTTGTGAAGTAATACTCATTTTTCAGCCCTCCATTTTATATTAATAAAAAAGTTAACTTTAATCTACGGCTGTACAAGCACCTGCAGGCTGAAATCTGCGGCCGCGGGCAGTGGTTCCGATTGGGACAACCTCACCGCTGCTTCCTGACCCGTGCTCACAGCATCCGTATTTTAGTAGTATAACACGAAACCTGAAAAAGGACTAGATGGAAAAAGTAAAATTTTCATGCAGAAAACAAATTTTTTTCGTTTTTTTTCCGTGCAAATTCCCCTGTTTTTTCAGCAGCTTTCCTTTCTGCCATAGTTTTCTTTTACGGATCAGCCGGCCGTGCTTTGCATCAGAGCCAGAACAGCTCCAGGATACGGTCCAGGCAGTACCGGTAGGTCAGCGCAAGCACATCCGCCGCCGTAGTGATCGGCAACTGTGCATATACCTCGCCGTTGACATAGTAGGTTTCAAAGCCCACCGTTTTCCCGGCATGTACGGGTGCTTCCATAGTCTCAGGGATCTCCACCTCCATGCGCACCTCGTCCTGATCACACAGCAGCAGGGAAATCTCCTGTTCCTGCACCTGAAGGGGCATTTCTGCCTGGATTCCCCCCGTTACCGGCACCGGCGCCAGCTCTGCCTTTTCATAAATATTCCTCTTCTCATAATTGGCAAGCCCGTATTCATACAGCAGCTTGGCATCGTGCCATTTCCAGCTCTTATGGTTCGGCCAGCCGCAGGCAAGCAGGGCGATGGAGAAGGTCTTTCCCTCCCTGGAAAGCGCCCCTACGTAACAGTAGCCTGCTTTGCCCGTAAAGCCGGTCTTTCCGGTGAGCGCTCCTTCCATCATATTAAGGAAGGCATTGTGGTTCGTACAGGAAAACTGCCTGCTTCCCGTTAACCATTGATTATCTTCCCCCAGCTTATAATCGGTAAAAGAATAATCGGCTGTCCGGGTGATTGCAAGGAAATCCTCCTTTTTCGGGGAATCGGTAATGCAGTAGCTCATGATGCGGGCCAGATCCCCGGCTGTGGTGGAATGCTGCCGCTGGGCCTCGTTCCCCTCATCGTCCGTATAAGTCATAATGGCATCCAGGCCGTTGGGCGTAATAAAAAAAGTATCCGTACAGCCGATCTCCTCCGCCTTCGCATTCATCAGCGCTGCAAACCGCAGTACGGCCGCCCTGCTCTCCTCCTCCGAATTGTCCGCGCTCCGTTTGCCGCCTCCGTCCAGGCAGTTGCCCACATGCTCGGCTATAATAGCGGCCGCGTCATTATGGGATTCCAGCATCAGGGAATAGAGCAGATCTCCCAGACGGAACACCTGCCCCCTGGATACGCCCAGATGGACCTTGGGCATGCCCGCCGCATAGGAGGAAACAGAAACATAATCGTCCAGATTCGCCTGCTCAAGCGCCAGGATACAGGTCATGATCTTGGTTGTGCTTGCCATGGGCAGCACCTCCGAAGCATTTTTCTGCAGCAAAATACGCCCATTGTCCGCATCCATAAGGACGGCGGACAGGGCGTATAATTCACTGGTTGTACTATTTTCATCATTCTCCCGGGCACATACCTCAAGAGGTCTTACGGGAAATAGGACAGCCGAGCTGAGTGCCAGGATACAGGAAAGAACTATCACATGAAAAATTTTTGTGCGCATACGGATACCTGTTCGCAATGTATTGATACATTTTATTGCCGCGGTAACGTTTTTATGTATGCAGCTTTTCCTGCGATGTGATTTTTGGGAATTAATCCCCCATAGCCTCAACAGCCGCAGCCTGTGCAGCCGCTTTGGATGCTTCCTCCTGCGTTACGCCGCTGATATTGATATTCCGGTTTACCTTGGCATCATAGGTGCCTGCCTTTACGATTTCGGACATATCTATTCCCACGGTTTCCTTCATGGTTTCAAACAGCTTCGTCATAACGGCAGGCACATGATCCGCCACGGCGCCCACGCCGTCGCTGTCTCCGCTGCCGATAATGGTAATTTTGTCGATCTTGGTGAGAGGCTCCGCAATCTTTCCGGCGATATCAGGCAGTACATTTATGAGCATTTCCGCCATGGCGGCATTGTTGTACTTCTGGTAAGCCAGCGCCTTTTTCTCCATGGCCTCCGCTTCCGCAAGACCCTTGGCACGGATAGCCTCCGCTTCCGCCTCACCGACCATGCGGATACCGGCAGCCTCCTGCTCCTTTGCAAACGCCTGGGCTTCCGCCGTAGCCTTCATGGCCATGGCGCTCTTCTCAGTCTCGAATTTCTCAGCCTCAGCCCTCTTCTGTCTTTCATACAGTTCAGCCTCGGACTGCTGCTGACGCGCGTAGCGGTCTGCTTCCGCTTTCTTCTTTACCTGTGCGTCCAGCGCCTTTTCCTGCACCTCGGCCTCGCGCTGCTTCAGGATGACTTCCTTTTCCTGCTTGGCGATGCTGGCTTCCGCCGTGGTAATTTCAATGGTCTTTCTCTGCTGCTGCTGTTGGATACTGTAGGCTGCGTCCGCTTCCGCCTTCTTGGTATCCTCCATCTTCTTCAGCTCGGCCTTCTGCAGGGCAAGCTCATTGTTCTTCTTGGCAATTTCACGTTCCGAATTAATCCTTGCATCATTGGCCTGACGATCTGCCTCCGCTTTGGCAACGGCGATTTCCTTCTCCGCCTCCGCCTTGGCAATGGCAGCTTTTTTCTTAATCTGGGAAATGTTGTCGATTCCCAGATCTTCGATAACACCGTTGCCATCAGAGAAATTCTGCACGTTGAAGCTGACGATGTCAAGCCCCATGGCCGCCAGATCGGGTTCTGCATTCTCTTTTACCAGATTGGCGAATTTCTGTCTGTCGCTGACCATTTCCTCCAGACGCATGCGGCCCACGATTTCTCTCATGTTGCCTTCCAGCACCTCTCTGGCTATGGAAGCAATGTACTGAATATTCTGGTTCAGGAAGTTCTCCGCCGCCAGGGCAAGCCGGGAGGGCTCGCTGCTGATCTTCACATTAACAGCCGCATCCACCTGGATATTGATGTAATCCGCAGTGGGCACCGCATTGGTGGTCTTTACATCAATAGCGATCAGCTTCAGGCTCAGCTTATCCATTCTTTCCAAAAACGGAAGCTTTACGCTGGCCTTTCCAATGATGATCTTCTTGCGCAGACCCGAAATAATAAAAGCCGTATCCGGGGGCGCTTTCTTATATCCGGTGAATATAATAGCAATAACTAAAACGATGACTACTCCGGCAATGATATATGGTATCATACCTTCTCCTCCTTTTTCGCAGGCGCCTTGCGGCAGATTTATATGCGGCATCCGTATTACGGCGGATCTCCGTGTTCTATGGCCCCTCAGCAGCTGCCTTCCCCCAGGAAAAGCAGTCTCCCCACAGGCCCGGGAACCTTTTATATGTTCAATGCAAGCTCGGCCTCTTCCTCGGCCTCCTCTTTAAATTCCTCCAGCTTCAGTTCATTTAACTCCGGCAGATCCTCCAGGGATTTTACCCCGAAGCTTCTTAAAAACTGTTCCGTCGTCCCAAACAGAAGCGGCCTTCCCGGCGCGTCCATTCTCCCAAGCTCCGTCACGAGATCAAATTCAATGAGTCTGTTCACCGCGTGATCGCAGTTGACTCCGCGGATTCTTTCAATATCCAGCTTGGTTACCGGCTGTTTATAGGCGATAATGGAGAGCGTTTCCAGAAGGGTTTCCGTCAGGACATATTTTTTCGGGGTTTTGGCCACCTTGAGCAGATATTCATACATATCCCCTCTGGTACACATCTGGTAGGCATTTTCAAATCCCACAATGGAAACCCCTCTGCCTTCCTTCTCCCATTTATCCTTCATTTCGGCAATGATCTGCCTGGCCGTCTCTTCCTCTTCCTCTATCACCTCAGCCAGCTTGTCTATTTCCACGGATTCCCCCATGGCGAAAAGAACCGCTTCAATGGCCGCCTCCTGCTGTCTGCGCTCCATTACTGATTTTCCTCCCTGTCAATGTCTTCATTCTCCCCCACAGCGTCCCCCAGCGAGGTCAGGCCATGGAATTCCAGCCCGTCCTCCGGGATTTCCCGGGCGGTAATGATAATATCATCCTCAATGGATTCCTGCTCTACGGAAACAACTCCCGTCTTCATCAGCTCCAGCACCACCAGAAATGTGACGATGACATCCATCCTGCTTTTCTGTTTCTCCAGTAGCTCCCTGAAATTCATCCGCTTATGGCTTCTTATGTAACCGGCCACATAATTTGCCTTGGCGTCAATGTTGACCTCATCCTTTTCTATCCTTCCGAAATGGCTGCGGACAGGATCCACCTTGTCCTCCTGCCGTTTCAGGCAGTTTCTGAAAATTTCATTCAATCGGGTCAGCGTCAGATCCGCAAGCAGCTCATCATAATTGACCGGCTCCCTGAACTTCAGCACCTCCTCAGGAATGGTGGGAGGCTTATAGAAAACCTTCAGGGCATCCACCTGCATGTCCCGAAGCTCATAGGACATATATTTATAAGCCTTATACTCCAGCAGCTTCTGAACGAGCTCCGCCCTGGGGTCCTCTTCCTCGCCCTCTTCATTCACTTCCCGGGGAAGAAGCATCCTGCATTTGATATCCAGCAGCGTGGCCGCCATCAGCAGAAACTCACTCATCACATTCATATCCCCTTCTTCCATCTGACGGATATACTCCATGTACTGCTCCGTGATTTCCGCAATGGGGATATCGTAAATATCCACTTTATTCTTTTCTATTAAATGCAGCAGAAGGTCCAGCGGGCCTTCGAATACCTGCAGCTTGACTTCGATCGCCATCAGTTCACTCTTTCCGGCTCCAGGCGGACCACAATCAGTTCTCCCGGGTTAAATACCCGTATTGGCAGCGTGTGGGTTCCCAGCCCCCTGCCCAGTACCATTTTACTCTTTCCTTCCTCATACAGGCCCCCGTCATATCTGGGGAACAGGCGCAGCGCCGGGGAAAGCACGCCTCCCAGCACCGGCAGCCGCATAATGCCGCCGTGCACATGCCCGGAAAGCACCAGATCCGCTCCCCAGCCCGCATAGGCCTGGAAATAATCCGGATTGTGGGCAAGCAGGATGTTATATTCATCGGCGCAGGGTCGTCCCAACAGCGAATTGAGGTAAGAAACCTTCATCACACTTTTGCGAAGCTTCTTATAATAATCCATATCGATTTCCACGCCGAAAATCCGGATTCCCGTTTCCGGCAGTAAAGCGCTCTCATTTTCCAGGAGCACCACTCCCGCCCGGCGCAGCTGCTTTGCATACCGCTCATACCGGTCCTCGTACCTCTCCGTATCCGTTTTCACACGGTATTCGTGATTGCCGTTGGCATAATAAACCGGATACTTCTCCGCCAGGGCGCTCACCGTCTCCAGCGCCGGCGCAAAGGAGCCGGAAACCTGTGAGGTCAGCATATCTCCCGCAATCAGGACGCCGTCGGGACGGCACTCCTCCACCGCCTCAAGCAGCCTGCCGTTATGTTCCCCGAACTGCTTGTTATGCAGATCGGAGAGCATGACGAAACAGCAGCTCTTCTTCAGTCCCCTGCAGGGGATGCGGTATTCAACGGTTACAAAACGGTGGACATCCCGTATAATAACAACAAGGAAAAAAAGAACACATAAAGCCATCAGTCCCAATAAAATCTGTATCAATCGCTTACTCCTTTGCCTTCAGCTCCTCTTATATATAAGAAGCAGCAGCTGTACGGCATCCCTGCTCCGGCCGCCTGCACGAAAAGGGGATCCTGAACAGTTATCAGCAGTATATCATATTTTTAAATATTATAAAAGAAAATATGACAGAACTTTCAAAACATAATCCCGGTAAACGGCTTTCTCCACATTCTCGGAAAACAGGATGGGCACGGTGCCGATCGTCTCTCCATTCAGCCTGTAGACCGCTTCTCCCGCCTTATCTCCCGCCTTTACCGGCGCCTGTGCGCTCTCCGGAAGATGTATCACCTTTTCTATAGTGCTCAAATCATTTCCCTTCACGTCCAGATAGGAAAAGCCCTGCTGATAGGACAGGCCCGCATCATCCTGGACGCCGCCGTCAATGAGAAGCCTGGGCAGCGCATCCTGGTTGGCATCCTTATACAGGGCGCTCACACTGTAGCCATAGTTAAGCAGGGTGGCCGCATCGCTGAAACGCACCTTATAATCCGGCGCTGTCATTACCACGGCTATCAGATCAATATCATCCTTCCTGGCCGTGGCGGACAGGCAATACTTCGCCTTGCTGGTGGAACCGGTTTTCAGGCCCGTGGTCCACTGGTACTGCTTCAGCAGCTTATTGGTGCTGGAAAGGGTAAAGGTGGAGCTGCCCCTTGCCGTATTGTGGGTGATATCCTCCATCCAGATCATGGTGTAATTAAAAACATCCGGATGCCTTGTAATCAGTTCCCTTGACATGGCCGCCACATCCCGGGCCGTGGTATAGTGATTATCCGAATCCGTCAGGCCGCAGCAATCCTCAAAATGAGTGCCGTTCATCCCCAGCGCCTGCGCTTTTTCATTCATCCTGGAGACAAATTCTTCTTCACTGCCCGCAATGAACTCCGCCATAGCCACTGCCGCATCATTTCCGCTGGCCACCGCAATACATTTGATCATGGTGTCCACCGTCTGCATTTCCCCTTCCTCCAGAAAAACCTGGGAGCCGCCCATGGACTGCGCATGGGCGCTGGTCATCACTTCATCCTCCAGCTTGATGTCCCCTCTTTCCAGCGCTTCAAAAATCAGCAGCAGCGTCATGATTTTGGTAATGCTGGCCGGAGAACAGGCAGCGTCCGCATTCTGTTCATAGATCACAGTTCCGGTGGATGCCTCCAGCAGAATGGCAGAGGGCGCTGCAATGGTAACCGGAGCGCTTTCCTCCGCATACGCCTTTATCCCCGGCATCCATATCAGACATATGACCAGCATGAGAGAAATGATTTTTCTCGCCGTCACCTTTCGATACACACAATTCATAAGGGAAACTCCCCTCTACATAAGTTCTATAACACATTTTATGTAGACCTGGGGGGATTATTCCTTCGGCGTGCCTGTCCCTGAAAATAAAAAGAAAAATCCGCGGTTCCGCCGGAGCTTTACCACTCTGGCAGATCCGCGGTTCCTTTCGGGCACCTGAATTTCTGTGCCGCGCTTCTTACACCTTTTATATTTCGTCCGGTTACTGCGCCGCCTGTGCCTGGGCGATTACCGCCGCGGCGATTGCGGGATCCACAGGAAGCCCCGTTGCGGTGTCAATCATGTTCCCTGTCGCCGGGTCAAGCACCCAGGTGGAAGGATCCACGCCGGTCAGATCGATATCCGGCGCCACCACTTCCTGGCCGTAGCCTGTTGCATCGAATATATAGGTCTTGCCGTCCAGCACCAGCGTCTTGTTCATCGCCATGCTGCCGTCCTCCTGGAAGTAGCGTACGCCCTTCTCATCGGTAAACCAGCCGTACTGCATGGAACCGTCCGCACCGAACAGATAGGTCAGGCCGCCGATGTTTACAAATCCCTTCTGCATGAAGCCGTTTACGTCGAAATAGTAATTCTTTCCCTGGATATTCACCAGATCATGGAGCATATGGCCGTCCTTCGTGTCCATATAGAAGGTATTTACGCCGTCCGTCAGCCAGCCATTGGTGTAAAGGGTTCCGTCCGCATTCATGAAATAACGTTTTCCTTCATAGTCCACCCAACCGTACTGCATACGGTAATTATTGTAAAAATAAGTATTACCGCCCCTTGTGGTAAAGCCGTAAGGGATGATGATATTGGAATAATCCTTGAACTGGAAATTCAAATCCACACGTCCATCAATGCCGCTCACCGTTCCGCTGTTGGAAAACTGCCAGAAGGCCGGATTGGGATATTCACAGGCCTCTGCATACTGCGCCACCCATACGTCAAAAGGGATTGGCCCAACTCTCTGTGTCAGCCAGTTCTTGCTGGAGTACACCATGGGCTGGTAGCCTGCACTCTGTATAATGGAACAGAAAACCACCGTAAGCGCCTGCAGCTGCTCAGGAGTCATCGTTTTATGCACCGCATCCTCAAGATCAAAAACCACGGGCATGCTTACCGTAAAGGGCGCGATGGCAGCCAGTGTGAACTGGGCCTCCGCCATGGCTGCCTCAACTGTCGTGGCATAAGAATAAAGATAAACTCCCGTCTTAAGCCCCGCCGCATTGGCTCCCACCATGTTGGCGGCAAAATAAGGATCCAGGCCGCTCTTGGCGCTGCCTACCTTAATAAATGCAAAGCTGTATCCCTCCGCTGCCACTGCGCTCCAGTTAATGGCGCCCTGATATTTGGAAACGTCTATTCCCTTTGCTATGGCTCCGGCCGCTTCCGCTTCCACGCCGGACGCAAGGAACGTGCTCAGTCCGATTACCGCAGCCAGCGCCAGACTGACAATTCTTTTCTTCCAGTTCATATGTAGCTTTCCTCCTGCTTTTGTGTCCCGATGAATAATAAAAGACGGGGGCCTGAAGGTCCCCGCCTTTTACGTCAGAGTTAATACCATCTGGCTTTGAATTCCTGATATTTTTCCACCAGCCTGTCCCTCTGATCCGTCACATTGAAGTGCAGCGCAGCAAGCAGCTGATGTAAAAAGTCAATTGTAAAAATAAAAATAATCGCTTTCAGCACCCACAATCCGGGGCCGTATGTATACCATGAGGCAACATTCATCACAGCCTGATGGAGATAACCGATTATGATTACCGCATAAAATCCCCATGCTATTGTACTTTCCAGGCAGATAATTCCCTGATAGTTAAAGGGCTTCTCCCTGTAGTCCCACCATACCTCACCGAAAAGGCGAAGCATCAGACGCCCTACCATGTACTCAAAGACAGTCGCCGTAAAGGCTCCCGCCAGGTACAGCATTACCGGATTCCCGGCAAAAGGGCGCAGTAAAAAATAACCTGCAAGCGCTCCGATCCCATAAATAGGGCAAAATGGACCTTTTGCAAATCCTCTGTTTGTCAGCCTGCGGTTACAGAACGACATGTAGACAGATTCCACAAACCAGCCCAAAATACTGTAAATACAGAACGCCGCGAGCAGATGATAAACATCATTTCCCAGTATTCCACCTATCCACATATTTCTTTCCCCTCTGATCTCCGGCCTTCAGTTCAATGCACAGGATGTCCTGAATGCAGCTTCCGTACAAAGCAGCGTCAGTCACATCTTCCTGGCAGAAATTTCCAGCCGGATAAAACACAAGTCCTTGGTAGTAAATGCCAAGGACTTCCGTTTGCTTAGTTATATTTACGTTTTCTAGCCGCTTCGGATTTCTTCTTACGTCTTACGCTGGGCTTCTCGTAATGCTCTCTCTTGCGGATTTCCTGCTGGATCCCGGCTTTTGCGCAGCTTCTTTTAAAACGACGTAAAGCGCTGTCCAAAGTCTCATTTTCTTTTACGATAATGTTTGACATAGCTCACACCTGACCTCCCTTCAGTCCCTTCAAGTTCACGACTGATTGGGTTTTTTATGCATACCAATGCACAAGAAACATTATACCAAAAATTGCAGGTACGTCAACCATTTTTTTTGCAATTTAAGTATATTTTAAGAAAAAGTGCATTGAAAGTCCTCTTTTCATCAGTTTTTGGTCACTTTTTCCAAATTTCCGTGCTGTTAACAAGTTACTTAAGCTGTCCTTCCAGAACCTTCTCCACTTCGGCAATCGCCTGGGGGATTCCTGCGGGATTCTTTCCTCCGGCCTGTGCCATGTTCGGGCGTCCGCCGCCTCCTCCGCCTACCAGTGCCGCGATTCCCTTGATCAGATTGCCGGCATGGGCTCCCTGTGCCATAGCGCTGTCCGTTGCCATCGCCACCAGGTTCACCTTTCCATCTTTTTCAGAAGCCAGGACAACAACGCCCTCGCCCAGCTTCTCCTTGAGCTGGTCTCCCAGATCACGGAGGCCGTTCATGTCAGCGCCGTCCGCCTTGGCAGCCAGCAGCTTCACACCCTTGATCTCCTTCACCTGATCCATGACATTGCCCAGGGATTCCCTGGCAGCCTTGCTCTTTAAGGATTCGTTTTCACTGGAAAGCTGCTTCACCTCAGCCATAAGGTGCGTAAGCTTCTCCGCAAGATTGGCAGGAGTCGCCTTCACAATCTTCGCGGCCTCTGAAAGCCTGTCTTCCAGTTCTTTATAGTAAGCGAATACGCCGGGGCCGGTAAGCGCCTCAATTCTTCTCACGCCTGCCGCCACACCGCTTTCCGAAAGGATCTTGAACACGGCAATATCGCCGGTATTGGCCACATGGGTGCCGCCGCACAGCTCTGTGGAGAAATCTCCCATCTGCACCACGCGCACACTGTCGCCGTATTTCTCGCCAAACAGCGCCATCGCGCCTGTTTTCTTCGCATCCTCCAGCGTCATGACTGAAGTCCTGACGGGAAGATGCGCATTGATTTCATCATTTACAATCTGCTCAACCTTTGCCAGCTCCTCCGGGGTCATGGCGGAAAAATGGCTGAAGTCAAAACGCAGCCTGTGGGCATCCACATAGGAACCGGCCTGTTCCACATGGGAACCGAGCACAGTGCGCAGGGCTTTCTGAAGAAGGTGGGTTGCGCTGTGGTTCTTGCAGGTATCTGCTCTTCCTGCAGGATTCACGGAAAGCTCCACTTTATCACCCAGCTTGATCATTCCACTGGTCATTCTTCCGATATGGCCGATTTTGCCGCCTGCCAGATGAATGGTATCCTGTACCACAAATTCACCGTCGCCGCAGCGGATTACGCCGGTATCACCGCACTGTCCGCCCATGGTTCCGTAGAAGGGTGTCTGCGCCACGATAATCGTGCCGGACTCCCCATCGGTAAGGGCATCCACAACAGCTTCCTCCGTAGTCATTGCCGTTACGCCAGATTCCCATGACAGCTTGTCATAGCCTACGAATTCAGAGGTGATAGCAGGATCGATGGACTCATAAACCGTAACGTCCGCGCCCATATAGTTGGTTACCTTCCTGGCCTTGCGGGCTTTTTCCTTCTGCTCCTTCATGGCAGCCTGGAAGCCCTCCTCATCAATGGTGAGGTTTTTCTCCTCCAGGATTTCCATGGTGAGATCCAGAGGGAAGCCATAGGTATCATAAAGCCGGAAAGCATCTTCGCCCGAAAGCTGCGTCCTGCCTTCCTTCTCCATATTCTCTTCCATCTCGGCCAGAATATTCAGACCCTGGTCAATGGTTTTGTTGAATTTGCTTTCTTCCTGTGTCAGGACGTTGAAAATAAAGTCCTTTTTCTCTTCCAGCTCCGGATAACCGTCTTTGCTTCCTTCAATTACCGTGCTGCTCAAATTAGCCAGGAAATCTCCTTCGATTCCCAGAAGCCTTCCATGACGGGCCGCGCGGCGGATGATACGGCGCAGCACATAGCCCCTTCCTTCATTGGAGGGCATGATGCCGTCTGAAATCATAAAGGTGGCGGAACGGATATGATCCGTTACAATACGGATGGATACGTCCCATTCATGCTTTTCTTTGTATGTCTTTCCCGCCAGCTCGCATACGCGGTTGCGCAGCGCCTGGATGGTATCCACATCAAAAATAGACTCCACATCCTGCACAACGGCAGCCAGACGTTCCAGTCCCATGCCGGTATCTATGTTCTTCTGAGACAGATCCGTATAGTTTCCGTGTCCGTCGTTGTCAAATTGGGTAAATACATTGTTCCATACTTCAATATAGCGGTCGCATTCGCAGCCTACGGTACAGCCGGGCTTTCCGCAGCCGTACTTCTCGCCGCGGTCGTAGTAAACCTCGGAGCAGGGACCGCAGGGACCTGAGCCGTGTTCCCAGAAGTTGTCCTCCTTGCCGAAACGGAAGATGCGCTCCGCCGGAATTCCGATTTCCTTATTCCAGATATCAAAGGCTTCATCATCATCCAGATATACGGAAGGATAAAGCCTGTCCGCTTCCAGTCCCACCACTTCGGTCAGAAACTCCCAGCACCAGGCAATCGCTTCATGCTTGAAATAATCTCCGAAGGAGAAGTTGCCCAGCATTTCAAAAAAGGTTCCATGCCTGTCCGTCTTGCCGATATTCTCAATATCGCCGGTACGGATACACTTCTGGCAGGTAGTCACCCTCTTGCGGGGCGGAATCTCCTGTCCTGTAAAATAAGGCTTGAGCGGCGCCATGCCTGAATTGATTAACAGCAGGCTGTTGTCGTTATGCGGCACCAGGGAAAAGCTTTTCATCACCAGATGTCCTTTGCTTTCAAAGAAGTCAAGGAACATTTTTCTCAGTTCATTTACTCCGTATTTATTCACGTTTCTTTCCTCCACATCACTGCAGTATGTCCGCATCCTTCCTGCAGGCCGGTTTCCGGGCCGCAAAACGGATCTCAGACACGCTCAATCTATCCTATTATATGTTTAATTTTTTTCCTTGTCAACGCCGCCGCACAGGGTATTTGCAAAGGCTTCGATATTTTCTTCCCGCACGGACGGCATGACGGCCTTATAATGCTTCACCAGGTTGGTCATCATCCTGGCCATGAACCGGTCAAAGCCCTTCTGCTTATGGATATCCACCTCACCGCCGAACCCGGCGGCACAGACCGAGGCCTCCAGAAGCTCCCTGGGGAAATTCTCCAACAGCACCTGCTGTGTCTGCGCGGGAAAAGCGCTGCAGATAAAAAAGGCGGTTTTTTTACAATTCAGAAGCTCATTCCTGCCTGCTTCCAGAAAAGCCTTTGTTTCTTTCGGGATTTTCCCCATACGCACGGGCGCTCCTGTAATAATGCAGTCATAGCCGGCAAGCTGCGGTCTTCCGGCCGCCAGATTGGCAGCCGTGATCTGCGCCCCTCTTTTTTCCAGCTTCTTTTTCAGGATCTCCGCGCATTTTGCCGTTGTCCCCGTTTTACTCTGATAGCAAATCAAACATTTCATCTTAACAGTACTCCTGCCTTTTTCCTGAATCTAACCATTATCAATATCTTCCCGCCAATATCAGCACAGCGGGGCAAATACACGGAGGACGGAATCGAAAAGGCCTCCGATAATTCCCTGTTTGCAGTCCTTTAACGTAATTTCCCGGCTCGCCGCAATGGTTTCCAGACTGTCCTTTTTTAATTCCTCCAGCCCGCTCGTACGGTACAGAAGCGTGGCGCATTCGAAATGCAGGTACAGGCTTCTGAAGTCCATATTTACGCTTCCCACCACGCCGAACTCGTCGTCGCAGATATAGCTCTTTGCATGAATAAAGCCCGGCGTATATTCAAAAATCCGGATGCCCGCGCGCAAAAGCGGAGGATAATTGGAACGGGTCAGCCGGAAAATGGTTGGTTTGTCAGGAATGGCCGGCGTCACTATCCGCACATCCACACCCCTTTTGGCCGCCGTGCACAGCGCGTTTCTCATCACGTCGTCCACTATCAAGTAAGGCGTAAATATGTAGACATATTTTTTCGCCTGATGGAGAATGTCCAGATATACATTTTCCGCAATGGTTTCGTTATCCAGGGGCGAATCGGTATAGGGCTGCACGAAGCCCTTTCCCTCAAAAGGCCCCGGATGATGCACATGAGGCTTGAAGCAGCTGATATCCGTATCCTCTTTCCTGAAGGCATTCCACATTTCCAGGAACATCTCCGTAAAATTCCACACGCCGTCGCCCTTTAAGCGCACTCCCGTATCCTTCCAGTAGCCGAACCTGACCTTTTCATTAATGTATTCATCTGCCAGGTTGATTCCGCCCGTAAATGCGGTATGACCGTCTATGTCAAGGATTTTTCTGTGATCCCGGTTGTTCATTACCAGGGAGAAGAAAGGGATGACGTGGTTAAAGGCCATGCACTTAATCCCGTATCTTTCCAGTCCGGCGTAATAGCCGGCGGGCAGCAGGGTCAGGCATCCCATGTCATCGTAAATCATTCTGACATCCAGCCCTTCCTCCGCCTTCTGCTTCAGGATTTCCAGGATAGTTTCCCACATCCTGCCTTCCGCCACAATAAAATATTCCAGGAAAATAAAATGCTTTGCCTGGCGCAGCTCTTCCAGCATATCCACAAACATCTCTTCCCCGCTGGGATAATAGGTCACGTCCGTATTTTCATAGGCGGGGAAGTCGCTCACACGGCGCACATACTGAAACGTCCCCGCCGCGCGTCCGTGTATCTTTCCCAGACGATCCTGCAGTTCTCCCTCCTGTATCAGGGTATCCTTAAAAACATCATGCTGAGCATTCAGCTTCCTGCGCATATTCTGGGAAGGCTTTTTATCCCCTAAAAACAGATACAGCAGGCCGCCGAACAGCGGCAGCGTCATGATAAGGACAATCCAGCCTATTTTATAGGCCGAATTATCATCTTTTCCGATAATGTAGAGTACAATGGCGATACTCAGTGCGGTGAACGCCGTGGTGATCCAGCTGGAGTATCTCGCCAGCTTTTCCAGCATAAAAACAAACCAAACTATCTGAAGCAATATAAGAACAACCGTAATAACTATCCGATTGACCACAAGTCTTTTGTACTTCCCCTTCATCAGCTGTCTATCTTCCTTTCTGCTTCTCACGCCGCCCTACAGATGCGGCCGCTTCCCGGGGAACCTTTTTTTGAGCCTCCTGCGGGGTTTCCCGGATATT
>OFMJ01001004.1_pt1 | contig 23586 bp, 19 predicted proteins | sample 1541801 | NCBI WGS metagenome assembly OFMJ01 (sample SAMN04209234, study PRJEB22552) | human gut metagenome | biome: gut; material: feces | host: Homo sapiens | place: USA: Oklahoma
TGTGACAAGCGCGCTGCGCGTAACCTCCGCAGCAGATGGGAAAACCCTTCCCATTCGCTTTTCCGGGCTGTTAAAGGGGTTTTTACAGTTGGTTACGTTTATTTTGATGTTATTTATGCGGAATACCTTCACCACTGTATTGGTTTACATTACCTTGGTGATCACTTTGCTGAGCGCTGTGGATCTGTGGCTCATCGCCAAACCAAAATTGAGAAGTTAGGGAAGGATTGTCAAATGATTGCAGAATTGATCTCCGTGGGGACTGAACTGCTGATGGGGCAAATCTTGGATACGAACTCACAGTATTTGTCCCAAGAGCTGAACGCAATGGGGTTTGATGTCTACTACAAATCAACCGTAGGGGACAATCCCGAGCGCATGAAGCAGGCCTTTGCTTTGGCTATGTCCAGAAGCGATATTGTCATTACCACTGGAGGGCTTGGCCCTACAGAAGATGATATTACAAAGGAAATGATGGCGGAACAGATGGGGGTTCCCCTTGTTCTGCATCCTCCATCGCTTAAAGAGATCCAGGATTTTTTTGAGCGTATTGGACAGCCTATGACGGAAAACAACAGAAAGCAGGCAATGCTGCCCGCAGAAGGCGATGGCATCATTATGCCAAATCCGAAAGGGACTGCGCCTGGCTGCATCATGCATCGTAATGGAAAGCATGCCATTGTTATGCCTGGGCCCCCGTTTGAAATGAAGTATATGTTTACCCAGTATGCTAAGCCTTATTTACAACAGTTTTGCAGCGATGTGTTGGTTTCGCATTATTTGCGGGTCGTTGGATTGGGGGAAAGCCGTGTAGCCGACCTGTTGCAGGATGTCATTGAAACACAAAGCAATCCTTCTTTGGCAACCTATTGCAGCCCCAGTGAGGTGCAGATCCGTATCACAGCAAAGTGTAAAGCAGAGGAAGAAGCCGAATCCTTGATTGCACCAGTAGAGGCGAAGGTGCGGAAAATACTGGGGAGCGCTGTTTATACGGTCGGCGCTAAGCCTTTGGAGACTGTGGTGGGAGATCTCTTGAAAAAGAGAGGAGAAACCGTGGCGGTTGCAGAAAGCTGCTCAGGGGGATGGCTAAGCTCCTTGCTCATCCATGATGCCGGCAGCTCTGCGTATTTTAAGGAAGGCATTGTAAGCTATACAAATGAAGCCAAGCATCGCTTGCTGCGTGTAAGCAATGATACTTTGGCCAGGTATGGCGCTGTTAGTGAGCAAACGGCCGTGGAGATGGCACAAGGGGCCAGAGAGAACTGTGATGCAGATTATGCTCTATCAATTACCGGCATCGCGGGGCCTGACGGCGCCGTAGAGGGGAAGCCGGTTGGTACTGTATGGATCGGTTTGGCAGATAGGCAGCGCGCCTTTGCCAAGAAATTTGAATTTTCTTCAGACCGCACAAGAAACAGAGAGAGAGCGGTGCGCAATGCTTTGAACCTGCTGCGCTTGGAATTGCTAAAAAAAGAAACGAAAAAATAACTTGAAGAACATTTGTTCGTATGATATACTTGGCTCATAAGGGGGTTGGACCATGGAAAAGCAAAAAGCATTGGACATGGCGCTCAGCCAAATCGAAAAACAGTTTGGCAAAGGTGCTGTGATGAAATTAGGCGAAAAGGGCGTAAACCAGGGGATCGAGGTGATTTCCACTGGCTGCCTTGAATTGGATTTTGCACTGGGGGTCGGCGGATTTCCCCGCGGCCGTATCATTGAGATCTACGGGCCTGAATCTTCCGGGAAAACAACAGTCGCTCTCCATACGATCGCTGAAGCGCAAAAGGGCGGCGGCATCGCAGCCTTCATTGATGCGGAGCATGCATTAGACCCTGTATATGCAAAGGCTTTGGGTGTGGATATTGATGAATTGTACATTTCACAGCCAGATACAGGCGAACAAGCGTTAGAGATTTGTGAATCCTTGGTGCGAAGCGGTGCCATTGATGTCATTGTTGTCGATTCTGTGGCTGCGCTGGTTCCTAAAGCCGAAATCGAAGGAGATATGGGCGATTCCCATGTAGGCCTCCAAGCTAGGCTGATGAGCCAGGCATTGAGGAAGCTGACAAGTGCCATCAGCAAATCCAATACCATTGTCATTTTTATCAACCAGCTGCGTGAAAAGGTTGGCGTTATGTTTGGCAACCCCGAAGTAACAACTGGGGGAAAGGCTTTGAAATTTTATGCCAGCATTCGGTTGGATATCCGCAAAATAGAACAGCTTAAACAGGGTACGGAATTTGTGGGAAATCGGACACGCGTAAAAGTCGTAAAAAATAAAGTGGCTCCGCCTTTTAAGCAGGCGGAATTTGATATGATTTACGGAGAAGGTATTTCCAGGGAAGGTTCCGTTTTGGATATGGCCGTAGCGCGTGATATTGTTCAGAAGAGCGGCAGTTGGTTCGCGTACAACGATACTAGAATTGCCCAAGGAAAAGAAAATGCTCGCCAATTCTTAAAGGATAACCCGGAGCTTTGCAACGAAATTGAAGCAAAGGTACGAGCTATGATGAATCCTCAGACAGAATCTGAGGAGGAGTTTCCTGAAGAAATCTGATGCGCAGAAATGTGAAGAAAATATAAGGTAGGTGAAAGGCCTACCTTGTTTTTTTATTTGTTTTCCGTTACAATAGTTTGGTGAACACATGTTTGTTCTATGGGCGATTGCAATATAGGACAGGCTCGTTTAACATATATTTGGAGGGGAACCATGGAGTGGTTTATTGTGTGCCTGTGCGCACTGGCCGCTCTCGTCATTGGTTTAGTCGGCGGTTATGTTTATCGTAAGCGCATTGCGGAGGCCAAAACGCAGCAAGCGGAAGAGGCTGTTCGTAAGATGATCGACGAAGCACAAAGACGAGCAGAGGCCTTGAAAAAGGAAACATTGCTTGAAACCAAAGAAGAAGTCCATCAACTAAGAAGTGATTTTGACCGTGAAATGAAAGAGAGGCGCTCTGAATTACAGCGCAGCGAGCGCAGATTGATCCAAAAGGAAGAATCGTTGGACCGCAAGCTGGATACTGCAGAGAAAAAGGAACAGCAACTCAACAATGGTCAGCGGGAATTGCAAAAAAAGCGTGATGAATTAGAGGTACTGTTCAAAAGACAGTTGGATGATTTAGAGCGTATCTCCGGCATGAGCCGAGAAGAAGCAAAGGATGTGTTGATCAGTTCTATTGAAAGCGATGCGCGGCATGATGCAGCGCTTTTGGTAAGAGAGATCGAGCAAAAGGCAAAAGAAGAGGGCGAAAAACGTGCTCGCAATATCATTGGGTTGGCGATCCAGCGTTGCGCCGCAGATCATGTAGCGGAAAGCACAGTATCTGTGGTACATCTTCCCAGTGATGATATGAAGGGAAGGATTATCGGGAGAGAAGGTAGAAATATCCGGGCCTTAGAAACAGCAACCGGCATTGATCTTATCATTGACGATACGCCGGAAGCCGTAATTTTATCCGGCTTTGATCCTGTACGCCGTGAGATTGCCCGCATTGCTTTGGAGCGTTTGATTCAGGATGGACGGATTCATCCTGCTCGTATTGAGGAAATGGTGGAAAAAGCCCGAAAGGAAGTGGATCAGCAAATACGTGAAGCCGGCGAACAGGCATTGTTTGATGCCGGTATTCATGGGGTGCATCCGGAGCTTTTGAAACTATTGGGCCGTTTGAAATTTCGCACGAGTTATGGGCAAAATGTGCTAAAGCATAGCCTTGAAGTTTCTCATATTGCCGGACTCATGGCATCTGAGCTGGGCGGCAATGTAGCGCTGGCAAAGCGCGGTGGCTTGCTGCATGATATTGGTAAAGCCGCAGATCATGAAATCGAGGGGCCGCATGCACAGATTGGTGTGGATTTGGCTAAAAAATATCGTGAAAATGCGGAAGTCCAGCTTTGCATTGCTGCCCACCATGGGGATGTAGAAGCGACGACGTTGGAAGCGGTCTTAGTACAAGCAGCTGATGCTATCAGTGCAGCGCGTCCTGGGGCTAGGCGAGAATCACTAGAAAACTATATCAAGCGACTTGAAAAGCTTGAGGAAATCGCCAACTCATTTGATGGCGTAGAGCATTCTTTTGCCATTCAAGCTGGTCGTGAAATTCGTATTATGGTAAAGCCTGAAAATGTTACGGATGAAACGATGATCCTTGTGGCCAGAGATATTGCCAAAAAAATTGAGCAGGAGCTGGATTATCCGGGACAGATCAAAATCAATGTGATCCGTGAAACGCGTGCGGTTGACTTTGCAAAATAAAGAAAACCAAAAGGAGCGCTGGTAAATGAGAGTTTATCAGCGCTCCTTTTCTGTTTATAAAAAAAGAAAATCCCAAAAGATTGGGATTTTTGGCAGGGGTAGAAGGATTTGAACCCTCGCAAAAGGTTTTGGAGACCTTCGTGCTACCGTTACACCATACCCCTAAATCAAACGCAAATATCGTACCACCTTTTTTCTATTTCGTCAAGAAAACTTTTCTATTTTTCGCTTGCCTTGCTTTGCTTCTGCAAAGTGGATATAATAAAAGCACATTGTAAATTCTGTCAAATGGAAAGGAAGCGGGGTAAATGAGTATCGAGACAAAAGGTATGAGCATTCAAAAGAAAATTGGATTTATTGGCAATGGCAATATGGCAAGCGCCATTTATAAAGGTATGCTGTCTTCCGGCCTTGCAAAGCCTGAAAATATCATTGTTTCTGCCTTAGATCCAAACAAGCTGGAAAAGAAAGCGAAAGAAATCGGGTTTGTCGCCGCAAAATCCAACCGAGAAGTAGTGGAAAAGAGCGATATTATTTTTCTTGCCGTTAAGCCACAGTATTTGGGCGATGTTATGGTTGATATTAGGCCCGCTGTAGACGCATCTAAGGCGTTTATCTCCATTGTCGCAGGTTGGACCAATGTAAAGCTAAAAGCCTCGCTAGGGAATGAAGGAAGAGTTCTCCGCGTAATGCCTAATACTCCTTTACTGGTTGGGGAAGGGATGAGCTGTCTTTGTGCGGAAAATGATTTGACAGAAGAAGAATTTATTTATATTCAAAGCGTATTTGCCCAAATGGGGCAGGTAGAGGTTTTGGAAGAAAAACACATTGCTATTTTTTCAGGCGTTGCCGGCAGCAGTCCTGCTTATACTTATATGTACATTGAAGCATTGGCAGATGCTGCTTGTAAATGGGGCCTGCCAAGGCATATTGGCTATCGAGTAGTAGCCCAGGCCGTTCTAGGGGCAGCTAAAATGGTGTTGGAAACCAAAGAACATCCCGGGGCTCTCAAGGATGCGGTTTGTTCTCCGGCCGGCACAACAATCGTAGCAGTACAAGCATTGGAGGATCGCGGATTCCGCGCTGCTGTGATGGACTGTGTAGACCGCTGCACAGAAAAATTTAATAAGCTTTAAGAAATAGATAGGGGTTAATTTCGTGAAAAAAGTAACCGTCTATTGTGATGGTGCATGCAGTGGAAATCCCGGTCCGGGCGGCTGGGGCGGTATTCTTATGTACAATGCCTATAAAAAAGAGCTAAGCGGCTTTGATCCACACACCACGAACAATAAAATGGAGCTCCAGGCCTGTATCGAATGTTTAGCTGTTTTAAGAGAGCCATGCAATGTAGATGTGTATACGGATAGTGCCTATCTGTATAATGCATTTACAAAAAACTGGCTTATAAGCTGGCAATCCAGAGGTTGGAAAAAAGCAGATAAAAAGCCTGTGGAAAATGTCGAATACTGGCAAAGGCTTTTGGAGCTCACACAGTATCACACAGTTTGCTTTCACAAGGTCAAAGGCCATGCCGATAATCCTTACAACAATCGTGCTGATAAGTTGGCGACAGGGGCGATTGCGGCTCACCGAAAATCGTAAGATAAAAAGGAAGAGAGGGGATTCTCTTTTCCTTTTTTACTAGGATTATAACTATGCGCAAAACTCATGTTTTACGAAAAGTTATTGACAAATTTTTAGTTTTCCGTTATCCTTTTTATAAAATACAAGTCATGAAAAGTGTAATTTGTACGGAGGTTTTATGAAAGACACAACTACCACTGTTTCTTATCATACGAAAATTGCGCGCCAAAGGACGGAACGTTTGCGTGCTTTGATACAATCGCTTCCCCCATGCTGTGAGGATTTTTTTAGAGGAATAGAGCCAACCACAACAGTTCTTACGAGGCTTAATTACGCATATGATTTACGCTTATTCTTCCATTATTTAATAGACCATGAAGATCAATATTTATCCATGTCTCTATCAGATTTTACCGATGAGGTGTTGGCATCGATTCGCCCTATCGTCTTAGAACGCTATCTCGAACACCTAAACTATTATAAGGGACAGGATGGCCGTGATTATGAGAATGCCAACACTGGAAAAAAGCGAAAAATCGCTACGCTTAAATCATTTTTTAAGTATCTGTATAAGATGGAGCGTATTCCTGCCAATGTCGCAGAAAAAGTTGACATGCCCAAAATTAAGGAAAAGCCAATCGTTCGTTTAGAACCAGATGAAGTAGCTAAAATCATGGATGAGGTGGAAAAAGGAACAGATCTTACCAAAAGGCAGCAAAAATATCATAATATCACGCGCCTTCGTGATGTAGCTATCTTTACTTTGCTGCTAGGAACTGGTATACGAATCTCAGAATTGGTGGGGCTGGATATAGAGCATTTCGATTTCTCTGCAAACAGCTTCTTGGTAACTCGTAAAGGCGGCGCTAGTGTCATCTTATATTTTGGTGAAGAAGTAGAAAGGGCTGTCAAGGATTATATGGCTGTGCGTGAGACGATCATTCCAGCCAAAGGTTCGGAACACGCATTATTTTTATCCATCCAGAAAAAAAGAATGAGCCAACGGGCCATTCAGATGCTAGTCAAAAAATATGCCAATATCGTGACACCCTTGAAAAAGATTTCACCACACAAATTTCGTTCTACCTACGGTACAATGCTCAACTATGAAACAGGCGATATTTATCTTGTTGCAGATGTTTTGGGAAATAAAGATGTTAATACAACGAGAAAACATTATGCTGCTATGAGTGATGAAAAACGGAGGATGGCAGCAGGCAAAGTAAAGCTCAGGGATTGAAGAGAAGAATATTACTTCTCTTCTTCCCTTCTTTTTATTTCATTTTCATCCATTAAGATTGCTTCGATCTTAATTTTTGCATAGTCCTCAGTTGGCTGATCCAGACATTCAAAGCAATTATCACATAATTTATGTTTATAGGGGCAATAGTCATCACATTCCCCGCAAAGGTCACATTCCTTATCATATAGCGTACATTCTGCCAAAAAAGTCCCCTCCTATCCGAAAAATAGTATATCATATTCAAAAAAATGTTTCAAAAACCATTGAAGAACAAATGTTCGTATGGTATACTAATGCCAAGAAAATGGAACGCGAAACAGGAAGGGGTTTCACGATGGCTATCAGTGCAAAACAGCAAAAAGTACTTGATTATATTCGTTCTTTTATGAAGCAACATGGATACCCGCCGGCAGTACGGGACATCTGTCAAGGATTAAATCTAAAATCAACCTCTACGGCACATGGGTATCTAGCCCGCTTGGAAAAGCAGGGATATATACGGAGAGATCCTTCTAAAACAAGGGCAATAGAATTGATCGAGGATGGAGATATATCCACTGAGGGCCCGCTAGAGATCCAGGCAGTCAATGTGCCATTGCTGGGGCAGGTCGCTGCTGGCATGCCAATCTTAGCGGAAGAAAACCTGGAAGAATATATAGCCATGCCAAAAGAAATTGTTCCCTACGACACGAAGGAAACCTTTGCATTGGAAATCAAGGGAGAAAGTATGGTTAAGGCCGGAATACTCAATGGAGACAGAATCATTGTAAGGCAGACCAATGTAGCAGAAAATGGCGATATTATTGTAGCGCTCATAGACAATGAAGCAACTTGTAAGCGATTCTATAAGGAAGAGAACAGGATACGCCTTCAACCAGAGAATGATCTTATGGATCCTATGTACTTTGATGAGGTGCAAATATTGGGCAAGGTAATCGGCCTTATCCGTAATTATTGATTAGAAAAGGGGAAAGCTATGCGCTCTCCCCTTCTTTTTTATTTCGATTTTAAGACTGCATCCAATGCATATAAACAACCAATGCGGCCATGCTCATAGGTTAATCCTCCCTGAAAATAGCAAATATATGGCTCTATCATTGGAGCATCTGCCGAAAGTTCAATCGAGGAGCCCTGCACAAACGCCCCTGCCGCCATTACAACCTCATGGGTATAGCCAGGCATGGCCCAGGGCTCTGGCGTTGCCATAGAGTCAACGGGAGACGCCTTTTGAATTGAGCGGCAAAATGCCAGCAATGGATCCGCTGCTCGAAATGCAATGGATTGAATGATATCACTGCGCATTGCTTCAGGAACTGGATTGACTTCATATCCCAGCTTGGAAAACACCTGCGCAAATAGGATGGCAGTTTTCACTGCACTTGCAGTTACAGTAGGCGCCAAAAAGAATCCCTGATAAAATGGCCTGTATGATGCTTCATAGGAACCGCAAGCGCGTCCGATCCCAGGAGCAGTCAAAGCGTGTTCAACTTTAGCAATGGCTTTTTCGGTCCCTGCAATATAGCCGCCGGTCGGTGCGATCCCTCCACCTGGGTTTTTAATCAAAGAACCAGCCATCGCATCAGCACCTACGCCAACCGGCTCCTTTTCTTCCGTAAACTCCCCATAACAGTTATCGACAAAAACCATAATATCTTGGTTATGCGCATGTACCAAATCTGCCAGTTCTCTAATTTCGTCTACACACAAACTTCTGCGCCATGCATAGCCTGCGCTTCTCTGCACAGCAACAACAGAAATAGAGGCATCCTCCCGCAGAGCTTTCTTGATTGCCTGATAATCCATGCTCCCATCCGGTAAAAGTTCAATTTGCTTATAGCCGATTCCTAAGCGCGTCAAGGCCCCCAGCGTATCCTCTATGCCAATCACTTGTTCCAGCGTATCATACGGCTTTCCAGATATGTAACAGAGCGTCTGGCCAGGCTCTAGTAATCCTTGTAATGCAATGGCTAAGGCATGTGTTCCCGATACAATCTGAGGGCGTACAAGCGCATCTTGGCTGCCAAATGTTTTTGAGAATAGCTTCTCAAGAGTATCTCTGCCAATATCATCATAGCCATAGCCGCTGCTACACACAAAATGAGATGCCTGGATACCACAATCTGCAAAAGCCTTCAAAACCTTTGCTTGATTATACTGTGCCATCTCTTGTACTCGTGTAAATAAAGGTTCTATCTCCTTTTCGCATTGGAGCAATATATTCTCTGCTTCTTCTGATATTCCCAATAATGAAGCCAATTTCATTTTAATCGCTCTCCCTTCGCATTAAAAAAGTTTTTCGATACACAGTCAAATATAAATTCTGCAACCAAGGCTTCTGCCGTTGAAATAGCCTCTGGCTCATCTGCCTTAATCCAGCATATCTCTGGCTCCTGATGACGAAACCAGGTCATTTGTCTCTTGGCAAACTGCCTTGTTTGTATGAATATCTGCTCCAGCGCTTCTTCTAAGCTGCACGATCCATCAAAATAGGCAAAAAGCTGTTTATATCCTAATCCTTGCATAGAAGGCAAGGAAGTTGATAAATTTAGATTGTAAATGTATTTTGCTTCATCAATCAACCCTTCGTCAACCATAATATCAATTCTTTTTTTTATTCGCTCCATCAATTTTTCTCTAGGCCATTGTAACCCTAATAATAAAGTATGGTAAATATCCTTTTTCTGAGGCATCTTATTGTTACCTTGTTGGCTAAACGGTTTTCCTGTAATCTGAAAAACTTCCAATGCACGAATTACCCTTTTTACATCGTTTGGATGCAAGCGCGCTGCGGTTTTTTCATCAATGCTATGAAGCATTTGATGTAAAGCATATTTTCCATTTTTATTTACATATTCAAGCAACTCCTGTCGAATATTTCTATCCGAAACAGCATTTGAAAATGACATATGATATAAAATAGCACGAATATAAAGTCCTGTCCCGCCACATATAATTGGAAGCTTTCCCCTATTGTAAATCTCCTCAATAGCTTTGGTTGCTTGTTGTGCGTACTGGCTTACTGTGTATTCAGTTGATACCGGCACAATACTCATCATATGGTGCGGAATGCCTTGCTGCTCTTCCTTGGTCGGCTTGGCAGCGCCTATATTCAGTTCCTTGTAAACTTGCATAGAGTCAGCATTGATGATCTCTCCATCAAAGCTCTTTGCCAAATGGATGGCCATTGCTGTCTTTCCTGATGCTGTTGGCCCCGCTACGACCACAACTGGGATCCGCTGTTTCATACCAATCTCCCGAATCTCTTTTCCAAATCCGTCTTAGAAAGACGAATTGCGATAGGCCTTCCATGCGGGCAGGTTAAATGCTCATGATTGCGCAATTTGTCTACGAGCATTTCCATTTCCTCCTGGCTCAATATGTCTCCCGCCTTTATGCTGTGTCTGCATGCAGAGCGAATCAGCTTATGCATCACCATATCGCTCATCTGTACGTTCTCACCATTGAGCACATGATCTAATACATCCGTAAAAAATCTAGCAAAAGATACCGTTCCTAAAACCAAAGGATATGAGCGAACGATTACCTCTTTTTCTCCAAAAATATCCGCATCAAATCCGAGGCGCGCAAAAATGTCCTGATGATCCTGAAAAGCCGCCATTTCCGAAAAAGTCAAAGACAAAATATCCGGAACCAGCATTGGCTGTGACACCACGTCACTTTGCAAAATTTGCGCTAGATAAGCATCATAGGTAAGCCTTTCATGCCCTGCATGTTGATCAATAATATAGAACAATTCACCTGACTGCACCAAAAGATATGTTTCAAATAACTGGCCTAATACGATTGGATGTTCCCCCAAGGACTTTCGCTCAGCTTTCATCTCCACAGAATCAACTGCCTCCTCCCCTCTATTAGGGGACGCAATCGGGATCGTGCGCGGTGGCATGATACCCGCATCCTCATGCAGTTCATAAGCGCCGCTCTCTAGCCGAAAAGCAAAGCTGGATGGAGTTTGTTTTTCATTTTCCCATAGGGTATGCTTGGTATAATCTGCGCCCGATTCTGTTTCTTGTGCAGAGACCTGTGGCGCCATGTCAGATCGGGATACCCCCTCTTCCTTCAATTCCAATTGCTGCGGTATTTGCTCCTGTTGCGGGTATTCCGCAGGAAGCTCTTTTTGATACACAAACGCGCGCTCTGCTTTCTCCTCTCCTTTTTGCTGCAAAGCAATGGCTCGCTGCACTGCTTCTGTGACGCTGGCGCTGATAGCCAATGGATCTGCGAAGCGCACCTCCACCTTTTGCGGGTGAACATTGACATCTACATTGGCATACGGCATTTCCAAATTTAGTACAAAAAAAGGAAAGCGGCCTATCATGAGCGTCTGCCCATATCCTTTTTGCACTGCTTCTGATAATAATTTACTTTGAATCACACGGCCATTGACAATCAACGTTTGCCCTGCATGCGATTGCCGAGAGAGCTCCTGAGCCCCAATATAGCCTTCTATTTTTAGTGAATCATGCTGATATGAAACAGATAAAAGCTGATGCACGATCTGCTTGCCATATACCGATACAATGGCATCCCTTAGGCCGCTTCCAGGACTGTGATAAACCATTTTATGATTATTCACTAGACGAATGGATATCTCAGGGTGGGAAAGAATTGCTCTAAGCACCACATCCGATACCTTTGCCGCCTCCACGGATGGGGATTTTACAAATTTCAACCTAGCCGGCGTATTGAAAAACAAATCTCTTACCGTTAAATTTGTTCCCTCCGGGCATCCTACCGTTCCCTGGTCAACAACCTTTCCTCCCTCCAAGACGATAGAGGAACCAAGCTCTTTTCCCTTTTGCCGAGAGGATAAAGCCACCCTGGAAACGGCAGCAATGCTGGAAAGCGCTTCACCGCGAAATCCCATAGTTTCAATGGCCATCAAGGAGTCTCCATTACGGATCTTTCCCGTTGCGTGGCGCATAAATGCCAATGGGAGATCGTCTGGATGGATCCCGGAGCCGTTATCTGCGATCCGAATCAAGGATAAGCCACCGCTGGCAATCTCTATAGAAATAGAGGTTGCCCCTGCATCCAATGCATTCTCTAAAAGCTCCTTGACCACAGAAGAAGGGCGCTCTACAACTTCCCCTGCTGCAATACGATTGCTTGTAGATTCATCTAATAATTGTATCCGCATTCTTTATTTTACTCCATTTGCCTTCAACGTAAGCTCATGCAGCATTGCAAACGCCTCCATCGGCGTAATTTGCGTCATATCCATACTGCATAATTGCTTCATAATTTCCTTGGTATTGTCTTTGCCTGCCTCAAATTGCATTTGCCCCTCCACATTGGTCTTTTCCTCTGTATTCAAATGAGGATTCAAACTAACATCCTGAAGGTTATTCAAAATCTCTCTCGCACGCTTTACAACTTGTTTTGGCACACCTGCTAATTTCGCTACCTCTATACCAAAGCTTTTATCCGTCGCTCCTGGAGAGATCCTATGAAGAAACACAATGTCATCGCCCATTTCCCGGGCCAGTACGCAATAGTTCTTTACGCCTGGCATGGCGCTTTCCAGCCCTGCCAATTCATGATAGTGCGTAGCAAACAGGGTCTTTGCTCCTACATTTTGGGGATTGCACAAATACTCCGATACTGCCCAGGCAATGGAAAGTCCGTCAAATGTGCTTGTTCCCCGGCCGATTTCATCTAGCAGAATCAAGCTGTTTTTGGTCGCATGGTTCAAAATATTGGCTGTTTCCGTCATTTCTACCATAAATGTGCTGCGTCCGGAAGCCAAATCATCAGAAGCGCCTACCCTGGTAAAAATCTGGTCCACCAAGCAAATATCTGCAAAATCTGCCGGCACAAAAGAACCGATATGCGCCATCAGCACAATGACCGCCACCTGCCGCATATAAGTGCTTTTCCCTGACATATTAGGACCCGTGATTACCAGAAGCCTATCCGTTTCCTGATCCATCTCTACATTATTCGGCACAAATCCAGAAACTGTCTTTTCCACAACAGGATGGCGTCCCTCTGTAATATGAATACCGCCAGACTGGTTGATTTTCGGCCTAATATATTTATTTTCATACGCGGCAAATGCCAGCGCTTGTAATACATCCAGCTCCGCCAATGCCTTTGAAGTGGTCTGCAGAGTACGGATATGCGTTGTAATCTCCTCCCTAAGAGATACAAACATTGCATATTCCAGCCGGACGCACTTTTCCTGTGCACCCAGCAACGTCTCTTCCATTTTTTTGAGCTCTTCTGTGATATATCTCTCTGCATTGACAAGCGTTTGTTTGCGTACATACCGATACGGCACCTGAGAAATTTGTCCTTTGCTGACCTCAATATAGTAGCCAAACACCTTGTTGTAGCCTATTTTTAATGTTTTAATGCCTGTCTCTTCTTTTTCGCGCGCCTCCAGCTCCGCCATCCATTGTTTCCCATCCGTTGCTGCACTTTTTAACGTATCCACCTCTTGGTTGAAGCCCGGCTTAATAATCCCCCCATCGCGAACGGAAATGGGCGGATCATCAATCAGCGCGCTGTCTATCAAGGATACCAGGCCTTCCAGCGGATCCAGCCGATCCAAAATAGATGAGATCTCCGGCACACCAGTTTTTGCTAATATATGTTTAATTTCAGGCACAACCGACAACGACTGGCAGATTGCTTTTGCATCCCTTGCATTCAGCGTTTGATACGAGATCTTGCTGCAAAGCCTTTCCAGGTCATATACTTTATCCAAGCAATCCCGAACCTGCTCTCTCAATCCAAAGTCCTGGAAAAAACAGGATACCGCATTTTGTCTGTGTTCTATGGCTTCTGCATTTTGCAATGGCTGCTCAATCCAACGCTTAAGCAGCCTGCTGCCCTGCGCCGTTCTCGTTTTGTCTAAAACACCAAACAGCGTTCCTTTTTTTCCGCCTCCCATCATGGGCTGTGTCAGCTCCAAGTTGCGTTTCGTGCTTTTATCCAGCAACATGATGTTCGCATCATCTGCCTTTTGCAGACGGTTGATATGCAGCAAGGATACTTTCTGCGTTTGAATCAAATATGTGCTAAGCGCTCCCGCTGCCTGCACGCCAACCGGCAGCTTTTCCAGCCCCAGCTCCTTAATGTTCGGCTGATGAAACTGCTTTAGAAGGGATTCCTCCGCGTTTTGTTTGGAAAAATTCCATGCTCCTTGGGTTGTTACCATTGCCTTGATCTGTGATAATGTAGGCAATGCTGCTAAATAGGTTGCATCATCCGTAATGATTTCCGCAGGATCCAGCAGCCCTATGATCTGCTCCAGCGCCTGCGCAATGCCATCTGATTTAATCTGATCTACAACAAACTCACCCGTAGAAACATCGCACCATGCGCAGCCCAATACAGGCTTTTTCCAAAAGACAGAAAGAATATATCGGCAGCTTTCCCTCTCTAACATATTCTCCTCTATCACAGTGCCTGGTGTAATGACACGCACGATCTCTCTTTCTACCAAACCTTTGGAGGTTGCGGGGTCTGTCATCTGCTCACAAATGGCAACCTTATGCCCGTTTTCCACCAGTTTTTTTATATAATTGTTTACACTATGGTAGGGAACGCCGCACATGGGCGCCCGCTCCTCCAGGCCGCAATCCCGCCCTGTTAGAACCAGCTCCAATTCTTTGCTGGCCGTTTGAGCGTCTTCAAAAAACATTTCATAGAAGTCGCCCAAGCGAAACATTAATATGCAGTCTTTATAGGACTCCTTCAGCAGCAAATACTGCTGCATCATGGGTGAAAGCTTTGCCATGAAATCCTCCTAACACCGTTGTCCAAACAAGGTATTTGTCTTGGCCTGAGTAATCCGGACTTTAATAAAATCTCCAGGCATTGCCGGTTCTCCGCCCTGGTCAAAATTGACAGTCCTGCCGCGGTCAATCTTTCCTGTTGCTTGTCGGCTATCCTTTTTGCTATGTCCCTCTACCAATACACATTGCTCTGTTCCAACCAAAGACTGATAGATTTTTTGGGAATCATTTTTCTGCTGCTCAATCAACTCAGCCAGCCGCTGCTGCTTTACTGCTTGCGATATTGCATCCTCCATCTTGGCCGCCGGCGTTCCTTTCCGCGGAGAATATGCAAAAGTAAATGCTGCATCAAAGCGTACCTGTTCCATAAGCGCCAGCGTATCGCGATGGTCTTGTTCCGTTTCTCCCGGGAAACCCGCAATTAAATCTGTTGTGATGCCAACATCCGGCATCGCTGCTCTAAGCTTATCCACCAGGTCTAAATAATGCTCCCGCGTATATTTTCGGTTCATTGCCTTCAATATAGTATTACTACCGCTCTGTACGGGCAGGTGGATCTGCTTGCATACGTGTTCACACTCTGCCATAGCCGAGATCATATCATCGCTTAAATCTTTTGGATGGCTCGTCATAAACCGAATACGCTCTATCCCTATGTCATTCAATTCGCGAAGCAGGCGCGCAAAATTTTGTCCGCTGCGCCGATCATTGCCATAGCTGTTTACGTTTTGTCCCAACAGCGTAATCTCTTTATAACCCTGCGCTTTTAGCTGCTCTGCCTCCTGCACAATCAGGGAAAACGGCCTGGATTTTTCCCGTCCCCTTACATAAGGAACGATGCAGTAGGTACAAAAATTATTGCAGCCATGAATGATATTGATAAACGCAAGCGGCGGCTCGTTGTGGTGAGCCGGCAAATCAAACTCCTGATCGGCATCACCAATTTTAGCTTCTCTCAATTTTATCCCCTGGGCCGCCTTATGCAGTGCCTCCGGCAAATCGTGTAAAGAATTGGTTCCCAGCGCAAAATCCACAAAAGGGAACCTTTTTCTAAGTTCTTTTACATTTCCTTCCTCAGCCATCATACAGCCAAATACCCCAACAATGGTATCTGGCCTCTTCTCCTTTAGCTTTTTGGTTGCTCCAATGGCTGTCCAGGCTTTTTGTTCTGCCAATTCACGGATACAGCATGTATTAAACAAAATAACATCCGCATGATCTTCCAATAAAGCTTGTACGTATCCTTCATGCTCCAAAATACCCTGTGCGGTTTGGCTTTCTCTCACGTTCATTTGGCAGCCAAATGTATGGATGGCATACGTGCGTTTTGCTTTGAAGCTGTTATTTTCCGGCACTGCTGGTCCTCCTGTCGAATCTTGTCTGTTAACAATTTATTATACCAGAAAAGAAGAAATTTCTAAACAGCAAGCAAACAAGATAATTTTCTAAAACAAAAGATAGTAAAGTAAACGCAAAAAATTTGTATTTCAGGCTTGACATGAACTGTTTTATGCTGTATATTATCACTTGTCGCGCGGGGTGCGGCTCCACGACGGGGCGTGGCGCAGTTTGGTAGCGCGCCTGCTTTGGGAGCAGGAGGCCGCGGGTTCGAATCCCTCCGCCCCGACCAATAGACAGTATACGGCCCCTTGGTCAAGCGGTTAAGACACCGCCCTTTCACGGCGGTAACAGGAGTTCGAGTCTCCTAGGGGTCACCATTTTACCCTTGGGCCCTTAGCTCAGTTGGTCAGAGCGGTCGGCTCATAACCGATTGGTCCGGGGTTCAAGTCCCTGAGGGCCCACCATTTTATGGCCCGGTAGTTCAGATGGTTAGAATGCCAGCCTGTCACGCTGGAGGTCGTGGGTTCGAAACCCATCCGGGTCGCCACTTCTTCCCTACTTTGCTGGTGTAGCTCAATTGGCAGAGCATCTGATTTGTAATCAGAAGGTTGCGGGTTCAAGTCCCATCACCAGCTCCACCAGTTATTATATTGCTTATATGGATGGGTTCCCGAGTGGCCAAAGGGAGCAGACTGTAAATCTGCCGTCTCAGACTTCGGTGGTTCGAATCCACCCCCATCCACCAACAATTTTATATTTGCGAGAATGGCGGAATTGGCAGACGCGCTAGCTTCAGGTGCTAGTGTTCGCAAGGACGTGCAGGTTCAAGTCCTGTTTCTCGCACCATATCGAGTGTTCATAACGAATTAAAGTTGTGGACACTCGATTTTTTTATATGAATCGTCTTTCTCATATAAGTATTGAAGTGAGATTTTGCCTGCTCCTTTGTTTTTATGGACTTGATGATATATTTATCCGCTATGGCCTTTTAGGGTTCTGCCTTGTCATAGCTTTTGCATTTCAGAACTTCTATTGATTCGTTACATGGATCGCAATTCACTGGCTTCTGTTTGCCTGTGGCTTCTGCCTCATCAAAGGAGACGAGCTTATTTTTATCGTCCCTGTTTCTCCCCTTTTCGTGCCGCTATGCCACGCGCCCTATTTCGAGAAATAGTTTTGCAAAAATATTTTTATTTGCTTTTCAAAAAATACGAGCACCGCAAAAAGTGAGCAACAAAATTCCCATAGGCGCTTGCTGCCTATGGGAAAATATCATTGGTGAATGGTTTTCAAGACTGTCCGACCTTCCGAATACTCTCAGTACCTATTGCAGGAGAAATTTTTATGGAGGTTGATAGCTCGATGGCCTAGAGCATCCTTTTCATTTTCTGCCGGAAGATCACCTCCCACCTTATCCTAAACAGTAGTATGTAAGAACCCGATCTCCCATTTTGGACTCTTATTTCACAATGAAGAAAGGCCGGTACGCTCAAGGCAGATTGGCATATCCCTGCCAATAATACTTAATGGTTTATTTATCTTTTGCAAAATCAAAGGTAGAAAGCCAATCTGTAACAGCCGATTCATCAGCGCCTTGTGCAAAACGATGGCTTCCAGCCCAATTTACTTGCATGCCGGATAATTTTTGCAAATTTGATTCTGCTGTGTTTACTGTTCCTATTCACCTCCTTCCTCTACGCAATACACCGCTATACACAGATATAATCCTGCTCCATTTTAGGGAATCCCAACAGTACTACATCGTAGTTTTCTATATTGTCTAATGTTGTGGCAATCTCTGGTCTGGTATTTGGATCGTTTTGTTCCCGGTTTGCTCGGCAAGCGTCATCCGTATAATTCAGATCGGCCTCTGTGTAAGGCTGGGCTGGAACGATCTCAAGCAGGTCAGCTTCCAGCTGATCGGCTATGATCTGTGCCACTGCCTCCGTGTTGCCTGTAGCGGAAAAGTAAGCTACCAGGATCCTTCCGTTTTCTTCTGATGATTCTTTGCCTTGGCTTGCCTGCGGTTGCCTCAGTGTATCGAAAGGAGCCATCGGTTCGTTCTGTAATGCTTCTTCCCCTGCGTTTTGTCCACTGCACGCTGTCAGTGCAAGTCCCATAGTCAGGACAAAAAGAGCGATAGTCCATCTCTTAATTCTCTTCATAATCATATCTCCCCTTTATAATGGCTTTCCCAAATGATATGCCTCCTGCGTATAGGCGCTGTGCATGGCCATCCCGGGTGTGCCGCAACCGATACCCAGCACCATACCGCAATCGGTACAGTTCATATAGCGGCACAGCCTTTGGTAGTAGTTGTAAGGAATGGCATTCCATCGTCATAATCATTCCATGCGGCGGAAATCAGCACAGCTTTCAGCCTTCTATCGAATAATCTTCCCCGTACAGCTGTAAAAACGATCCATGACCATTTTCATTTGTGCACATACGCCAAAATAGTAAAAGGCACAACGAGTCACATTATATTGTCATCCTTATGGATGCACCCGCCGTTTATACTGCAGTGTCCACAACCGCCGCAGGAAATGTCTGCCACGATAGCCGCATTCCCTGCTTTGCCCATGTCTTCATGGTGTAAAGATCGCCTGCAAGAGCTACGCTACGGTTATAGCAGCAGATATGGAAATTTCATTCAGTTTGCCAATATAATTGTGCATACCGTGTTTCCTCCTATCCTGAAATCAGGTGACATTATACGTTGCCCTTGCGCAAGTGGCAGGAATTCACGATCACTTGCCCATGGGCCTGCGAATCGTCTCGAATGATTTCACCGACAGCAGGAACCTGGATCGTGCCGCGCTTTGGGTTCTTAATACTTACAACTGGCGTAATGATCGTAGCCTCCACCTCGGATTTTTCAAAAGAAAGGTCACAGTCAATCATTTCACAGTGAATCAGTTTCAGATCGGTACAATAGCAGAAGGGCTGAGTTCCGATGATCTTGCAATTTTCTAGGGTCAAGCCATTGGAATACCATGCCAGGTATTCGCCCTTGATAACACTATTCCGTACCGTAATATTTTCCCCATGCCAGAAAGCGTCTTTTGTTTCAAGCGTACAGTTTTCAAACACAGCGTTTTTAATATACTGGAATGCGTATTTGCCTTGAAGCGTTACATTGCGGCATGTCAGGTCTTCGGCTCGCATCATAAAGTACTCGCTTACTGCATGCGTATCCTCCATGAGTATCCCTTGGGTAGACCACCCAAATTCCTGTGAAAGAATATCGCTGCCGCTGATGCTTACATTGCGGCATTCCCGCAGTGCCTTGATTCCATGAAGCTTAGTATCCTTAATCATAATGCTGCTGGAATACCACAATGCAGCGCGGCACAAGGCTGTCAGCTCACAGCCGGTAATTTTCAGCTCATGATCGTGCCAGAAAGGATACCGTAGATTAAAAAAGCTGTTTTGTACTGTAATATGAGAACTTTCCTTCAGCGCGCTTTCCCCATCAGCCGGGCCATCAAAGATACAGCCTGAAATGGCCAGCTCTCTGCTGTGATACAGCGCCCGTTCCTCGTCGAACGTCTGATTTGAAATAATCGTCACACCCATTCTCCCCTTTCTATGCTGGTGTTTTTTCTTTCATATACAGTATAGAGCGCCCCTCAAAATATTGAAAATATCTATTAAGAATAATTTATCATAGCTTATAAGAATGATTTATGTGATATAATGAGGGAGTCAAGGGGGGCAAACAGATCGTGATTGAAACAAGATTGCTACAATATTTTTGGACAGTTGCACGGGAGTTGAATCTTACAAAAGCGGCAGAAGCGCTGTATATTACGCAGCCTACGCTGTCCAAACAGATGATGGTATTAGAACAGCAGCTGGGAAAGCAGTTATTTATCCGAGGAAAACGAAAATTGACGCTGACTGAAGAAGGAGAATATCTGCGTGATCGTGCAAGGGAAATTTTGGAGCTGCTGGATAACACAGAAGCCGCATTCCATACTAAGGAACAGACCCTTCGGGGGCATATTGCCATCGGCTGCGGAGAAACCATTGCTATGGATAAAATTGCAGAAATCCTAGCGGAATTTCATAAGCACCATCCCGGTGTACAGCTTCATACCCACAGCGGTGATGCGGATATGATACTGGAGCGCCTGGACAAGGGGCTTGTGGATATGGGGCTCCTATTAGGGCCGATGCGCCAGGAAAAGTATGATTACATGAATATTCACATGAAGGATGTCTATGGACTTCTAATGCCTTCTGATTGTGAACTGGCCCGGCAGGAGGCAGTGAATATTGATCAGTTAAAATCCCTGCCCTTGATTATCCCGGAGCAGACATTTTTCAGACATCAGGATTTGGAATGGTTTGGCGCAGATCATTCCGTTCTCAACGTAGTGGCTACTTACAATCTGATCTACAATGCCACATTTCTTGTGGAGCATGGTATTGGTTATGCCCTTTGTCTAGACCGCCTGGTAAATACACAAGGAAGAAATCTGGCTTTTCGTCCCATTATGCCAGAGCTCTCAGTTGACTTATATATTGTTACAAAAAAGTATCAAACGTTTTCTCCAGCAGTAAAAGCTTTTTTAGCAGAACTCAAGCGATGATTCTAAATTTTGTACATTGATTATATTTGCCGTTCCACCGGCGGTGGGTAAGCTATGCCCCACATCAAGTGTAACGTTTGGAATCTCTGCCTCATGTTTCTGGACGGCTTTCAAAATCGTCCTCTTATTTTAAGCCAATGCCAGCCTTCTTGGCAAAATCCAGTGTGGAAAAACAGCCAAGAACAACGATTTTGTCATAACCCTTTCTCTTCTGATTATACGCAATATGTTCTTTTGCTGGCATCTCTGCACATTTTTATCAAAACCATTATGAAAAATTGCACCATATCGGAGTAAGCTTCCTTGCTCCCTGTTTCTCAGCATTGATGGAAAAAAGCCCCGCAGATACATTTACTTCTCTGCGAGGCTTTCTCAAGGGGGTTATTGTGAGGTCAATCCTATCATGCCCCCTCTTTTCTCTTTTATACATCGTTGAGAAAATTTTTCATTCACTCATCAAATATACGCCTTCTTCTTCATCCGATTCCAAAAGGCGGACACTGACTTTCTGCTGATACTCTGTCGGTACATTCTTCCCCACATAATCAGCGCGAATGGGAAGCTCTCTATGTCCGCGGTCAATCAGAATTGCCAGTTGAATGGATTTCGGACGATCTATATCCATAACAGCATCCATGGCAGCACGCGCCGTGCGCCCTGTAAACAAAACATCATCTACTATGACCACCGTTTTCCCGCGCAGCGGGAAAAGTATATTCGTATCCTGTACAATGGGGCCATTCGAGACGGGCGTAAAATCATCTCTATAACGTGTAATATCAAGGCTGCCCCAATCTACCCACCGTCCGCTAAACTGCGCGATACGCTCTGCTAAGCGTTTAGAGAGCGGAACGCCGCGAGTATATACACCTACCAGTGCAATATTGGATAAATCCTTGTTCTTTTCGATCATTTCATGGGCCATACGCGCCAGGGCGCGGTCAATCTGCACAGCATCCATGATCTTTACCTGATTTCCCATCATCGCACACCTTCCCTCTTCTCAAAAGAAATATATTTCTTTGGGGGAATAACTATATCATGGCCAAATAATTTTGTATAGTGTTTCTGTGTTAATTTCTCTATTTCTCAGTTGTTTTAGGAAATATTCATCTAGTGGTGCGTAAAAGCATAATACTTCTCCCGTTCTGGGATGTTCAAACATGATCCGGGCCGCATGGAGCAATTGCCCCTTCTCATGCTTGAACGATTTTGGTCCATATACCGGATCATAAAGAACTGGATGCCCGATATATGCCATATGGACCCTAATCTGGTGCGTCCTTCCTGTCTCTAATCGACAGCATACCAATGTAGCGTCGCCAAACCGATAGACTACACGAAAATGCGTTCTGGCTTCACGTCCTCCCTCCACCACTGCCATTTTCTTTCGCTGTGTTTTATGCCGTCCGATCGGAGCATCTATCGTGCCTTGATCGTCCTTTATGTTCCCAAGGACCAACGCTATATACTCTCTGCAAGCAGTTTTTTCGGCGATTTGCTTAGACAGTCCTTGGTGCGCTAAATCGTTTTTTGCAATCAGCAGAACCCCTGACGTATCTTTATCCAGTCTATGGACAATGCCAGGACGCAATGCGCCATTGATACCCGAAAGACTATCTAGCTGATACAAAAGCGCATTCACCAGCGTACCGCTCTCCACGCCGGCTCCTGGATGTACTACCATGCCTCTAGGCTTATTAACAACGGCAATATCTTCATCCTGGTATAAAATATCGACCGGTATGTTTTCCGGCTGTAAAGATAGCATGGAAGGCTCAGGGACCTCCCAAAAAAGATGCTGTCCTTCCCTTACCTTTGTCTTATTTTTAGGAATTTGTTCATCCAGCAGAACATGGCCGGACTCAATCAACCGGCTGCATCTTGAGCGCGTAAGCCCACTTATCTGTGATAAACAGGCATCCAAACGACTTCCATCAAACACTTTTCCAATGACCGCTTTGTAGGTGTTCATGCCTTTTCCTTTTCTCTTGGATTAAAAAATAACAGAATTACAATAAACAAGACCGCACCGCAAGTCACAAAAATATCAGCTATATTGAACACTGCGAAATTTATAAAGGTTGGACGCAAAAAATCTATCACATAGCCATAGAATAACCGATCCACGAGATTGCCAATCGCACCAGCTATGATACTGGAAACAGCAATACGCATCCAAATACCATCTGTTTTTCTGAATTTCAATAGATAGCCAGCCAAAAAAAACACGATCAACAAGGTAAGGACAATAAAAACCCAGGTCTGCCCCCAAAGCATCGAAAAAGCAGCACCTCTGTTTTCCACATAATGAAACTCCATAACACCGGGAAGAAATTCAATGCTCCCAACAGCTTTAAGCGGGCCTGCTGCCCATAATTTTGTCAGCCGGTCCAATACAACACCGATGATGATAATGATGGATTCTAACATAAAAAACCTCCCATGGCGTATAAAAAATATTATACCATGGAAGGATGGATTCGTCATTTATTTTGCCGCTGCATTTACTATCTCTATAATCCTTGCAATAAAATCTCCAATGACCGGAATATTATGCGCCGCCAACGAGGTCAGAATTGCCATAACAATGGCTCCTAAAATTGTAAACCCAACAGCTCCTCCCAATCCTTTGATCACGCCCTGCCCAAACTGTCTTCCCATCAGGCGCCAGCGATGTTGAGAATCTACCAATGTAGGATCCAGCTCATATAAAACGATTTGTATCTTTCTCAGCGTCTTTTGCAGCTCTCTGTACGTCTTTTTCTGTTCAGGATCCAATGTGCATCACCCTATCTG
>OFMJ01001016.1_pt1 | contig 23485 bp, 17 predicted proteins | sample 1541801 | NCBI WGS metagenome assembly OFMJ01 (sample SAMN04209234, study PRJEB22552) | human gut metagenome | biome: gut; material: feces | host: Homo sapiens | place: USA: Oklahoma
TGATTAACTATTTATTAAGCTACTATACAGTACTTCTTACAATCGGTATTATGTACTGTAAAAAAATGTTTTGGCAGCTCTAAAAAATATAAAACCAGACAATTAATTTAGAAATCATTTGTATACCAGATTTTGATTGAGGATTTTGTAGATAGGTAAGCAGGACAATTAGAATAGAGACTGGATTGGAGAGATAAATAAGTTGATTGTGATATGTTAAAAAATTCGTTAGACATTGTATATAATTTCATATCAGACAAAGAATACAATAATATAGAGAATAGTTAAGAGACAAGAAGCAGTTGATTTATGTAAAATCAGCTTACATAAATATTTTCAGGTATCTTATGATGACCAATCTAAAGGCCTGGAATAAATAAATTCGGGCCTTTAGATATAAACAAAATTAAGTGAATATTATTCTTATACTCCTTCTGTCTTTCATAAACTACCCATTATTAAGAAGGCTGGTGTCTTCAGATGTGTGTACTATAGTGGCAACCGGAATTTTTACTTTCATTCTTAAGGCTGCAGTGTTATAACGGTTATTTTTGATTGTCGGGTCTTTTGTGTAATAGTTTTTCCGGGATAAATGCCTTTCGCTTGGTTCATATCGACAGCTTCTGAAGTGGTGATGTAGGTACCAGTTGGTTTTTCTCTATTCCAGCCACCTTTATAGAGGTTATAAGATCCTTATTGTGAATATCCTCCATTCTTCATACAGGGTGTGTGTAGATGACATTTCCAGTGCGAAGCTTCGGTTTCATACCGCTGCTTAAAACAGCGTAAATGTTCATACCTCAGGCCTGCGGAACAAAGAAAATCATAATGGCCGTAAGGGATAAATGCAGCAAAAAATTGGAGATAACGGTTAACCGCCAATCTAGAAATGGCCGCACAGCATGTGGGTACAACATAGGGAACAGTCCTTTCTGAATTGTGGCACACCTTTGTATATATGGCAGGCAATGGTAAGTTAAAAAGTGAAAGAGTTACATTATTAATCTAAGGACAGAAATTTCTGCTCGAAATAAAGTCTTAATTTCTTTAAAATTTTTTTATGACGATATTGTAAAGTGGTAAATGGAATTCCCGTTTTCTGAGCTATTTTGCGCAGTGAATTATCTAGATAATAAATGTGTGCCAGCAGTTCTTTATCTTCATTATTCAGTGTGTTTAATGCCTGTTTTAACGCGTTTATCAGGAGGTCGCGTTCAGCCTGATGTTCTACAGGATTTCGGTCTTTTTCTGCAAATAATTCACTTCCGTTTAAGCCTTCTCCATCTAGAGCATCGTAGGAGAAGACGCCATTCCGAATATCCCCTTCCCTGAAATAACGATCCTTTCGCTCCCCATGCTGCCAAATCTTATAGATTTCCTCGCTGACAGGAATATTTTGCTGTTCGATTTTAATGTAATATTTTATAATGATCCCCTTCTTTCTTGGTTGTACAAATAAAACAGGAGAAAACGGGTCCGGCGCTGTGGCCTTTTCGTTTTCTCCTGCTATTTGGTAATGAATCATTCCTTTGCTAGGTAGTTTTTTCTGTAGTTGTTTTCTGCGTATCCGGTTCGATTAAATGGATGTGCTGTACTTTTTTACAGCGCGGGCACTTGATCTCAATGGTTCCGGCGGTCGGCGGTTTAATGTCAAACAGGCGATGATGGCATACCGGACAATAGATTATATGATTCATAAGTCTCCCTCCTTTGGAATCGAACATATGTTCTAAATCTAAAATATCAAATTTTTTAGATTATGTCAATACCAGAGTAAAAAAACTAAACCAGAATATAAACTAATTTAAAAGGCGGATGAAAACATTCATGATCTATAGGAACAATACCACATTTCAAAAAATACATTGTTAATTACAATGGAAAATTTTATAATAGAATTACACTTATAAAAAATTGATTAAATATGTAGAAGAAATAAACACCTGATAACCAGGCGGGAAAAGCAAAAACAGTAAAATATTAAGAAGGGAGAAGACTATGGCGGAGTATTTATCACCTGGAGTATACGTGGAGGAATTTGATTCAGGGGTGGTACCTGTGGAAGGGGTCAGCACCAGTATCGCCGGTTTTATTGGGGTGGCGGAGAAAGGACCGGTCGGAGGCGTACCGCGGATGGCGACTAATTTTTCGGATTTCAAACAGATTTATGGAACTTATCTTTCCGAAAGGGAAGCCTGTAATTATCGTTTTCTGGCTTATGCGGTAGAGCATTTTTTTATCAATGGAGGGTCCCGCTGTTTTGTGACCAGGGTTGTGCCGGCGGACGCATCTTGTGCGAAGGTAGCTGTGCCAAATACTGGAGAGTCCATTCTGAAGTTTACAGCCAGTAATCCGGGGGCGTGGGGGAATGGGCTGAATATAGTTATATCTCCTTCGAGCAAGGCAAGGACTCAGGTCTTTGACGTGCTGGAGGCGGCAGAGGGTAAGCGGTACTCGGTCAAAAATAGTGCCGGATTTTTTGATGGTGATATTGTAGCGTTTTCAGATGGAAATACTACGGTTTATAATCGGGTGGTGGAGAGTAAAGACAATGTTATTTCTTTTGAACATGAATTTGAAGTGGATGTAACGGATAAGAATCTATTGCCGGATAAGATTATATCCACCTGTGAGTTCGGGCTGGAGGTCAGGTCCGGCGATTCCGTAGAAATCTACGAGAATCTTTCATTTAATAGTAATATTCCACAGTTTGTGGAAGCACAGGTTTCAAAATCAGATCTGATTTGTGTGGAATATGTTGGTAAAGGGAAGGAAGAACTTCGACCACCATTTGAATGTCTTGCGTCTTCCGTTCAGGATACCGTGACGGTTAAGCTTTCAGGCGGCACGAATGGTAATATTCTGAACATGGAGGCTTCCGATTTTATTGGAAATGACCATGGGGCCGGAAATCGAACCGGAATTCAGGCATTTCTGGACAACGATATGGTCTCAGTTATTGCCGTTCCTGGTGTCACAGATCAGAAGGTCCAGCGTTCTCTGACTGCTCAGTGTGAACGAAAGAACAGATTTGCGGTTCTCGATATTCCACGGGAGGTAAAGGCGGTACAGGACATCATCAGGCACAGGGAAAATCTTGATACATCCTATGCGGCTTTCTATCATCCATGGGTGATGGTGTTTGACCCCCTCGATAAGAAAAATATAGCAATTCCTCCTTCCGGATCTGTGATGGGAATCTATGCCCGCAGTGACAATTCCCGCGGCGTCTATAAAGCACCCGCCAATGAAGTGCTTCGGGCTTGTGTGGGACTGGATGTGCAGTTTGACAAAGGCGAACAGGACATTTTGAATCCCAAGGGGGTAAATTTGATCCGGCGGTTCCCAGGTCAGGGAATTCGGGTATGGGGAGCAAGAACTGCAGGCAGCGATGGAACGTGGAAATATATCAACGTGCGCAGACTTTTTATATTTTTAGAGGAATCCATAAAGAAAAATACGGACTGGGTAGTATTTGAAGAAAATAACGAAGAGCTATGGATGCGGGTACAAAGAATAATAGAAGTGTTTCTGAGGGAGGTATGGAGAAGCGGCGGCCTGGCCGGATCATCTCCGGAAGAGGCATTTTATGTAAATATTGGGCGTGACACCATGACACAGGAAGAGATTGATAATGGACACCTGATTTGTATCATTGGCGTGGCTCCAGTGAAGCCAGCTGAGTTTATAATATTCAGGATTACTCAGAATACCGCATCTGCACAGTGAAGATTTTAAGAAGAAGGAACAATAGCGGCTGGCGATTCAGGATTAAAATTCAGTCATGTATGCGCGGCCGGCTAAGGACGAAAGGGCTCACAATGCCATTATATTGTAGAAGAGGTCAAGGGGGGCGTGCCAGGCAGAAAATGGTTTCGCAGCGGCAGAAGAGTTGACAAGAATTTTTGCAGAAGCAGATTGTGAGGAATTGATGGATACTCATATGTATGCTATATGCGGACAAAATTGAACGGAAAATATAAACAATTATACGCGGTATGAAGTAAAGAAATGTGAAAGAAAGATAATGAGAATAATCGACAGTTCAGGTGTTTTGCTGATTAACAGATTGGTTGTATCTGACGGATAATCATTGTTACAATAATAGACAGCAACTGGCTTATAAAATGTATATGAGTATTTTATAGATAGTGTTGCAGAAGGAATGTATATTGAGGGGAGGAGGCTGGGACGGTAATAGAATGCAACAATGTTTATGTGTTCTATTACCGGGCAGACCTATAAAACGGATATTTTGAGTCGTATTACAGATTTGGAAGGAAGACTTTAATGACTTGTTTAGCTTCTATAAACGGTTTTCTTCTATAACAAGGAAATAATTGTCATTCAATAAAAATAAGCAGAGAGAGGCGGTGGAACAGGTATGAAGATAGAATAAAGAGTTATATTGGAAAGATAATGTACGACTGTTGAAAAAAATATAGAGATCTTAATTGACGATATGGTTTGGGGCAGTTAGGGAACGGAGGGGCGGATGAGTTATAAAGTCTCCTTTCATAATTCACAGAGGTGTCCTCTGTTGGAGGACAAATGGTTGAGATAGATATATCTTTAAATGTGGAACTGACAAGTAAGAGCAGTTTTAAAAGTGTATAATAAAAATGAAAAGTGATTATTAACCGTTTGAATACATCAAAATAACATGGAAAGATACGCCTGGAGAATACATAAAAGAGGCATGGAGTAAGGTATGAGATCGGAACGCAAAAGTATTAAGTATTCAAGTGAATTAATTTAGAAATATAAGAATTATAAAAGATATAGCAATAAAAATGCATCAAAAATATTATCAGGAATTCTATTAGGAAATGCATCGGAAACGATATTAGGGAATCAATCGATGGATCAATCAGAGGATCAATCAGGAAATCAATCAGAGGATCAATCAGGAAATCAATCAGGAAATCAATCAGAGGATCAATCAGAAAATTAAACAGAAAATCAATCAGGAAATCAATCAGAAAATCAATCAGGAAATTAATAAGGAAATCAAACAGAAAATTAATCAGGAAATCAATCAGAAAATCAATCAAGAAATCAATCAGAGGATCAACTAGAAAATCAATCAGAAAATGTATCAAAAAGTATACTCAAAAACCACATCAAAAAATTCTACCACAAACAATATCACCACTTACATCAACCACCCCACCAAAAACCACATCACATCTCCCTCTCTACCGCTCTTCCCCCTCCCCCTCAATCACAATCTCATCAAAATATCCACATGCCCGCAGTACCCAAAGGGCCTCTTTGATGACCCGTTCGTCGCCGGCGGCGTGCAGGATAATGCGGCGGTTCTCGAAGCGGTTTTCCAAAATGTTTTTTAGGGCGCCGGGGCGGTAGGAGGCTCTGGGGACCATACCGTAGCAGGCCTGCTGCACATTTTTTGCAGGTGGGTTTGGATCGATGAGAATAATTTTGTCGAAATCGTAAATGACATCGTTTTTCATATATCTGGTACTTCCTTTCGGAGAAGATGGATACATATGGTACTGCTGATTTTTTTTGACTTAACCGTGTGTTTATTGACTTTTTGTGAGGCTGCCGTTTTGTCGAATATTGCGATATGTTTTGCTTTTCAAACGGCCGGAAACGTCTTATAGTGGTTACAAGAAAAGCAAAAAAAGGAGGGTTTTCCACATGACTGATACTGAAAAGATGAGGTTCATGGAAATGGAGAATATGAGGTTAATGGAAGAAAATGTTAAGCTGCGCAGAGTGATATCGAAATTAAATCAGACACTTAACAGACTGATCGAACATTACATAAGTTCTGACAGGATCGCATGACCGAGGGTATTGGGGAGTGCCCCGCACTCCCAATAAAACTCTCTGTTATCGCTATTCCGGATTTTCGGAGTTACCGGCGCCGCCGGAAGCTTTTTCACCAGATGGTGGAATAGGAGGCTTGCCGGCCGGTTCGATTCCTTTGTTTTTACGCACCAGATCCCAGATTGTCTGATGCATCCATTCAACGGTCTCGTTCAGCTTTTTATTTTCGGCTTCCAGTTCGACGATGCGATCGCTCATGCGGGCGATGACCTCCCGGTTATTATAGGCCTTGTGTGGCGCCATCAGGCGTTTGACGTAAGGAGAAGAAGCAGAAATAATCTGTTTCGACAGTAAATCGTCCCGCTCTTCACAGCTTAAATCCATAAAGTCCTGAAAACTGATGGACAAAGGTACCATGTCCACGGAGCATTTGGGACATACCGCATTTTTAGGAAGCTGGTAATATCCATAATACCCGCATTTCGAACAATAGTACACGGAAAGCTCTCTCATAGCGTCCTCCTTTTTTGCTTTTCCTGCCAAAATGGCAGTACTCTTCTATATATATAACGCAAAATAAAGAAAATTATAACGCGAAATATCGCCTTTTTGTAGAAATATCCAAAATTTTATGTTTTATTAACACTATTGCTCTAAATATGGAGCAAAAAATGCATTTTTGCGGTTTTTAGTTTTAAACGTAAGAACTGCGTACACTCATCCCTGATGCAGTAAAAAAACAGACTGCCCCAAGGGGCAGCCTGCCGGTTTGAACGGATGAAACTTTTGTTACTTTCTATGCATTACTGGATAATGCCGTTTACGTCGACAACCCAGGTCTTGCCGTTAGAATCTTTATAATCTTTGAAGCCATTTCCAAGTTCCGGCTTTGTAGCGGATTTGGAGGAAGAGGACGCCTTCTGGATGGAACCGCTTGTGTTCACCAGATACTGGTTTCCGTCGTAATTCATCGGAGCCAGTCTTAAATCAGAGTCTGCGTCTTTTCTTAAACCATACTCGTACAGTGTGTTGTCACGGATCCCGTGGAAGCCCTGGCCCTTTCTGGAGCCGTCGGTATAGAAGAACCATGTCTGATTCTCATCTAAATCTTCATTGTAAATAACCTGCTTGCCGGTTCTCATAACGCCATCCTCTGCGAAGTAGAAGTTGGCAATTTCTCCATCTTCCAGATTGACAACCTTTAAACCAGTCTGCATTTCACCCTTTGTATTAAACGCATATTTCTTAGACTCTACAGTGAATAACTGAAGTCCGTTATCTGCATGGTACGGCTTACCGTTCTTGAAGTAGAAGTTATAAAGTTCGCCTTCTGCGCTAATGCCTTCCACGCCCTCGATGGTTCTCCATCCGGTTACGCGTTTTCCATTTTCCGGCTCATAGTACTGATATCCGGCCACGGTGGTTGCTGTATTTTCTGCAGCATCGGAAGGTGTTGCATTTTCTGCATTCTCTTCTGCAGGAAGCTTAAACCATCCTGTCTGCATCACGCCGTCTACGAAGGTATAGTAGTCGCCGCTGATCTTTTTATCGACCTGATTTTCTACCATTTTTCCGTTTGTGTCAAAATAGTACCAGGAATGGGTCATCTCAGGATCGTCGCTTTCGTTCTCCAGCTGAATCCAGCCAGTCTTCATCACGCCGTCGTCTGTTTCGCCCAGGTAGTATGTCGCGTTATCGATTTCTACCTTTCCTGTCATCATCTGTCCGTCTTCGTTGAAATAATACCAGCTTTCGCCGATCTTCTGCCATTTGGCGATTGCGGCCTTGCCGTTCTTTCCGTAATAGTACCAGTGGTACTCGGCAGCGTCAGGGGAGTCCCATGCGTCTTCATTTTCAATGGAGATCCACTGGTCCATAACCCGTTTGCCGGTTTCATCAACGTAATATTCATCAATTTGTGCATTTGTGGCGATTTCGCCTTCTTCATTTAAGTAATACCAGTCTTCGCCGCGCTTCTTCCAGGTGTCTGTTAAGAAGTAATCGTCCTCTTCATAATATTTGAAGGAACCGTTTTCTTCTACCCAGCCGATTGTTTTTGCATATGCGGTGGAAGACCCGCCGGTGAAGCCCATCTCTGGAGCTGCTACGGTCATTACTGCCGCAGCGGATAATACAGCCATCATTTTTAAATTCTTTTTCATAAAAAATTTCTCTCCTTTTTTCTCACTTTGATTTGTCGTGGCCGAAAATCCATAGTTGCATTACTCTGCGATTATAACGTACGCTAGGTGGGTAGCGAAAGTGTGGGTTGATGGCAGATATGGAAGGAGATAACAGAACATGGAGATGGATGTAGAATTTGAGGGGTTCCTCCGTAGAAGCAATCTGGCCGATAATACGATAAAAGCCTATGTATACGCGGTGAAACAGTATTGCGGCCGGTATGACAGAGTGACGAAAAGTAATCTCCAAAAATACAAACTGTTCCTGCTTGAAAACTACAAACCGAAAACCGTGAACCTGCGGATAAGGGCAGTAAACTGTTATCTGGAAGCAATCGGCAAGGAAAAACTGGCATTATCTTCTGTCAAGGTACAACAGAAGACGTATCTGGAAAATGTAATCAGCGACGCAGATTATATGTATTTTAAGGAGTGCTTAAGAAGGGACGGGGAATGGTTCTGGTATTTTGTCATCCGTTTCATGGCCGCCACAGGAGCCAGGGTGAGCGAACTGGTTCAGATTAAGGCGGAACATGTACAGACGGGCTACTTGGATCTCTATTCCAAGGGCGGGAAAATTCGGCGTATTTACATACCGAGCGCCCTGCGGGAAGAGGCTATGCAGTGGATTAAATACCGTGGAATCGAGAGCGGTTTTCTTTTTTTAAACCGTTCGGGAGACCGTATCACCACGAGGGGAATTGCCGGGCAGCTGAAGAAATTTGCCGCCCGGTACGGGATCCCCGTGGAGGTGGTCTATCCCCATTCCTTTCGCCACCGGTTCGCGAAGAATTTCCTGGAAAAATTCTCAGACATCGCGCTTCTGGCCGACTTAATGGGGCATGAAAGCATCGAGACAACGAGGATTTACTTGAGAAGGACGAGTTCCGAACAACAGCAGATTGTAGACCAGGTAGTAGACTGGTGAGAAAAGGGGGTAAAAAGTAAGAAAAACTTCAATATGCATTTTATAAGGGGTGTGGTATACTATGAGTACTTAGCGAGGTATTTTCGAGCTTAGTACGAATGCACACCTGGACACTTAACGAGGTATTTCACGAGTTTAGTGTCCATGGTGTACTATGAGTACTTAGCGAGGTAATTCGTACCTAGACAGACAATTATTATTTTTTTATGTAAGGAGAATCCATCATGCGAATGAAAGTATCCAATTACATCTCCCAAAAACTTGTGGATTTTGGTATCACACAGGTATTTACCGTGACCGGAGGCGGAGCGATGCACTTAAATGATGCACTGGGGCATCAGGAGGGACTTACCTGCCTTTATAATCATCACGAGCAGGCATGCGCCATCGCGGCAGAGTGTTATGCGCGGGTTCAGGGACGCATAGCGGCTGTATGTGTTACGACAGGCCCGGGGGGCACCAATGCCATCACCGGGGTTGTAGGGGGATGGCTGGACTCCATACCCATGCTGGTATTATCCGGACAGGTTCGATACGACACGACGGCAAGGTGGTCGGGAGTGGGAATCAGAGCCATGGGAGACCAGGAGTTTGACATCACGAAGGCGATCGACTGTATGACAAAGTACAGCGAGATGGTCATCGACCCCATGAGAATTCGCTACTGCCTGGAGAAGGCCATCTATCTGGCCTATTCCGGCCGCCCGGGTCCGGCGTGGCTTGACATTCCGTTGAACGTTCAGGGCGCTTATATTGAGACAGAGGAACTGATCGGTTTCTCACCGGAAGATTATGAAGCGGGAGGCGATGGCTGGGCCGTGCCTTCCGATTGTCACGGTGATTCGTGCGGTGAGCGTGTGAGCGATTGTCCAAAGATAGAGGCCGACAATGCGGGGCAGGGCGAGAAGCGTCAGGTGCTTCCGCCATCCGTAACGCGGGAAACGGCAAGAGAAATTATTGAAAAGATTAAAAACTCCGAACGGCCTGTTATCAACGCAGGAAATGGAATCCGAATCGGACATGCCTTTGATGTCTTTTCCAGAGTCGTGGAAAAGCTTGGCGTTCCTGTCGTGACCGGCTGGGACAGCGAGGACTGTATGCCTGATGATCACCCGCTCTACACGGGCCGCGGCGGCGGTATGGGAGACCGCGCGGGCAATTTTGCCATACAGAACAGTGACCTGGTTTTATCTCTCGGAAGCCGCTTAAGCATCCGCCAGGTGGGATATAATTACAGTACATGGGCGAGAGCTGCCTATACCATTGTCAACGACATTGATCCGGAAGAGCTGAAGAAGCCATCCGTTCACATCGACATGGCGGTCCATGCGGATGTGAAGGATTTGCTGGAACAGCTGGAGCTGGTTCTGGATGAAGAGTACGGAGCCGGACAGCCTGTGTTTACCGGCGGCACCGGACTTAAAGACAGAACATGGACGGAGACCTGCCGCATGTGGAAGGAGAAATATCCGGTTGTCCTTCCGAAGCATTTTGACCACGGGGAAGACGAAGACGCCAATGTCTATGCGTTCATGAAGGAAATGAGCAGCCGTCTGAATGAAGAACAGGTGATCGTTGTAGGCAACGGTTCCGCCTGCGTTGTCGGCGGGCATGCGTGTATCATAAAGAAGGGGCAGCGGTTTATCTCGAACTCAGCCATCGCCTCCATGGGATACGATTTGCCGGCGGCCATCGGGGCCTGTATGGCCGTGCAGGAAGGCCACATGCAGCAACCCGTATCGCAGCTTACCAGCAGCGATATTATCCTGGTCACCGGCGACGGCAGCATTCAGATGAATCTTCAGGAGCTTCAGACGATCATTCATCACCGGATGCCGATCAAGATCTTTTTGATCAACAATGGCGGCTACCATTCGATCCGGCAGACGCAGAAAAATTTCTTCGGCGAGCCGTTGGTGGGAATCGGAGTGGACAGCCACGACTTAAGCTTCCCGGATATGGAGAAGCTGGCGGGCGCCTACGGATATCCTTACTGCAGGGCATGCCATAACGGAGAACTGGTTTCGGCTATTGAGACAGCCCTCCGGACGGACGGTCCTGTGATCTGTGAGATCTTCGTGAGCCGCGATCAGAATTTTGAACCGAAATCAGCCGCGAAACGCCTTCCCGACGGAACCATGGTGTCTCCGCCGCTGGAAGATTTGTCTCCATTCCTTCCGGATGAGGAGATGGATGAGAATATGATGATTCCGCGGATCAGGGAATGATGAAACAGTGATAAATGAGCAGCAAAAGTGTGAAGAATAAGGAGACGTTTAAACGTTGAATATAGTAGTGACGGGCGCGACGAGTTTTATCGGCGCGCCCATGGTTGACAAACTAATCGGAATGGGACATGATGTCTACGCAGTCGTGCGTCCTGCGTCAAAGAATATCGCAAGGCTCGATACGGGAAGGGAACGACTCCATGTGATTGAGATGAATTTAGAGGAGGCCGACCGCCTGGACGGCGCAATTTTGGTGCCGTGCGAGGCATTTTTTCATTTTGGCTGGGATGGCGCAGGCAGTGAAAACCGGATGAACCGGGACGTGCAGCAGAAGAACGCGGCAGACTCCCTAAAAGCGCTGGAAGGCGCGAGAAAGCTGGGCTGCCGGACCTTTCTGTTCAGCGGTTCCCAGGCGGAGTACGGGATCCACCGGGAAGCGATGACGGAAGACACTCCGCTAAATCCCGTATCGGAATATGGGAAAGCAAAGGTGGATTTTGGCAGGCAGGCCATGGAAACGGTCAGCCGCTGGAGACAGGAAGGCTATGATTGGCACGGTGACTCGTGCGCAGAGCATGCGAGTGATCATTTCCGGTACATTCATGCCAGAATTTTCAGCATCTACGGACCGGGAGATCATCCGTGGTCCCTGGTGGAAAGCTGTCTTAAGATATTTCCGGCAGGGGGATACCTTTCTCTTGGCGAATGCACGCAGATGTGGAATTTTCTGTATCTGGACGACTTGCTGGAAGCGCTCACCGCCCTTTGGTTAAGCGGCGCGGAAGGAATCTTTAATGTCGCGGGAGAGAGTGGGGAGACGAGGCCTTTAAGAGAGTATGTCCGTCTGATGTATGAGGCATGCGGCTGTCATGGAAGCTACAGCTACGGCAGGAGGCCTCAGAATGCGGAAGGGCCGGCCAACCTGATCCCGGACGTGAAAAAGCTGATGGAAGCGACAGACTGGAGGCAGGAAATAGCCTTTCAGGAGGGAATACAGCGTCTGCTCCAAAGAAAAAATATTTGACAAACAGGAGTTTTTATGGTATGAGAGATAAGATTTGTATTGCATGCGGGAAAGCACTTCCGAAACGGCCGCTGATTGTTCTGGATGGTATGCCGGCCTCCGCACAGGATATCCCTGATGCGGAAGGAAGAAATGAGGACAAAGGGATTTCCCTGCATCTGCACCAGTGCGATTTCTGCGGTCTGGTGCAGTTTGACTGTGAGCCTGTCGGCTATTATAAGGACGTCATCCGCTCCGGCGGATTTTCCACCACCATGGTGAATCTGCGCAGAAGACAGTACGGAGCCCTGATTGAGACGTATCATTTAGAAGGAAAGAAATTCATTGAGGCCGGATGCGGTCAGGGAGAATTCTTGTCCGTACTCACGGAGTTTCCGGTGGAGGCTTATGGCATTGAGCATAAGGCAGACCTGGTGGAGCTGGCGAAGAGCCGGGGCTTAAAGGTCTGGAGACAGTTTACGGAAGATGAGAATACGGTTCTGGAGAATACGGAAGACGGCTGTCACGGGCCTTACGATGTATTTCTGTCCTTTAATTTCCTGGAGCATCAGGCCCATCCGGTCCGGATGCTGAAATGTCTTTATAACAATCTGACGGAAGGCGGTCTGGGACTTCTGACCGTTCCGAGTCTGGAATACATTTTGAAATACGACGGATATTATGAGCTGATTCGTGATCATCTCGCCTATTACACCTTCGACACCCTGCGTTTTGTGCTTGCGGAGGCAGGCTTCGAAGTGCTGGAAGAGGAGATGGTGAACCGGGATACGCTGTCGGTGGTTGTAAGAAAACGGCCGGTGACGGAGGGCGTCGAGACGGAAGTTAGGACGGCTGGAAAGACTGAGGACGCGGATCACGTTGGAGAAGATTCGGAAATCTGCGGCATTTCCTCAGCTATTGCAGGCTTCGCGGAGAGCCGCCAGGAGTTGAATCTGGAAGTGGACCGCATTTTAAATCAGTTTGATGAGACCGGCCGGACACTCGCGATCTGGGGAGCCAGCCATCAGGGATTTACCCTGGCGGCGACCACCGGGCTTAAGGACCGTGCGAAATACATGATCGATTCGGCGCCGTTTAAGCAGGGGCGCTTTGCTCCGGCATCTCACATTCCCATCGTAGCTCCGGATCATTTTGAAAAAGAGCCTGTGGATGGCATACTTATCGTAGCTCCGGGATATACGGAGGAGATTGCGGGAATCATAAGAGAAAGATTTGGAAGCAATGTGGAAATTATGACCCTGCGGAGCAGACATATTGAGAAAAAGTTGTGAATAACCAAAGGAGCGTATTACGTTTATGGAGAATATCGTCATCACCGGGGCTACCGGATTTTTAGGGAGCCATCTGGCCCAGTGGTTTCTGGAGCAGGGAGACCGGGTCTATGCCCTGGTGCGGCCGGGATCGGCTAAATTACAGTATTTACCGGAGCACAGGAATTTGATTCCCGTGTACGGAACCATGGAAGAGGCGGCGGACTGCGTGGAAGAAATCGGCCATGCGGATGCGTGGTTTCATTTCGCCTGGGGCGGGGTGAACCGGGAAGAGATTGACTCGCCGGAGGTTCAGGCGGGGAATATAAGAGGCTCTCTGGCCTGTGTGGAAGCAGCGCACCGGCTGGGATGCCGCGTATTCATGGATGCGGGCTCCCGGGTGGAATACGGAGTGATCGAAGATGGCCGCGGTGTGATGACGGAAGAGATGGAATGCAGTCCTGTCAATGAATACGGGAAGGCCAAGCTGGAATTTTTCCGGCAGGCAGTGCCGGTCTGTGAAAGGTATGGCATGAATTTCTGCCATCTGCGATTCTTCAGCGTTTATGGGTACGGGGACCATCCGTGGTCCATCATATCCACGCTTGTGAGGGAACTGCCGCGTGGAGGCCGGGTGAGTTTAAGCGCCTGCCGCCACGAATGGAATTTTATGTACATCGATGATGCCGTGGAGGCGGTGGGCCGCCTGTATGAGCAGGTGAAGGACAAGCCCTGCAAAAAGGGCGCGGCAGTCAATATTGCCAGCCGTGACACAAGGGTACTCAAATCTTTTGTGGAAGAGGTTTTTGAACTTGCCGGAAAGCGCGGAACGCTGGAGTTTGGCACCTTTGTTCAGGCAAAGGAAGGCGCGCTGTCCATACGCCCGGATGTCAGCCGCATGGAGGCCATGACGGACGGATTTAAAGAGCGCTATACGTTTGGCCGCGGCATTACGGAAATGATAAAGAGAGAAATGGAGCACCAGGATGAAGAAAATTAGCGTATTGATTCCATGTTACAATGAGGAGGAGAATGTCGTACCGATCAGCGAGGCGGTCATTAAAACGCTTCAGAAGGACCTTCCGGAGTACGATTACGAACTTGTTTTCATCGACAATGACTCGCAGGATCATACAAGGAGCTTAATCAGACAGCTGTGTGATGAGAATCCGAAGATTAAGGCGATCTTTAATGCACGGAATTTCGGGCAGTTTAACTCCCCGTATTACGGGATGCTTCAGATCACGGGAGACTGCGTGATCGAGATGGTAGCGGATTTCCAGGACCCGGTGGAGCTGATTCCGCAGTACGTCCATGAGTGGGAAAAGGGATATAAAATTGTCATAGGAATCAAGACCAGCAGCAAGGAAAACCGGCTGATGTACTGGCTGCGGGGCTGTTACTATAAGATGATGAAGAAGCTGTCTGACGTGGAGCAGATCGAGCAGTTTACCGGTTCCGGTCTGTATGACAGGGATTTTATCGAAGTGCTGCGGAATCTGGACGATCCGACCCCGTTCCTCAGAGGTATCGTCGCGGAACTCGGTTTCAAGATCAAACAGATTCCCTATGAGCAGCCAAAACGGCGGGCGGGTGAGACGAAAAATCATTTTTACCAGCTTTACGATGCGGCAATGCTCAGCATTACTTCCTATACGAAGGCGGGACTTCGTCTGGCGACTATTTTCGGAAGCATCTGTTCTCTCATCAGCATGGTGGTGGCCGTGGTCTATCTGGTCATGAAGCTGATGTACTGGGACCGTTTTCCGGCAGGTATGGCGCCGGTGCTTATAGGCATGTGTTTCCTCGGGTCCGTGCAGATATTCTTTATCGGCCTTATGGGAGAATACATTCTGTCCATCAATGCGAGGGTGATGAAGCGGCCGCTGGTCATTGAGGAAGAGAGACTTAATTTTGCGGCGGGAAATGCGGCGGAAAAAGAGGAAGACGGCCTGGAAAACTGTGAGGACGCGGACCTTTTCGCGGCTTCCTTAGAGGATGGAGAGAACGTATGAAATACAAGATCGATGTGGCGCGTATCCGCGAAAATTCAATCGTATTAAATGGCTGGGTGATCGGAAGCAGTCCGGAGGCAGAGGTTTTATTCACTGTCCAGGATGAGAATCAGAAGAACGTGGAGTTTAAGTACGTTCCGGTGCGCCGCGATGACGTCAGCCAGAACTATTTTAAGACCGTATATGAGAAGGACTTCGGATTTGACATCCGCATTCCTTACGTGAGAGATGATAACGAGGACCGTTTTCTGGTGATTCGGTGTGACGGAAAGACCTCCAGGGTGAAGCTGAACACGGAGATCATCGAGAAGCACAACAGCTCCGCGCATAAGAAGCACGCGATGCTAAAGAGTATGATGAATAAGGAGACGCTCCATTCCGCCATCGAGTTCTGGAAGGAAAACGGCTTAAAAGCGTTTCTTTTGAAGTCGAGCCACAAGCTTCAGGGGATTGACAGTGATTACGATTATCCGGAATGGTACCAGCTGACGAAGACGAGTGACGAAGAGCTGGAGGCGCAGAAATCGGTGAAATTCGATTATATGCCGAAGCTGTCCGTAGTGATTCCGGCTTACAAGACGCCGGAGCGGTATCTGGCGGCCATGCTGGATTCCTTAAGGGCACAGACCTATAAGCACTGGGAGGTCTGCGTGGCGGACGGAAGTCCCAGAGGCGAGAGCGCGGAGCGCGTGCTTAAGCGGTATGCCATGAAGGACGAGAGAATCCGCTACGTGGTTCTGGGTGAAAATAAGGGAATCGCGGGAAATACCAACGCTGCCATCGATATGGCGAAGGGCGATTTCATCGTTCTGGCCGATCACGACGATACGCTGGCGCCGGATGCGCTGTTTGAGTGTGTGAAGGCGATCAACCGTGATCCGGAGATCGACGTGGTCTATACGGATGAGGATAAGCTGGATATTGACGGCGGGGAATTGTTTGAACCGCATTTCAAGCCTGATTTTAATCCGGATCTGCTGACGAGTGTGAACTATATCTGCCATTTATTCGTGGTAAACCGGGAATTATTAGATGAGGTCGGGGGCTTTTTAGAAGAGTTTGATGGAGCCCAGGATTACGACTTCATTTTCCGATGCACGGAGAAGGCCAGAAAGATTTACCATGTGCCGAAGGCGCTGTATCACTGGCGCTGCCATCAGAATTCCACCTCCAGCAATCCGGAGAGCAAGCTCTACGCCTTCGAGGCGGGGGCGCGGGCTATTCAGGCTCATTATGAACGCATGGGAATCCGGGCGCTGTCTGTGGAAAAGGGCGTGGACTACGGAATCTACCATACGAAATTCGAGATAACCGGGAATCCTCTGGTCTCAGTCATCATTCCGAACAAGGATCATACTGCGGATCTCGATGTCTGCATGCGTTCCCTGATTGAGAAGGGCACCTATAAAAATCTGGAATTCATCATCGTGGAGAACAACAGCAGGTCACCGGAGACCTTCCAATATTATGAGCGGATTCAGAAAGAGTTTGATTTCATACATGTGGTAAAATGGGAGCGGGAATTCAACTATTCCGCAATCAATAATTTCGGTGTGACGGCGGCCTCGGGAGAGTATCTCCTGTTCTTAAACAATGATACGGAGCTGATTAATCCCGAGAGCATTGAGGAGCTGCTGGGCTTCTGTCAGAGAGATGACGTGGGAATCGTGGGAGCCAGACTTCTCTATTCTGACGATACGATTCAGCATGCGGGAGTGGTCGTGGGATTCGGCGGCATCGCCGGTCATACCTTTATCGGCCTGCACCGGGCGGAGAGCAGCTATTTCAACAGGGCTATGTGTGCCCAGGATTACAGCGCGGTGACAGCGGCCTGCATGATGAGCAAGAAATCGCTGTTTGAAAAGGCTGGCGGCTTCGCGGAGGAGTTAGCCGTAGCGTTTAATGATATCGATTACTGTATGAAGATCCGGTCCCTGGGCAAGCTTGTGGTATATGCGCCGTATGCGCTTTTCTACCACTATGAGTCCAAATCGCGGGGGCTGGAGGATACGCCGGAGAAGGTGGAACGGTTTAACCGGGAGATTAAGCTGTTTGCGGACAGGTGGCCGGATATTTTAAAGGACGGAGATCCATATTACAATCCCAACTTGACGCTTCGCAAATCCAACTTTGCCTTACGCGACCTGCGCAAGGAGAAAATCGGGGAGCCTTATCGGCTGGAGGTATGAGATGGCAGGTAAAGTAACAGTCGTTATTCCAAACTATAATGGCCTAAAATTTATGGAACCGTGTTTTGCAGCCCTGGAGGCACAGAGTGAGAAAAACTTTGATGTGCTGGTGGTGGACAACGGTTCGACGGATGGAAGCGTGGAGTGGCTGAAGGAGAGTGGAATTCCTTCGGTATTTCTTCCTGAGAATATTGGATTTCCGGGCGCGGTCAATATTGGCATCAAAAAAGCGGAGACGCCCTATGTCATCCTGTTAAATAACGATACGGAGCCGAAGCCGGATTATATCCGGGAAATGATCCGGATGATCGAGCGGTCTCCGAAGATATTTTCTGTGAGCAGCCGGATCATCCAGCTGCATCATAAGGAGCTGATGGACGATGCGGGGGACATGTACAGCCTGCTCGGCTGGGCGTTCCAGAGAGGCGTCGGACAGTCGGTTGCCGGATATAAAAAGCCCTGCCGGGTGTTTGCGGCCTGCGCGGCGGCGGCGATCTACCGGAGGGACGTCTTCGAGGAGATTGGATACTTTGACGAGTCGCATTTCGCCTATCTGGAGGATGTTGATGTCGGCTACCGGGCGCGGATCTACGGATACGACAATGTTTACTGCCCTGCCGCAGAGCTTTACCACGTGGGAAGCGGAACCAGCGGTTCCAAGTACAATTCCTTTAAGGTAAAACTGGCGGCGAGAAACAATCTCTATTTGAATTATAAGAACATGCCGCTTCTTCAGCTGCTGTTTAATCTGCCGTTCCTTTTGATCGGGACCGGTATTAAATACCTGTTTTTCAAAAAAATGGGCTTTGCTGCCGATTACGCGGAAGGCTTTTCCGAGGGAATTAAGACCCTGGGAAAATGTAAAAAAGTGCCGTTCCGGGCAGAACATATCGGGAATTATCTGCAGATTGAGTGGGAACTTTTTACCGGCACACTTCTCTATGTGTGGGAATTTCTCAAGAGAAGATTAAAAAAACTTACGGCGATTTAAGAATTATTTAATGGCATCATGGTACATTATCATGTATAATATACGAGAAATTATCATGGACAAGTTAGATTTTCGTCGTACGACAGGAAGGTTATGCTGCTATGATAAAGGACAATCAGAAAAAACTGAACGGATTTCATGTAGTGCTGGATGGGCTGGTTATTATCGCCTCCTATGCTCTGGCGTGGTTTATCCTGCTTATGGGAAACCGGTTATTCAGCCCTGAAAAGAAGCTGCTGGCACCGCAGTATTATTTTGCTGCGCTCATCATAATCGTACCGGGATATCTGCTGCTTTACGGCATATTCCACCTCTATGCGCCGAAACGGGTGCAGCAGAGGAGATATGAGTTTGCCAATATCTGTAAGGCCAATCTTATTGGGTTTCTGCTTGTTACCATGGTCTTGTTTCTTCTTAACAAGAATCCATACTTTTGGAACTTCTCGAAGAGAATGGTATTTTATTTCTTCGCGATTAACATCATACTGGAAACGCTGGAGCGGAATCTGATCCGTTACGTACTTCATTCCATGCGTTCCAAGGGTTATAATCAGAAGCATATTCTGCTCATTGGTTACAGCCGCGCCGCGGAAGGCTTTATCGACCGGGTGCAGCAGAATCAGGAGTGGGGCTATCAGGTCAAGGGCATCCTGGATGACCATAAGGAATGGGGAACCGAGTATAAGTCGATCCATGTGATCGGCACGGTGAGCGATTTGGATGAGATCCTGGCGCTCAATTCTCTCGATGAGATTGCCATCACGCTGAGCATTGACGAATATGCAAACCTGGAAAAAATCGTGGCTTCCTGTGAAAAATCAGGCGTCCATACCAAATTTATTCCCGATTATAATAATATCATACCGACCCGTCCCTATACGGAGGATTTACAGGGGCTGCCGGTTATCAACATCAGGCACGTGCCGCTGACCGATCCGGTCAACGCCATCATGAAACGGATTGTTGATATCTTCGGCGCCATTGTTGCGCTTGTGCTGTTTTCACCGGTGATGCTGGTGACAGCTGTGCTTATCAAGCTGACTTCCCCGGGACCGCTGATCTACAGCCAGGAACGGGTGGGACTTCATAACAGACCATTTAAGATGTACAAGTTCCGGTCCATGGTGGTTCAGGCGCCTTCTGAGGAGAAGAGCAAATGGACGACGCCCCACGATTCGCGTGTGACACCGGTCGGCCGGTTTATCAGAAAGACCAGTATTGATGAGATGCCTCAGTTTTTCAACGTTCTGATGGGCGATATGAGCCTGGTGGGACCGAGACCTGAGCGTCCGCTGTTTGTAGAGAAGTTTAAAGAGGAGATACCGCGGTATATGATTAAGCATCAGGTCCGTCCGGGAATTACCGGCTGGGCGCAGGTCAACGGCTACCGTGGAGATACCTCCATCACGAAACGAATCGAGCACGATTTATATTACATCGAGAACTGGACCCTTGGATTTGATTTTAAGATTTTGTTTCTTACTGTGTTCAAAGGGTTTATCAATAAAAATGCGTACTGAGTAATGTCCGGTACAGCAGGCACCAGAGGATGAGGTTATTTACATGAGCAAGGAATACGATGATGAGTTAGACCGCGCTTCCGGCCCGAATGGGCGGAGCAGGGCCAGAAACAGTGAACACGGAACTTCGGAAGATGCTTACTATCTGGATGATGACTTAAGTACCGCAGGATATAGCGATGCGGACGGTGACACATATGGAAGACAGCAGACGGGAAGACCCATGGGCCGCCCGTCTGAGAGTGCGCAGGGAAATGGCCGGCCTTCCGCAGGTACCGGCAGAGCATCGGGAAACGGCGGACCGCAGGGCGGGAACACCAGGATGCAGGGCAACAGCGGAATGCAGGGCGGCAGCGCCAGAACAGCAGGAAGTGCCGGTGCGCAGGGTGGAAGCTCCAGAGCCGCAGGAAACGGCGGAATGCAGGGTGGAAGCTCCAGAGCCGCAGGAAACGGCGGAATGAAGGGAGGAAACTCCAGGGCCGCAGGAAATAGCGGAATGCAGGGAGGAAACTCCAGGGCCGCAGGAAACGGCGGAATGCAGGGAGGAAACTCCAGGGCCGCAGGAAATAGCGGTATGCAGGGAGGAAACTCCAGGGCCGCAGGAAATGGCGGAATGCAGGGAGGAGACTCCAGAACAGCAGGAAATAGTGGAATGCAGGGAGGAAACTCCAAAGCCGCAGGAAATAGTGGAATGCAGGGAGGAAGCTCCAGGGCCGCAGGAAATAGTGGAATGCAGGGAGGAAACTCCAGGGCCGCAGGAAATGGCGGAATGCAGGGAGGAAACTCCAGAGCCGCAGGAAATAGTGGAATGCAGGACGGAAACGTCAGGCAATCCGGAAATGGCGTACCCCAGGGAGGAACTGCCAGGAATGCAGGAAACGGTGCGCCGCAGGGCAGTTTAGGAAACGGATCGAGGAATGCAGGAAACGGACAGACCCAGGGCGGTATGAGACAGGCAGGAGCGGCGGGTAATGGAAATGGCAGGGCCCGACAGGAAGGCGGAAGACCGGACGGAGGAAATCCGGTTCAGGGCGGAATGGCGAGAACAACTGGAAGGCCTTCCGGGAATGGACAGTCTCAGGGCGGCGCCGGGAGATCTTCAGGAACCTCCGGCTATGAGCCGAGGCGTCAGACGCTTCAGGGAGCCTCGCTTCAGATCGGTGACGGCGGAAGCGGTTCAGGCGGAATGGGAGGAAGGAAGCCTCAGGACGCAGCGAACCGGGCAGCAGCAAGCCGTTCGGCGGCACAGGCTGCGAAGAAGAAAAAAATCAGAAGAATCATTGTTATGGCAGTCGCGGAAGTACTGACACTGATTTGCATTGGGTTTTATGGTTATGCGCTGCGATTAAACAGTTCCTTGATTCATTCCAACGATTTTGACAAGAGCAAGGTAAAGAATACAGAACTGCCTGTCGCTAAGACGGAACATATGCAGGGATATATGACAATTGCTGTGTTTGGTGTGGACAGCAGAGATGGAAACGTACATAAGGGAACGAATACCGACGTGATCATGCTCTGCAACATCAACCGCGATACGGGAGAGATTAAGCTGGTATCCGTTTTCCGTGATACGTATTTAAACACCAGCAGCGGCGGAACTTATAATAAAATCAATTCCGCCTATGCGAACGGCGGCGCCGAGCAGGCGCTGGCGGCACTGAACCGGAACCTGGATTTAAATATCGAGGACTATGTGACCTTTAACTGGAAATCTGTGGCAGATGGCATCAATATGCTGGGCGGTATCGATGGAATCGATATCAGTAAGGCAGAATTCCGCTACATCAATTCCTTTATTACAGAGACTGTACAAAAGACCGGCGTGCCGTCCACTCAGCTTAAGTCGGCGGGTGTCCAGCATCTGGATGGAATCCAGGCAGTTGCTTATGGCCGTCTCCGTCTGATGGATACGGACTATGCCAGAACAGAGCGTCAGCGTCTGGTTATTCAGAAGGCATTTGAAAAAGCAAAACAGGCCGATCTCGGCCTTTTGAACCGGATTCTTCTGATGGAAGTGGAACAGGTCGAGACATCGCTGTCATTCAGCGATTTAACCAGCCTGATTCTCGATATCGGCAAATACCATATCGGTGAAACCGGCGGCTTCCCATTTGCCCGGGATTCCATGATTATGGGTAAGAAGGGAGACTGTGTTATTCCTCAGACGCTGGAGTCGAATGTAACGGAACTCCACAAATTCCTGTATGGAGAAGAGGGATACCAGACGACTGATTTGGTGAAGAAGATCAGTGCGAAGATCTCGGCTGATTCCGGTATGTATAAAAAGGGAGTCAGTGTAGATCATGTTCCGACGGATCAGGGATACGTTCCAAAAGAGACGAAGGAGACGGATGAGACAAAGAAAACGACGAAGGAATCCGATGAGATTGACGAGCGGGAGTCCACATCAGAGGGCACATCGATCGAGGAGACGGATGAGAACGGAGATCCTGTAAAGCCGACGAAACCGGGAGAGACGACGGCGGATGGCACGAAGCCAACGAAACCGGGAGAGACCACAGGGGATGGTACGAAGCCGACGAAACCAGGGGAAACCACGGCAGACGGCACGAAACCGACCAGTTCGACGAAGCCGGGAGAAACCACGGCAGATGGCACGAAGCCAACCAGTCCGACGAAACCGGGAGAGACGACATCGGCGGTTAAACCTTCCTCACCGGGAGATGAGACCACGGAATCGTCGGATTCCAGCACGGGACCTGGCGTAAAGCCTACGACGGCGCCTCATGAGTCTACCAGCGCACCGGAGACGACATCTCCGGGACCGGGCGGTTCAGCAGGGCCAGGAGGCGGAGGAACCGTACAGCCGGGCGGTTCAGGGAACGATGATGTAATCACGGTACCACCGCCAAATGCGGCATAAAGCATACTTAACACATTCAAAAAGACATCTTTCAGGACTTTAAAAGCCCGGAAGATGTCTTTTTTTGCGATTTTCACATATTGAATATAATTTTATCACAAAATAGTCACATTTCATTGATAGACTTCAAATATCAAAAGAAAACAAAGGAAACAGGAAAGGGGATAGTTTTTATGTATAACGAAAATGAAAACAACGATCTGGGCCGTACGACTCCTGAAGAACATAAAGAAGAACCTATTACAACGAACTTTACAATGAGAGATCCGGACCCGGAAGAAGCAGCACGTGAAAACGGCTATGAGAGCAAAGAGACTCAGCCGGAGTACACAAGACAGGAGAGCCGTTCCGTATATGGACAGCAGCCGTATACGGAAAACCAGAGTCAGGGAATGAATCAGAACCAGGGTGTGAATCAAAGCCAGGGAATGAATCAGAACCAGGGCGTGAACCAGAGCCAGGGAATGAATCAGA
>OFMJ01001017.1_pt1 | contig 23440 bp, 26 predicted proteins | sample 1541801 | NCBI WGS metagenome assembly OFMJ01 (sample SAMN04209234, study PRJEB22552) | human gut metagenome | biome: gut; material: feces | host: Homo sapiens | place: USA: Oklahoma
TGGAGCTGGCACCGGAAGGCACCGGCTACCGGGCAAGAACGAGATTCAGCAAGTTTTTCAACCTCCCGGAGCTGATGAACTTGTTCCGTGAAGTTGCCGACATCAAAACCGCCGATCAGCTGAACTTGCCCACCCCGGAGGTGGAATACCACAACATCGTGGCCCAGCCTACTGAACACCAAAAAGAGATGGTGCAGGTTCTCTCCGAGCGCGCCTCCAGGGTACACAGCGGCAGCGTTGACCCCTCAGAGGACAATATGCTCAAGATTACCGGCGATGGCCGCAAGCTGGGTCTGGACCAGCGTATCATCAACCAGCTGCTGCCGGATGAACCCGGCACCAAGGTCAATCAGTGTGTGGGTAATATCATGCAGATCTGGCGGGACGGCGAGGCTGACAAGCTGACCCAGCTGGTATTCTGCGACATTTCCACGCCCCAGGCAGCCCCCTCCAAAAAGGCAGCCAAACAGCTGGATAATCCCACACTTCATGCGCTGGAACAGGCTGTGCCGTTGGATGAGCCTGAGCCTGCCTTTACCATCTATGAGGACATCCGCCAGAAGCTCATCGCCCAGGGAATGCCCGCCGAGCAGATTGCTTTTATCCACGAAGCCAAGACCGAGGTGCAGAAGAAAGAACTGTTTTCCAAGGTTCGCACTGGGCAGGTGCGCGTCCTGCTGGGCAGCACCTCCAAAATGGGCGCTGGCACCAATGTGCAGGACCGGCTTGTGGCGCTCCATGACCTGGATTGTCCGTGGCGTCCGGGAGACCTTGCCCAGCGCAAGGGCCGTATCGAGCGCCAGGGCAACCAGAATCCGCTGGTCCATGTGTACCGCTATGTTACCGAGGGAACTTTCGATGCCTACCTGTGGCAGACGGTGGAGAACAAACAGAAATTCATTTCGCAAATCATGACCAGCAAAAGCCCGGTCCGCTCCTGCGATGATGTGGACGAAACGGCGCTGTCCTTTGCCGAGATCAAGGCCCTGTGCGCCGGAGACCCCCGTATCAAGGAGCGCATGGATTTGGATGTGGAGGTTGCGCGTCTGAAGCTGATGAAAGCTGACCATCAGAGCAAGCAGTACCGCCTGGAGGATCAGTTGCTCAAATACTTCCCCCAGGAAATCGAAACTAACAAGGGGTTTATTAAAGGCTTTGAAGCGGATCTGGAGACCCTGGCCGCCCATCCTCACCCGGAGGATGGCTTTGCTGGAATGGAGATCCGGGGCGATGTGCTGACTGACAAAGAAAACGCCGGTGCAGCCTTGCTAGACGCCTGTAAGGAGGTCAAAGGCTCCGAACCGGTGCAGATCGGCAGCTATCGGGGCTTTACTATGTCCGTGGAGTTTTCCGCTTGGAAACAGGAATATACGCTCCTGTTGAAAGGCCAGATGACCCACCGGGCAAGCCTCGGCACAGACCCGCGCGGAAACCTCACCCGTATCGACAATGCACTGGCTCAAATGCCTCAGCGTTTGGAAGCCGTGAAAAACCAGCTGGACAACCTTTACCAACAGCAGGCCGCAGCCAAAGAGGAAATCGGAAAGCCGTTTCCCTTTGAGGATGATCTGCGAGTCAAGTCCGCCCGTCTGGTGGAACTGGACACGCTGCTGAACATTGACGGCAAGGGCCATGCCCAGCCGGAAACTGTGGTTGCCAAGAGCGCACGGCCTTCGGTGCTGGACAGCTTGAAGCGCCCGGTGCCACCCCGTAGCCCTGAAAAGAAACCGAAACAACATGAGGAGGTGCGATAACATGAATACCAACGATCTGAATACGGCCCTTTATGAGAAGATGGCCGCTGAACAGGACAAATACCGGGACTGGCTGAAAAGCCAGCCCCCGGAGGAAATCCTGCACCATACCTATGAGTACACCGTCCGGGAGGACATTGTGATGGCGATGGAGGACTTGGAGCTGACCGATGCCCAGGCCCAGGCGCTTTTGGATTCGCCTACACCGCTGGCCGATGTGTACCGTCACTTTGAGAAGCTGGAGACCGGCTACATGGATGTGATCCGGGACAGCATTGAAAACCGAGCGGATGATGTGTGTAAGGTTTTGGAAGAACAGCGGTCCATCCCTCTCTATCTCCATTCTGCCGCCTATGCGTCCCAGCATGGGGAGATGGCACAATATAACCGCTCTTATCAGGCAAACTTTGACTGTAAAGAGGCCATTGAACACGCCATCAGCGCCCACTATGCGGATAACCGACTGGATACGGAGTCTGCGGTTAAGGCGGTGCTGGAAAAGTTCGGGTCGGAACGAGTACAGTTCATCCTTGCCAACACCATCCAGCATAAGGACAGCGACGGTCGCGTTTCCCGTGACAACAAAGCCTGGGCAAAGACCATTCCCATGCCGGAGGACAGCGGCACTTCGCGCCACTGTGCTTATCTGGTTGTGGATGAGGTCAATCTTGGTCTGACCGATCTGTTTACACGGCAGGCACGAAAAACGCTTCAGGAACCGGAGAAAGGCTCTGTCTTGCAAAAGCTCAAACAGGAGCCTACCACCCACAAGCCTGCTTTATCGAAGAAACAGGAGCCGGAACGATGAGCGCCAAAAAGCGTAAACGGGATGTGCCGGTCCTGTTTTGGGTTTCCGATGCGGAGATGGAAGCGATCCAGCAGAAAATGGCACAGTTCGGAACAAAAAACCTGAGCGCCTATCTGCGGAAGATGGCTGTGGACGGCTATGTGGTACAGCTGGACTTGCCGGAGCTGAAGGAACTGGTATCCCTGTTGCGCCGAAGCAGCAATAACCTGAACCAGCTCACCCGACGGGTACATGAAACGGGGCGGATTTATGATGCTGACCTGGAGGATATAGCCCAACGGCAGGAGCAGTTATGGGAGGGCGTGAAAGAAATCCTAACCCAGCTTTCCAGGCTTTCGTAACAGGGATATATGCCCCAACTGCGGAGGGAGGAACGGCGTTCTTTTCGCCGCGCCTTCCTCCGTTTTTTCTTTTGCCCATATCCTTGTCTTTTTGAAATGTTGGAAGGATAATATGGGTAGAAAACAGATTGCCGCAAAGGAGTTGAGAATAGATGAAAACCTTTGAGAAGGTGTTGGAGATTTTTCGTGAGTATTTGGACTGTGATCTAGAGGAAGAAGTCCTCCCTTGTCGAGAAGGTTATCTCCGCGTCACATGGAATGGAGATTCCCGCTACTGTGTGGATGGACTTCTCAGCCGGACACCGGACGAACTATTCGAGGTGCTGTTATCTGATTATCGCAGCTATGAGGAACTGCGGCTAACCAAAGGATGCCGAGAAGTGACGGAAGAAGATGAAAGACAGGCAGAAATTCTCTGTCAGAGCTTTCGGGAACGATGGAAGGAGGAAGAAAAATGAGGGCGATCTGGTTCATTCTGAAACTGCCGTTGAAGATTTTAATGGCTTCGGTGATTCTGTCGCTGACCCTGTTCGTCTGGATTTGTGTGGGGATTGTCTATGTCTCCGGTTTGGTGCTGGGGCTTATCAGCATGGTGGTTGCCCTGCTGGGTGTGGCAGTTCTGATTACTTACTCCTTGCAAAACGGCATTATCCTGCTGGTGATAGCATTTCTCATTAGTCCCTATGGTTTGCCAATGGCTGCAATCTGGCTACTGGGCAAGGTACAGGACTTGAAGTTTATCATTCAAGATTTGGTTTATGGATAATATGAAAACCTCCGACGAATTTCGTCGGAGGTTTTATGGTTCTAGGTTATCTTCTTGAAAAAGCGGCGATGCAAAAAAGGTATCTATCCCAATCCCCATTCCTTGGCACATCTCATGAATGATCCGTAGCTTAACCGAATCATACGAGCAGTTGATGACATTTCCAATCGTAGACTTGGGAACACCGCTTTTCATATACAGTTGATATTGTGTCATTTTTCTTTCATCTAGTAATTCTAACAGACGTTTGCTTACCGCCTCGTTTAGCTTCATTCTATACACCGCCCCTGTGACTGTACTATATTTAGTATATGGGCAGTTTTGCTAAAATTAGTCCCTGTACCTGTACTAATAGAGCTATTTGCAGTATGATGGTAATAGGGGTGCCATCGTATGAACGTAACTTTTTGTGGCCATTCGCAAATCACAAAGGCAGACAATATTGCGAATTGGCTTCGCAATGTAACACAAGACCTAATTGAGCAAGGAGCAACAACTTTTTATCTTGGAGGATATGGAGAGTTCGACAGTTTAGCAGCGTCTATTTTACGGGAACAAAAGAAAAAGTATCCGCAAATCGAGCTGGTTCTTGTATTGGCATATTTGAACACTGGCCGGGATGTTTCTGGCTATGACAGTACCGTGTATCCACCGCTGGAAAACGTACCGCGCCGTTTTTCGATTTCTCATAGAAATCGCTGGATGGTAGAGTCCGCCGATGTAGTGGTGGCCTATGTTCTCCATGATTGGGGCGGAGCAGCCACAACGTTACGGTGTGCCAAACAGAAAAAGAAGCAGATTATTTCATATCGTGATGAAATGGGCAGCTGAGGTTGTCTATTTTGCTGCCACTTCATATTTCCAAAACTGTTGAACGTTAAGCTGTCGGTAAAATTATGCCGAATTTTCATCACTTTACTTTTGAACTAATATTGCTTATAATATTAGTGTGAAAGGAAGTGGTACGGTGGGACAATTTGAACAGCTGGATCAGCTGCTGGAAACACAGGATGGGATGCTGCGAACAGCTCAAGTAGTATCTGCTGGTATTTCTAAGCCTGTTTTTTATGATTATGTGCACTCACGGGAATTGGAGCGGGTCGCGCATGGAATTTATCTTTCCAAGGATGCCTGGGTCGATGCCATGTACTTACTTCATCTGCGGGTCGAACAGGCAGTGTTTTCCCATGAGACAGCTTTATTTTTTCACGATCTGACAGACCGCGAGCCGCTGGAATATACGGTCACAGTCAAGACCGGATATAATCCCTCCAAGCTGAAAGCAGAGGGCGTACAGGTATTCACCATTAAGGCGGAACTGCATGGGGTGGGCCTGACAACGGCTCAGACACCATTTGGGCATACAGTTCCTGTCTATGACCTGGAGCGCACCATCTGCGACCTGCTCCGCAGCAGGAACAACATGGAGATGCAGACTTTTCAAGGGGCATTAAAGATGTATGCCAGAAGAAAAGACAAAGACCTGCGGACATTGATGCGGTATGCCGGTATGTTCCGGGTAGAAAAAATTCTGCGGCAGTATTTGGAGGTGCTTTTATGATAAAAACAGCAAGGCAGTTGAAGGATCTGATCCGCAATCTTTCCAGAAAAAAATCTGCGGACGCCCAGCTCTTGATGCGGAACTACATGATGGAGCGTTTTCTGGAGCGTATCTCCCTTTCTGAATATCGTGACAAATTTATTCTGAAAGGCGGTATGCTGGTAGCGGCTATGGTTGGTCTGGATGCCCGTTCCACGATGGATTTGGACGCTACTGTAAAAGGAGCCAATGTCAATGTGGAGGACATAGAGAATTTGATTTCCGCTATTGTGAGTGTCCCGCTTGATGATGGCGTCAAATTCCAGCTGAAAAGTATTTCGGAGATTATGGATGAGGCGGAATATCCGGGGATTCGCGTAAATATGACTACAACCTTTGACGGTGTGGTGACGCCTTTGAAGATTGACATTTCCACAGGGGATGCCATTACCCCCAGGGAGATCCGCTACTCTTTCAAGCTGATGCTGGAAGATCGCTCCATTGATATTTGGGCGTACAATCTGGAAACGGTTCTGGCCGAAAAGCTGGAAACGATCATTACCAGAACTACCACCAACACCCGCATGAGAGATTTCTATGACATTTATATTCTGGAACAGCTGCATGGGAATACATTGGACCCTCAGATTCTCCATGATGCGCTGCGGGCCACTGCTCACAAACGCGGGACAGAACGACATCTTGCAGAAGCTGCCGAAGTTTTTGAGGAAGTGGAGAACAGCTCGGTTATGCAGAAACTTTGGGAATCGTACCGCAAAAAATTTTCCTATGCGGCAGATCTGGAGTGGAACATCATCATGGGGGCGGTGCGCAGTTTATACGCTCTCAGTGAAAAGGAATCGAGCCTATGAAGAAGCACGGCCATTATTGTAAAGTCTGCGGAGAATATAAGGCTAATGAAAAATTTTCCGGCAAAGGTCATGCGGCGCACGTCTGTAAATCCTGTGCTTCTTTGCCGCCGGAGAAGCAAGCGGAGCAAATGACAATAAACCGCTTGCTGAATCTCCCATGGAGATTATCAAAGGAGCAGATTTCCTGGCTGAAGAACCGAATGAAAGATAAGCGCCGGGAAGTTCGTGCGCTGGCAAAAGAACAATACGAGATGAGGTTTCCTCCGAAGCGGTTAGAGGACATCGAGGACAATTTTGATTTTCTCGATGAGGACGATTTAATAGAATAACAAAAGCGGTCTGCACCATGCAGGCCGTTTCTTTTTTGGAAAGGAGGTCTCCCTTATGGCAACCACACGCATCATGCCGCTGCATATCGGCAAGGGTCGGACTGAGAGCCGTGCCATCAGCGATATTATTGACTATGTGGCAAATCCCCAAAAGACCGACAACGGAAAATTGATTACCAGCTATGGATGTGACAGCCGCACTGCTGATGCAGAGTTTCTGTTGGCAAAGCGGCAGTATATTGCCGCCACCGGACGAGTGCGCGGTACAGATGATGTGATCGCCTACCATGTGCGCCAGTCGTTCAGGCCCGGAGAGATCACACCGGAGGAAGCCAACCGGCTGGGCATAGAATTTGCCAGGCGGTTCACCAAAGGCAATCATTCCTTTGTGGTCTGCACCCACATCGACAAATCGCATATTCATAATCACATCATCTGGTCGGCGGTCAATATGGATTGTGACCGGAAGTTCCGTAACTTTTGGGGAAGCACCAGAGCTGTTCGACGTTTAAGTGACACCATTTGTATCGAGAACGGACTATCCATTGTGGAGAACCCCAAGCCCCACGGAAAAAGCTACAACAAGTGGCTGGGCGAACAAGCCAAGCCCTCCCATCGGGAACAGCTACGGGTGATGATTGACCGGGCGCTGGAGCAAAAGCCAGCAGACTTTGACACACTTCTGCAACTGCTTTCCGAGATGGGCTGCGAGGTATCTCGGCGCGGGAAAGCAATCCGCCTTAAAGCTCCCGGCTGGAAGAATGTAGCCCGTATGGATGACAAGCTGGGAGCCGGGTACAGCGAAACAGAAATCCGTGCGGTGCTGGCTGGAGAAAAGCAGCACACGCCCCGCAAGAAATCCACCGTGCAGCCGGAGCCACCCAAGGTCAATTTGCTGGTGGATATTCAGGCAAAATTGCAGGCCGGGAAAGGTGCTGGATATGCACGCTGGGCCAAGGTTTTTAACTTAAAACAGATGGCGCAGACCGTGAATTTTCTTACCGAACATCACCTACTGGACTATACAGAGCTGGAAGAAAAAGCGGTGGCGGCTACCGCCCATCACAATGAGCTGTCAGCGCAGATTAAGGCGACGGAGAAACGCATGGCAGAGATCGCCGTCCTGCGTACCCATATCGTTAATTATGCCAAGACCCGCGAGACCTATGTTGCCTATCGCAAGGCCGGTTATTCCCGAAAATTTCGGGAGGAACATGAGCAAGAAATTCTGCTCCATCAGGCGGCAAAAAATGCCTTTGATGAGATGGGAGTGAAGAAGCTGCCCAAGGTCAAAGACCTGCAATCTGAGTATGCCAAACTGCTGGAGGAAAAGAAGAAAACCTACGCCGAGTACCGGCGTTCCCGTGAGGAAATGCGGGAACTTTTGACGGCAAAGGCCAATGTGGATCGGCTGCTGAAAATGGATGAGGAACAGAAAAAAGAACAAGAAAAAGACCACGGCCAGCGGTAAGCCGGTCATGGTCATAAGCGTCCATCGGACGCGTAGCCGCAGAATGAAATTCTGCGTTCAAAGGGGCTTGGGGGCGCTGCCCTCAACAAGCAAAGCAGAGGGGGAAATCACGTCAGGATTTTTCCCTCTGTGGGCCGAGTGTATTAACACCGGCATTGCTTGCCACTTTTGTTCGCAAACAATATCCGTATCCTTTACACGATGATTTACTTTTATTATCATAGTCGTAATAAGTATATAAACTACTTACATATAAGCACCTAAAATATGAAAGGGCTGATAAAATGATGACCTTTGAAAAGGTTTTAGAAGTATTCAACGATTACCTAAATAAAGATAGTGTTTTGGAGGTGGTGAACACTAAGCGAGGATACACCGTTATGATTTGGGATGAAAAAGATGAGCAATGGTTTGGTGTGGAACATTGCAAAGCCCCCGAGCTTTTACGGGATGCCTTACTTGATGGCTATCGTGATTTTTTAGAGCAACAACTTACTCATAACCGCAGGAGTTTAACCGAAACAGAAATCTTAGATATTCAAAACCGATGTGAACAGCTTTATGATTTGTGTGGAGAATAAAAAAATAACCTAAAAAGTGCGATAGCCTGTGTAGGTGTCGCACTTTTTTCAGTTGGCTTGGCTTACGAAAACAGCGTTAATTATTCCGCAGTTTCTCTTGCCTTTTTCAAGCCTTGAGCCGTAGCTTCCATCACGATAAGCTCCTTTTCTTCCATATCATTCAACAGTACATCAACTTGTTTGCGGCGATTGTTGTCGCCATCTTCATTGCATGGAAAAAAGAACTGGTCTACAGAGATGTCAAGCAAGGTAGTAATGAGATAAAATTTGTTAAGCCTTGGGTGCTGCCCCCTGTTCTCTATATACATAATAGAGCGTGGCGTAAGGTCTACCAGTTGGGCAAGATATTCCTGTGTCCACCCTTTTGCTTCCCGAGCTTTTTTATCGCTATACCTAACGGCTTAAAATCAAGTTTTCTTTCATCTTGGTACATTTTAATATCATCCTATATCATTGTACATTTCGGGTGATGATATTTGAACGAAGTATGATTTTATGTTTAGTAGTGTATAATTTCGTATTAGTGGAGAGAAACTTGCTATTATTCGTCATTCCGTATATAATAATTATATACTCTTTGCGAAAGGAAGTTGATATTATGAATTACATTTCTGTGAAAGCCGCTTCTGAAAAATGGGGCATATCGGAAAGACGGATACAAAAATTATGTGAGGAAAATCGCATTGACGGAACTGAAAAATTTGGTCGTGCATGGATGATACCAAAAGATGCAGAAAAACCCGTTGATGGACGTATGAAAACAAGGAACAAACAGGAGGAGAATCATGGAATTTAATGAAAAGCTACAACAGCTTAGGACTGGAAAGAACTTAACGCAGGAACAACTTGCGGAGCAATTATATGTATCAAGAACAGCCATTTCAAAATGGGAAAGCGGCAAGGGTTACCCTAACATTGAGTCGCTCAAGTGTATTTCTAAATTCTTTTCTGTGACCATAGATGAACTGCTATCGGGCGAAGAACTGATTACACTTGCCGAAACTGAAAATCGTTCCAACTTGAAAAAAATTTACAGTTTCATTTATGGAATATTAGATATGATGGCGGTTACTTTTATACTTTTGCCGTTGTATGATAACCTTGTTGACGGATATATTTATTCTGTCAATCTACTTTCATTTACAGACACTACCCCAATATATCTTGCAATCTATTGGATTGTTTTTATTGTTTTGATTGCACTTGGGATAGCGAAACTGATGTGTGTTTGTTTTGAAAAGGAATCATGGAGCAACATAATCACAAAATGCTCTCTCGTGCTGAGTACGCTTTTTATCTGCTTCTTCGCTGCGGCAAGACAACCCTATGTAACCGCCCTTATGTTTCTGCTATTTGTTGCTAAAATATTTGTCTGGATAAAGCAAACCCAAACAAAGTAAAATGCCATAAACCCTTTAAAATAGGCTCTGACACGATAAGTGTCGGAGCTTTTTTCGTGCTGACATCTATTGTGTCGGCATTGTGACGGTAGATTTCTTGGCTTCTATGCAATACTCGTGGATAATAAGATTGTGGTCAGCGAAAACAAGAACAGCAACCCACGGAAAGGAGAATCAAATATGGATTATATCATTGAAACAGAAAATCTTACGAAGCGATACGGAACAGCCACCGTTGTCGATAAGGTAAATCTTCATGTGCCAAAGGGCAAAATTTATGGTTTGCTCGGCAGAAACGGAGCAGGCAAAACCACAGCAATGAAAATGATGTTGCAGCTTGCTTTCCCAACGGAGGGAACGGTACGCTTGTTTGGCACAAACTATAAGGAAAATATCCATACCCTTTATAGCAAAGTAGGCTCTATTATCGAAACACCGGGATTTTACAGTAATTTAACAGGGTATGAGAATTTGCAAATTCTCGCTAAACTGCGAGGGGGAGTATCTAAAAGTGGAGTAGAAAAAGCTCTTGAAGTTGTGGGGCTGCATAAGGAGAAAAGAAAAGTCTTTTCCGATTATTCCCTCGGAATGAAGCAACGGCTTGGTATTGCCGCCGCCATTATGCACGAGCCGGAGCTTTTAATACTTGACGAACCGATTAACGGACTTGACCCCATTGGAATAGTTGAAATACGCTCATTTTTATCTGAACTTAGTCACAATCATGGCATTACCATTTTTATCTCAAGCCATGTTTTAAGCGAGATTGAACAGATAGCAGATATTATCGGCGTTATGCACGAGGGGCATTTAGTAGAGGAAGTGAATATATCCGAGCTTCACAAAAGGAATCGAAAATACATTCAATTTGATTTATCTGACAGTGAGATAGCCGGAAAGATTTTAGAAAACCACTACCACATGACGGATTTTACAGTGCAGGACGGTACGGTGAGAATTTATGACTTTAGCCAAAGTGTTGGAGAAATCAATCGAGAATTTGCACGAAATGGACTGCTCGTGACAAGGATAAATGATAGTGAGGAAAACTTAGAGGACTACTTTTCTAAACTGATTGGAGGTGGCGGTATTGCTTAATCTTATTTCTTGTGAATTATTAAAACTAAAGCGTTCAAAAATGGTGCTAATTAGTGTGGCAGGGGTATTATCTACCCCACTTTTGATGTTAATAGAAGCCTTGCAAACACATTTTGATAAGCCGGAGATTATCTTTACCTTGTCTGACATATACAGCGACAGTGTACTGTATATCATGCTGCTGGTAAACATTATGATATATGTGGCAATTGCAGCTTACTTGTTTAGCAGAGAGTACACAGAAAGCACCCTCAAAACCATATTGCCCATACCCATTTCAAGGACAAAACTATTAATTGGAAAATTTTGCACCCTGCTTCTTTGGATTGTTATGCTAACCCTTGTAACATGGGCAGGTATATTTATCGTTTGTGGGCTATATGACGCTGTCTTTACATTGGAGGGATATAGCTTACTAGTGGCAATAGTATGGCTCCCCAAGTTTTTGTTTGGCAGTATCCTGATGTTTTTAACAGTTTCTCCTTTTGTGTTTGTTGCTATGAAAACAAAAGGATTTGTCGCCCCGATGATTGGCTCTGCCGTGATTGTCATGGGAAGTGCCGCACTTTCAAATCAAGAATGGGGAGCGTTGTATCCGTGGACAGCCACCTATTTCTTGGTGCAGGGTAAACTTCAGAGTACCGGCTATCCTACACTGCTGTCTGTATCTATTATTATTCTTGTATCAGCAGTTGGTTTTCTTATGACCTTTCATCATTTTAAAAAGGAGGATTTGAAATAAAGGTACTTGATTTTATAGAAATTTTAAAAGTTATTTTTCTTGGAATTGTTGAGGGTATTACTGAGTGGCTACCTATCAGCAGCACAGGACATATGATTCTTGTGGACGAATTTATCACACTTAATATGAGCGAAGCATTTAAAGAAATGTTTTTTGTTGTTATTCAACTTGGAGCTATACTCGCAGTGGTTGTAATGTTTTGGAACAAGATGTTTCCCTTTCAATTTAAGAACAAAGCACAGTCAATTGTTAAAAAGGATACTTTCTCGTTGTGGTTCAAGGTTGCGGTAGCTTGTGTACCGTCAGCTATTATGGGGATTCTATTTGATGATTATTTGGATGCTTACCTCCAAACCCCCATTGTGATTTCAATCATGTTAATCTTTTATGGTTTGTTATTCATTCTCATAGAAAATTGGAATAAAAAGCGTACTCCTACTACTATGGCACTTTCTGACATCAGCTATAAAACAGCAATCTTGATAGGGGCATTTCAAGTGTTATCACTTATACCCGGCACATCACGGTCGGGAGCAACGATTATAGGTGCTTTACTCATAGGAGTTTCACGAGTGGCAGCAGCAGAGTTTACTTTTTTCCTCGCAGTACCTACTATGCTTGGAGCAAGTGCTTTTAAGCTGTTAAAATTCGGGTTTGAATTTACAAGTGCAGAACTGCTCGCTCTTGTTCTCGGTATGGCTGTGGCATTTGCGGTATCTGTCTTAGTAATTAAATTCCTAATGAACTTTATCAAAAAACATGATTTTAAGGTGTTTGGTTGGTATCGAATTGTGCTTGGTATACTTGTTGTACTTATAAAATCTTAATAATGCGTTTTCTTTGTGCGCGAATAAAAATGCCAGTTGGTCCTTAAGATCAGCTGGCATTTTTGTTTCTGGGGATGGAAAACAACCCAGAGATTCTCGTTGTCGATCTCCTCCTGATTTTAGTTTGCATGGTGAATTTTGCAAATTGAATCTACAGGAGGTTAATAATGGGATTTAATTATGGATATGAGAAAAAGAAGTTTGATAGTAGATGGAAGCGTTTAGAAGTTGAGTATTGTGATGCAGGGATGAGCGAAGAACAGATTGCTGCCATGAAAGAATATGACTGGGCATGGTTTTGCAGTCAAAGGGTTTTTCAAAACCATACGCAACCAATACCTTGTGAACAATATGATGAAGTATGTGGTCAATCACAGCTGTTCCGAAAGTTTGCATCGTTATCTTATCAATGGGATGTTGATAAGATTGATCAAACGCGATATGGATGGTTGGCTTCGGTGGAAAACGAACAACTACTGTTGAGATTGAAGAAGCTGTCGAAGAAAGATTTGGAGCTATTGACATTACTTTTTGTGGATGGTTATCGTCAAATTGATGTAGCACGTCTTTGGCATTGTTCCAGAAGTGCTGTTGCACAAAGATTTAAAAAAATAAAAAAATTTTTGAATAACACTTAACAAATGAAGCGTATCAGTGCCTACCCATTGAGGGAAGAACATTCTCCCAATGTGGAGCTTGACAATTTCATAGACGGCATTTCCGGTACATAACCTATGTACGAGCGAATCAGGCACGCCGCGAAGATGGACAGCCCCAGGAGGTGATGAATAGGACTGTTCCGAGCGATCCACGTCAGCCTGATACCCGAAAGTGGCATTTCAGGGCGCGATGACTGCATAGGGGTTAAAGATACTTCCTCACGGCCTCCTAAAGACTTGGGGGGAACTCTGCGGCGCACGAGTAAAACGACGCTGTGGAGTTATGACAGCCGCGCCAGCGGAGACCGGAATGTCCCCATCGCCAGGGGTGCGTGGCAAATGTGGCGAGTAAATTTTTCAAAGTCAGATACCATGCGCTGGCAGCTTCGGTTGCCAGCGCATTCATGTGATTTTGAAAGCAACAACCACATCTTTGACAGAAAGGGGGACCACCTATGGAAAAATTGATTTCGCGGAAAGAGGCTGCCAAATTACTGGGGATTAGCATTGCCACTTTGGATGCAGCTCGAAACAGTGGGCTAATTTCCTATGTTCAGTATGTGCAAAATGGTTGCGTGTACTTTACAGATGCTGGCCTTCAGGAGTATATCGCAAAATGCACCCATCGTGCAAAGCCAGTGGAAAAAAGCGCTACATACCGCAAGCTGCGAAGTGTCCGAGCTTGAGCTGTTCCGTATCCTTGCTGGAACCTAATATGTCTGATAAAACAAAGGTACAGCGCTGGACATTATTCTTAGGAGGTGACGGAATTGGCAAAAAGAAAAAGGGCAATTCCTCAATATGGTACGGTCGTGCTTAACGGCATTGAATATTATAGAACCAGAGTCGAAGATTCGGATGGAAACAGAGTGGCGCTTTATGCAAAGACGCCCGAAAAGCTTTATGACAAGGAACTGGAGGCGTTAGAGCAGATTGACAGTACTACGTTTCGTCGAAGATCGCCTACGGTTGCTGAGTACTGTGAGAAGTGGCTGCTGATGCAGTCCGTCCATGTTCGGGCCACCACCTTGACAGATTATACCTCTAAGGTGCGGCGGCACATTATTGGAGGGCTGGGAGACAAGAGAATGGCTGATGTATCCCTGGATGACATCCAACTTGCCCTCGTACCTGTTTCCAAGAAGTCGGCTTCGGTTTATAAGTCTGTGGTGATTCTCTGCAAGTCCATTTTCCGGGCGGCCAAGGAGAGCCATGTGATTGACGAGGACCCGACCATATACCTGGATGCAAAGGGAGGAGTTCCCCAGGAAGAAAGACAGGCATTGACGGATGAACAGGTTGAGCGGCTTTTGGACACGATCCGGGATTTGCCGCCCTATGTATTTGTGATGATCGGTTTATATGCCGGTCTGCGCCGGGAAGAAATCCTGGCGCTGCAATGGGATTCTGTGTATCTGGATGCAGAGGCTCCGTACTTAACGGTACGGCGGGCATGGCACACAGAACATAACAGGCCGGTCATTCTTACCGAGCTAAAGACCAAAGCGGCACAAAGAAACATTCCTCTCCCGGTCTGTCTGGTTGAATGTCTGAAAGATGCAAAGAAAAAATCCACTTCGGATTATGTGATTGCCAATCGGGACGGTGATCCGCTATCCTATACACAGTTTAAGCGGCTGTGGCAGTATATTGTGACGCGGACTGCAAAGCCGAGAATGGCCAGAAAACTTGTGGACGGAAAGTATGTAAAATATATGCTTTACCCGAAACTTGGAGAAAAAGCCAGGAATAACGGCCATGTGGTATATAGCCTGGATTTTGAAGTGACACCGCATCAGCTGCGGCACACCTACATCACAAATTTGATTCACGCTTCCGTAGACCCTAAAACAGTTCAATACTTGGCTGGCCATGAGAGCAGTAAAATCACAATGGACATTTATGCGAAGGTAAAGTACAACAAGCCGGAGCAACTGGCAGGAGTTTTAAGCGGAGCCTTTGCAGAATGGGATGGCGGTGAATACGAAGCGGCACAATAATTTGACGGAAAACGTACAAAGGGCGGGGAGTGTTCCCCGCCCTTTGCGTTTCCCAGAATCGCACCTTTGATAGAGCCATGATTTTTCAGTATAAAGAAGGTATCGGCGCTGAAATACATATTAAATAGAAAGGAACTGAAATCATGGCGAAAAAACAAGAAAATGTTCCCCGGTATGGCACTACCATGCGGAGGGGTATTCAATATTACAGGGCTCGGATCACCGATGCCGATGGAAAGAGAGTGGACTTGTATGCTGAAACCTGCGAGGAACTCCAGCTAAAGGAGATGGAGGCCCGACGCCAGGTAGAGGAGGCGGTTTTCCGCAGAAAACATCCAACGGTGGCAGAGTATTGCGAGAAGTGGCTGCTCATGCAGTCGGCAAAGGTATCTTCCGGCACGTTGAGAGGATATACCCAGACCATGAACAACTATATTGTCAAGCCTTTAGGCGATATGTATCTTGAGGATGTGACTGCAGACGATATTCGGCTTGCGATGATTCCATTGGCTTCAAAATCTGCTGGATTGTATAGTAAGGTAAATATGCTCCTGAAATGTGTCTTTTATTCGGCAGAGCGAAGCCAGTTACTTGAATATAATCCCTGTGAGGGACTCTCGGCCAAAGGGGGAAAACCGGGGAAAAAGATAAATGCCTTGACGGATGAGCAAGTGAAGCTACTTTTAGATACTGTCCGAGGGCTTCCGCCCTATACCTTTATAATGATCGCTTTATATTCCGGCCTGCGGCGCGAAGAAATTTTGGGACTGCAATGGGACTGCGTATTTCTGGATGTTCCTACGCCGTACATCTCTGTACGGAGAGCATGGCGCTCAGAAAATAACAGGCCGGTGATTTCCACAACGCTGAAAACGAAGGCGGCCCGGAGAGATGTTCCAATCCCAAAGTGTTTGACAGACTGCCTGCGGGAAGTGAAAGAGAAAACCGAATCGGAATATGTGATTGCTGACAGAAATGGACAGCCTCTTTCATCTTCGCAGTTCCAGCGGGTTTGGAAATATGTAACCGTCCGATCCACAAAACCGCATACCTATTATAAGTATGTAAATGGCCAGTGCGTGAAGTGTACGGTAACGCCCACCCCTGGCAGTCATCAGAAAAATAACCCTAAGTTGGTGTATGCTATTGACTTTGATGTGACCCCACATCAACTTCGCCACACCTATATTACTAACCTGCTGTACGCTGGCGTTGATCCAAAAACTGTCCAATATCTTGCTGGGCATGAAAACAGTAAGACGACTATGGACATTTACGCGCAGGTGAAGTATAATAAACCGGAGGAACTTCTGAGTGTTGTAAATGCTGCATTTGCTCCATCTGTTGGTGTCTAAAATGCCCCCATTTTTATGATTAAATACTGGGGCAACATTTGAGGGAAGAGCCCAAAAAGCCCGTAAAATCAAGGAAAACAGCCGCTAAACTGTACGCCAATACGGCCTCAAGGCTGCCCGTCGCGCACCTCAGTTCTCCAAGAGATAACAGGCTGCTCGAACCGAAACAAAAGCTTTACAAAACCCCGGAAAACCAAGGTTTTCCGGGGTTTTCTTATGATTCAAAGCAGCGGCTGGCGGCTTGCTTGTGCTTCGGCAGGATTTAAACGGCTCTATTCCCTGTTTTCCTTGATTGTAAACAGTTGTCCGCAGATACACACCGTTGTGTGATGATAAAAGAAACAGCACGTATTATACGAACTGTATATAATTTTAAAAATATACATTTTTGTTTGCGTAAGCAAGGAAGGTTGATTGTTGAAAATGCTCCTTTGCTGTATAATGAAAACCCAATCATCTGAAAGGTGCAAACAAAAAACAATTCCATAGATTAAGGAGTAAACGAAATGAAGCAAATAAGGTCGATTGTGTATGGAACAAAAGAGTATGACGACACATTAGCGCTGAGAAATAAAGTTATGAGAATCCCCTTGGGGCTGGATATTTACCAGGAAGATTTCAGCTGTGAAAAAAATTCTGTTATCATTGGAATGTTTGAAGGGGAAATTCTGCTGGGCGCTGGGGTTATGTCACATGATCACACAAGTTATAAGGTGGAATATCTTTGCGTAGATACGGATATTCAAAGCTGTGGGATCGGCGGCAGTTTGTTGGAGAAACTGGAGTCGATTGCAAGAGAAGAAGGGGCTACTAAAATATTTATGGATGCGCGCGTGTCGGCAAAAGATTTTTATCTGCGTCATGGTTATCATGAGGTCGGAACTGTTTTTTTGCTGGATTTTGCACCCGTTGAACATATTGTTATGGAAAAATGTTTTGAAAAGTGATGTAGATATCAAACATCAAAGCGGATGCTCAAATTTATTTTTACATTATTCCAGTGCTCTTTTACAAACAAGAGTAATGATGAAAACGCAAGCAGGAAATCTTTTGCGGTTTGCTGTTTGCGTTTTGTTTTGTAAAAGCGACAAGAAATAGCACGGGTGCGACCTGTGTAGAACGAAAGCAAAACGACTCTTTCGCCATAGTATAACTCGTTCCGGGAAAGATTTCGTCAAGGCGCAACTTTGAACATGTTTTTTATAAATCGGCGGCAAGCGGTATTTGGTAAATCGTGTGGCCAAAACGGTGGTTTTGTTGGTTTGTGCCAGCCGTTGTCGGGAACGTTACAGCCTGGTCACATTTGTTTCCCGTTTCTTTGGAATCCGTTCAAACTTCGGTTATAATTTGGGGGTATGATAAAGACATCCCCACAAGGGAACAAATCGATTTGAAACAAAATCACTTTTTATACTGCCGCAGCCTTGCCGGAATACCGGCGGCAAAGGCAGACCAACAGTTCTATCTTTCGAGATATTAATATATATGCGAAGCGTGCCTCAAAACCATCAGAGGGCGGCGGGAAATTATTTTCCCGCCGCCCTCTCGTTTTTGTGTAAATCAGGCAGCTAAAAAGCCGGTTATTCAATGACCTTGTGCTGGTACCACTTCTTTCCGCGCTTTCGCAGAGTGAAGATAATCGCGCGAACGCCCCATTCCAGAACCATGGCGGCAACCACGCCGACAATTCCGAAACCGAACTGGATACCCAGCAGATATCCAAGAAGTACCCGAACAATCCACATACTCAGCATGGCGGCAATAAAGGTGAATTTCGCGTCGCCCGCACTGCGCAGCGCCGATGGGGTGATGAAGGCCATCGGCCAGAAAAGAGGCAGGCCGATGACAATGACAATGAGCGAAAGGAATGTTTCCGGCATGATGCCGTCCGGCGGAGAGTACATTTGATAAAGCAGTGGAGTAAACGGCAGCAAGAGGATGATGAGCACAATGGCGAGGATGGAAGATGTAGCGTTAAACGAATGCATGAACTTTTTGGCTTCCGGAAGTTTTCCCGCGCCGATGCACTGGCCCACGACTGTCATGATGGCGAGGTTGAGCGCATTGCCCGGTATGTAGAACAGGTTTGCCATTGAAGTGGAGATGGCGTAAGTGGTCATGCTCATGGTGCCCAGACTGACAATGAAGGTCTGGGTGAGAATCTTTCCGCCGTGGAAAAACATCTGCTCGCTGGCAGACGGAATGCCGATGAGCATGATGCTGCGCTGCATGCTTTTGTCAAACCGCAGGAAATACTTCGGGCGGATGCCGAGATAATGCTTGGTGCGCAGCAGGTAAATGATCGACAGAACCGCGACCAGAAGACGTGAAATATTCAGTGAGAAGGTGAGCCCCAGCGCGCCGAGCCCCATGCCGTTGATGAACAGCAGGTTTAAAAGCATGACCAGAAGGTTCATGCCGACCGACAGCATCATCGAAGAGCGGGTGTCACCCATGCCGCGGAGAACGCCGGAAACCGCCTGAAAGACGGCATATGCAGGATAAGAGATGCAGCAGCCGATGAGGTAAACGCTTGCGTTGCTCATAACCTTTTCTTCCGCCTGCCCGAACAGAACAGTGAGCAGCGGGCCGGAAAGGCAGATGATGAGAATGGCAATTACCAGCGCGCAGAGGGTGCAGGACAGAAGCGACTGAGCGGTTGCCTCGCCCGCTTTTTTGTGGTCATACCGCCCCATATACTGGGCGACGACCACCGTGCCTCCTGTGGCGACCGCAATAAAGAAATTCATGAGGAACATGTTGACCGAATCCACCATGTTGACGGCGGAGACGACCTCCGGCCCGGACGAGCTGACCATGGAGGAGTTGATGATGTTTAAGATTGCCACCATCGACTGGTCGACCAGCAATGGCAGAAACAGGACTGTCAGGCTTTTGAAGCTGAAGCATTCACCGGACAGATTTTTCTGGATAAGTGACTGAAAGCGTAAGCGTAGTTTTTGGCACATGGAAGTTCATTCCCTTCCGGGCCGTGTGTTGTGTATTGCCCGTTTCGTTGTTTGTGATGATATAAATTAATCATAGCCTTTTTTGGCGGTAATGTCTATGGACAGAACGCAGAAATATCCGGCTTAATTTGTGAAATTCATCTGAAACATTTTCCACAACCGCTGCAGCCTGTGTGGAAAGAGAGGAAGTTTCTTGAGCACGGGTGAAACCTCTGCCGTGAAAATTGTATTCCGAAGGCTGCTCTGGTATAATAAAAACAGTGATTTTAGCTTGAAGGAGCGGATTATGAAGTACAGAAATTTTATTTTTGACCTTGATGGAACACTTGCGGACACTTCCCCCGGTGTGTTTGAGGGAATCCGCCTTGTGCTTAGGCAGATGGGCGAACCCCCGGTGCCGGAAGACCAGCTTTCCCGCTTTATCGGCCCGCCGCTCCATATTTCTTTTGCGGCGGTTTGCGGAATGAAAGAACCCCGGCTGCACGAGGCGGTCGGCATCTTCCGGGAGTATTACAAAAACGGCGGTGTCTACAACAGTGTGCTGTACCCCGGTATGGAACAGCTGCTCCGCACTTTAAAAGAGCAGGGCGCGGTGCTGATGGTGGCCACCCTCAAGCGGGAGGAGCAGGCGGTGAGCCTGATTGAGCACATGGGGCTTTCGAGTCTCTTTTCCGCTGTGGTCGGCGGGGATGACGCCGAACTGCGCACCAAAAAGGATAACATTGAACTTGCTATGCGGCTTTCCGGCGTGAGCGATAAATCCGCCACTCTTATGATTGGGGACAGCGAGTTTGACGCAGTTGGAGCCGAACAGGCGGGCGTGGATTTCTGTGCGGCGAATTACGGCTTTGGGCTGACTCCGGAAGTGGTTGCGAAACACCCCTGCGCAGTTGAAATTGCCTCTCCGCTGGAGCTTCTTGAGAAGCTTTAAAGGCTTGTTTTCCCAATTCGAGCCCGCTGTGAATGAAAAAACCAATAAAACACCCCCGGAAGCCGGTTTTGGCCTCCGGGGGTGTACCTGTTTTGTACAAGGTTTTTGTTCTTTGCAAGGGGTTGAAATACCGCTTTGCAGAGAGCGTGTTGGCACCGCAGGAAAGGTGCGCGGTTGCGGTGCAGAGCCGAACGGTGCAAAGGCACGCCCGTGCCCAAAGAGAATGCCGGCGGTTATTGCCCGCAGTTCTCCCCTGTGTTAGCCGGTGCGGCGGGTGAGGACTTCTCAGGGTAACCCCATCCGTCCAGCCCGGCACGGCGCATGGCGCCGAACAGCCGCAGCTTGAAGCCGTGGTCTTCCCGTTCCCGCGCGGCAAGGAATTCTTTGGTCGTTTGGCGGGAGGTGATACCGTCGGCGGGGCATTTGCTTTTTACAATGGGGAGATTTGCCCGCTCCGCCGCCCGGCGCACCTCTTTTTCCGGCGCGAAGACCATGGGGCGGATCATGGTGAGTTTTTTGCGGGAGAGATAGCTTTTCGGGGAAAAACACCCCAGCCGCCCTTCGTTGAACAGGTTCATGACAAAAGTTTCCACCGCGTCGTCAAAATGGTGGCCGAGGGCGATTTTGTTACAGCCTTGGGCGACCGCCGCGTCGTGCAGAGCACCCCGGCGCATCCGGGCGCAGAGGCTGCAGGGGTTGGGCTCTTTTCGCACGTCAAAGACGATCTCGCCGATTTGGGTATCTTTCACAAGGTAAGGCACCTCCAGCTGCTCGCAGAGTGCGCGGATGGGGGAATAATCGGTCGCCTCGCCGCCGAAGTGCGGGTCGAGCGTGACGGCGACTAACTCGTACTCAATGCCGATGAACCGCCGAAGCATGGCAAGGCCGGTGAGAAGTACCACCGAGTCCTTCCCGCCGGATACACCCACGGCGATTTTATCTCCGTTTTCAATCAGTCCGAATTCCTGTATGGCTTTGCGCATATAGCCGAGCATTCTCTGCAAAAAAAGGCCTCCCTGCCGCCCGGCGAATCTGTGTGCCGAGCTTTTTTGATTGTTTTATTATACACAATCTGTGACAGTTCGGCAAGCGTATCCCGTGCGGTGTATGCTCTGCAAATTTTGCACAAAAGCCGCTGAAACGGACATCTTCTGATTTACAAGAAAAACGGCTGCTTTTTTGCAGCCGTTTTGTTGTATTACAGGATAAGGCAGTGCTCTTTCAGGCGTTTTGCCATATCGTAAGCAAACTGTTTGATGGCATGCAGGTCGCGTTCCGCTTCGGGCTGTGCGCGCCATTCTTCAATGCGGGCGGAAGGAAGATCCCACATGGGAACCAGCTCGTTTGCTTCCAGAATGTTGACGCAGCGTTCCGCCGCCTCCAGGATATCGTCGCTGGTTTTTACCTTGCTTAGGAACAGAGCGGTCTCTTCCACGCTCAGCACGTCTTCCACCGCTTTGATCGCCTGATAGGCGTAGCCCTCCTTGTTCGGGTTCGGCAGGATGCGCCCGCCCGTCCGTTTGCGGAAAAAGCCGAACATGGCGGCGACGATCGCCGGGTCACGGATGGTGCCGTCCGGGTAGATGATGCCGTGGATGTCTCCCCAGAATCCTTCGGCGACCAGATCGAAGAGATACCATCCCACCTGATGCCGCTGGCAGATCTCCAGCTCCACATCGTACGGGTTGGAACGGCCGATGCAGCCGGTTTCGGTGTTGAGCAGCGGCTTTCCGGTTTTTGCGGAAAGTTCTTCCGCCTGCTGATAGACCGCCTCGATCTCCGCGCGGGTCTTTAAATAGTCGTGGAAGCTGATGACGTCGACCAGGTCCACAGTGGATTCATTGTGCCAGATGAATTCATGCCCTACGGTAAGTACGCCGTCCGGGTCCAGCCGGCGCACGATGTCGCACATGCGGCGGACCATTCGTTTGAGGTTTTCCATCCGCTCCGGAACAAGGGCCGGGTCGGGGCATTTGCGGATGTAGTCGTTGCAGTAGGGCTCGTTCATGACGTCCCACATCAGAATGGCCGGGTCGTCGCCAAACCGCTCGATCGCGGCGGCGGCAAACTCCTCCATCCTCTTCCAGTCGTCTTCGGTGGGCTCTTTGAACTCGGCAATGGGGTTGCCGTTCCAGAAGATGGGCATGGAGGAAATGCCGTGTGCATAGCAGCGGTGAATAAAATCCTCAACCAGGTCAAAATAGCCGTTGGGGTCTGCTTCCCATTTTTCCTGCTGCAGCCAGAACCGGACCGAGTTGATTTGCAGGCGTTCGGCACAGCTGAGTTCCAGTTCGACCTGTTCAGGGGATTTTGCGGGGTCCGGGTTGTGGCAGACACCGCGAATATTGCTGTAACTGGCTTGAAGTTGCATGGTCTTCTTCCTTTCAATGTAAGATTTATTTGTTGTGGAAAAACTCCAGCATCTCCCCGTCCGGCCCGGTGACGAACGCCACGCGGATATCCAGCGGTTCGGTACTGGTGGTCAAATACATGTCAGACGGCGGATATTTTCCGGCCGCGCCGTATGCGATTGCACGGTCGTACCATTCATCCGGGTTGTCCACTTCAAAAGCGAAATGAGGAAAACAGCCTGCGGTGTTCTCATCCGGCGGACTGCCTGCTCCGCCTGCGAAGAGTTCAATGCGGCTGCCGTCGCCAATATCCAGCATGGCGGCGGAAGAATCCCCTTCACCCCAGCGCATGAGCAGTGTCATGCCCAGGCCTTCGGTGTAAAAGCGCAGTGAGCGTTCAATATCGGACGCTTTCAGCGCGACGTGGTGTGTTTTTAATGGAGTAGAAGGTTTTGTTGACATAGTGGTTTCCCTGCCTTTTTGTGTTGGTAAAATTGGTTTATCATCTGTCAAAGTAACTATAACGGCTTTTTTCCGAAATGTAAAGAGGGTTGACAAATAAAATAGCAGGAGTATACTGTAAGTCTCTTGAAAGTCCAATGGTATTAAGTCAAGAGGGTAATTCACGGAAAGAACAGAAGAAAAC
>OFMJ01001019.1_pt1 | contig 23419 bp, 9 predicted proteins | sample 1541801 | NCBI WGS metagenome assembly OFMJ01 (sample SAMN04209234, study PRJEB22552) | human gut metagenome | biome: gut; material: feces | host: Homo sapiens | place: USA: Oklahoma
ACCTTCCGCAGATTCCCGAACCGGATGGTTCTTATGTTTGAAATTGTAATTGCGATACCTATATATAAAAAAAGCGCGGGAATCTGTACTTGTTACCCGTCCCACACCCTGAGGCTCTTGCATGCCCATTGTCGTCTGAACGAGCAACGCAGAAGCCCACGCCGATATGTATAATGACACTTGAATGCACCTTTGACCGGCAAAGGCGCACCAAGGTATAGACATACCCCGCAGACACCTACTGTTGCTTTGTTTTTGACGACAATCGAAATTTGCAAGATTTCAGGATGTCAAGAACAAAACGTCAAGTAAACGTCTTTTCTATATATATGTATTTCCACCTCCTCAGCACCTCCTTTCGGAAGCATAGGCATGGAAAACGTGACAAAGTTACGAAATTATTAATAGAGAAGAAAAAAAAGACTCATTTTTTAAGAAGATACCTATAAACATCTTCTCAAAAGCACAGAATCAGCATGTGTATCATGATACAAAATCACTCGTATTGCAAATCCAAGTGAGCCGAAAAAATAAATCATATAGATTCTTCTGGTCATCATTATTTGTTCAAAAAAGCACCGTTTCCAAAACAAGACCTACTAGGAATATCTTATAAAGATACAAAATATAATCGACATAAATAATAATATAGTAATTTACAATAAGATAGTAAAGAAATAGCAAATAAGAATATAGTAATAAATATAATGCGTCTACCCTGATTAAAAGTTCAATATCCGTTAACCACAGACGTGATTAAGTTTAGTCACCTTTGTGGTTAACTTTAACCACCATTGTGGTTAGACTTAACCACCTAGGTGAATAAGCAATTACAAACATATAAAAAGTAGCAAAAGAAAAGAAAGAAAACAACTAAGAGACAGGGAAATATGCACACATAGACTACCACCAACTCGATTCACAAGCCATGCAGCTGCTTTATAAGAACGAACGTTAGGGGGTGAATGATGAAAAAGAGTAGGGTATTGTGGCAAAACAACACCGAATTTGAGCAAATGTTGTCTTTGGAGCAGTTTTTCAAATGTCACTTTTCTTCTGCTACTTCAGAGAAGAAGAAAGAAGGGCTGACCGCTCATGAAGATTTTCAATTACCCGAAAGGACATACGCATAAAAAGAATTATAAATCAACAATATAAATTATTCCAGACGCATTCTCTGCAAGCTGAGCATTCCCCCAAAAGCCAGCAATAAAGGTACTTTGTATCATGCGATAAAGTTTGAATAATTTATTTATAAGCATCCATTAGTGAGGGCAATGCTCTCACTAACACCGATGCTACCACCACTAATAAGCAGTTCACTATAAACAAGTTATGGAAAAAGTGAGGGCATGAGGGCATTTTCGCTTCCAACTTTCTATTGTTTTTTACCATGTTCCAATAAATTTCTTCAAGTGAACCCATTTTAATCTGTTATTGATTTTTCTAATAAGGTATCTCATAAATTATACTTTACCCACATCAACCATCGACATAAATTAAGAAACAAAAGATCATAAAATCCTTTTAGGAGAGAACAAAAGATGAAAAGTTTCTGTATTCCACTCTGTGACATACCTGCTAAAAAGACATCATTACAATCTGGAACGGATGGCACATACAGCGTAAGCAAGCATTAAATAGTATAGATTGGAAATCACCAGATCTTATTCCGATGCTTTACCTGAACGGATACCTTACTATCAAGGAATATGATGAGGAATTCGGTATCTGCCATTTAAGCTTTCCCAATAAAGAGGTGGAAGAGGGATTTACACGAATTCCACAAAAAGAATAAAAACACCTTGTGGAATCCGTGTAATCCATACCTACTAAACGATAATCTTCACATCACTTATCACCATCCACCGGAATCACTTCCTGCATATAAATGGCATCCAGGCTCCAAAGGGCGGCATCATTGGTACTGATACTTATACATTCATCCAAAGGAGCGGGAACTTCCGGTGGAAGAACAGTTTCTATACGGAAAGGTGGAGCCGGAGTATGTTCCAAGCGGGAAAACAAATCTGTCCAAGCCTCTTCCGCCATTTTTGCATTACGGGTATGATAGGCTGCATATCCCAACAAACGGGATATACGGAAACGATTCTTCCTTAACTCCCATGCTTTCTGCTTATAACGGGCGGCAAGATCAAGCCATGCCTCATTCCATTCGGGATAATCAACCATACGGATCATTTCATTCATGACTTCAAAACCTCCCATGATGGTCATCAAATGATTTGTACTTTCTAACTTGGGATCACATTCGCTGGTAATAATCCCTGTAGCCGGATCATAACCTAAAGCCAACGGACCTGTAAAGATACGGTTGGGCAGTGCCACAATACTTTTCATCCCGGCTATAATTTTGTCACGGTAAACCGTATTGCCGGTACGTTCCCATTCAGTCATCCAGTTTCCGGCGTATGCCAACCAGTCGGGACCGATGCGGAGACGTGCAGGTGCCGTACAAGGATACTGACTGCGAGGTTGCGCCAGACGCATGGGGTCCAGCGTGTACAATTTCTGATCGGCATCTTTTACTTCGGTCATTAAATCACCGCATCGGTCGTCCGTAGTAAGATAATAGTAGAAACGATTCCAGGCAGCCTGACTGATCCGTGCTTCTTTAGCTCCACATCCCCAATGACTGACGTTGTGCCGGCTACCCAATCCTGCATTCGGGCCGATATGATATACATCCACTTCCGCCGTATGACGGGTCATAGCTTCTGCCATGCGCCAGATATCAGCACGTCCGGTACGCAGGAAATTATACCATAGCCACATATTAGAAGCCAGTTCCGTGTTATCCCATGCAAAACCTCCGATGTCATAACGCCAGGTATGGCGGACAGGATCGTATGCATGCATCACATCCCCATAATTCCAGAAGCCATACCATTTGTTTTGTTCTATCGCTTTTTGATAGAAGCTGATATAAGCATCCAGCCTGTCTTCCACCCGGGCACGGAAAGGAGTACTACGATCGGGAAGGCTCCAAACACCAAATGCCTGCTTGGCATGCAAATAGTCAGGTACAGGCATCAGCACTCCCGGTCCGACAAGTTGTTTAGCTTGTTCTGCAAAAGCTTTCTTTCCGCTATAACCGCCCTGAGGTATCAAGGTAAGAGTCGTTGTACGGGCAATTCCATAAGGAGTGCTCATTCCCTCTTGCACATCTTCGTAACTGGCATTCAAGTCATGAGCAACATTATCATAATGACGCAAGTCCATTGGCTCAGCATCCGGACTCCATATCCATGCGGTAAGAGCAGCCACCGGAGTTTTTGCATCCGAGATTTCAATAGAAGACGGATAAGACTGCCAGAAATCATGCAACTCAAGTCCTATGCCTCCGGTTATATCTCCGGCAAAGGCATAACCCTCACTACGTGTACCGGAGAAAGTACCTATCCAAGGATTATTGTCATTGGCACGTTTACGGATTAAAAATGCATCCGCTGTCAGTTGGGACAGACGATAACTGTCCCAAGAAGCCCAATGATCAAGCAAAGCACGGTTCTTTTCGTCAAAAGCTTCATAAGAAGGAATGCGTTTTCCTTCCATCTGCTGTTGCTGTAACGAAGATTCTCCATTTCCGGTTTTACCCAATGTAAGTATGCGTCGTCCCACCAAAGGCTGAACGGGCTCGCTCCAGACTCCACCATCGGCACAAGAGAAAGCTACATGGCGATTGTATAAAGCCTCACGCATAGGAACATCAAAACGAACTCCCAAAGCGCGAATGAAATCTTTGTTCTGATCTCCGTCATATACAAAGCTATGCACCATTTTCACTTGCTCACTGCCACCATAAAAATAAAGCCGTACCACAAAGGGCAACCACTCACGACCATTCGGACTTTTGTGTACCCCTTCCAATTTAACAAGCGCACGCACAGAACCGGCACGCTCTACAGTCACAGATTTCAGTTCTCCTATATAATTAGTGAAAGAAACTTGAGAAGTACTTTCAAGTACCGGTTCACTTTGCGTATGACATATAAGCCTGGCCTTTTCTCCTACTTTCACACCTTTATATAACAGACTATCTATCAAAAATTCGCCTTGACGAGGTATATATGCTGAAATGACTCCGGTAGAAATATGAATACCCTGTGATGTTTCTGTAACAGAAACGGACTTCTTTTTATCTGTATCCGGCAGTTTGGATTTCGCTTTAGATTTCTTTACCGCCTTTTCCAGAGTCAGTTTTTCTGTTCCGGCAGGAATAACTCCTGCTATTCCTCCCCACTTTACAGAACCATCCGGCCAATAAGCCAAAGTCCAGGTATCAATAGGAATATCCTCACCACTCTCTGCAGATAGCCGTAGCTTGTTTTCCGGAAAAACTTCCCCTTTATCAAAAGGCACTCCGAAACTTACGGCCTTATCCTGCCGGGGAGTCTCACCAATCCATTGCAAAGGAACAGTAGTCGCCTCTTGCGATGAGCATTCATAACTGAAATTTGTCATACGAGTACGCGACAAGGTGGTACGAAAACCAAACCAGCCTTCCCGTAACGGGTCAGCATCCCTGAAGTCTACCAAGCGCTCACCGTCTATGTAATAACTAACCCTATTGTTCTCGTTGGTAATCTTGATGTGATACCAATGATTCGGCTTCAGCAAATGTCCGGCATCCGTATATTCCTTCAGAATAGCAGGACGGGCTTTAGGATTTGTAATACCCGACTCATCCCCATCATAACGACGGAAACGTGTAGTAGAGTTATGATTACCACCATATCCCAAATAGTAAAGCTGTAAAGAATAACAATTCAGGAATATACCGCTACGCCATTTTTCACGCTTCCATAAATTATCGGGATATTGAGGGTCTGATGCCATCCAGAAGCAGTTCAAATCACTCAGACGATCTCCATCCGACTCCACCACCACACATGCATCATATTCAATGGTCACTTTTCCACTCATTTTCTCTTTTCTCCAAAGAGTCAATCCCTTGGGAGATACTATCTCAGCGGTATCTCCCTGAAACGTCACTTTATAATCAGGCGATTCCGATTCAACCTTCCAGTATTTAGTAAACTGGCGGGAGTTCAAACCGGATACTCTATTATCCTGTGCCTTTGACGTAAAGGCAACTAATAGAAATAAAAACAGAAACAGATTTTTCATACGATGTGGTTTTGTTTTCATTTACTTTAAAAAGTCTTTTAACGGACAGTCCGTAGCTTTCAGCCCGTCAGCAATACTCCGGGCATTCATACGGGCACCTTTCAAAGAGGTATGGGTATGGTCATGATTGAAATACGCTCCTACTACACGCAAACCTTGATTGTATCCTAGATCTTGGAGCTTGTCTCCTGATATTTTATTCAAATCTATAAAATAAGCCCCGGTCGCTTCTGCCGCTTCACGCGTCCATTTACCAAAAGAATTGGTATTGCGCTCTATCTCACCATTATCAAACTTATTGCGGGGTGTATGACTCAGGACAATAGGAACAGCTCCCTTTTCTTTTACATCCATAATAAACTTACGCAAATACCAGCCGAAAGAATAAATCACTTGATAGCTGCCGGTTTTCTCCATTTTGAAGACCTTGCTTTCATTTCCTGAACCGGGTAATTCCGCACGCGCTTTCCCTGTGTTTATGTCACCTGCATCATTATGTCCGAATTGTATCAAAACAAAGTCTCCCGGCTGAAGTGCATGATAGATTTTATCCCAACGCCCTTCATCTAAATAAGTACGCGCACTACGGCCTGCTTTCGCATGATTCTCTACAGAGATCCTTTCTGTGTCAAACAGTTCGTGAATAACACTTCCCCATCCCCACATGCCATTTTCATCTTTATCGGCATTTTTCACAGTGCTGTCTCCCACCGTAAACAATACAGGATTCCCTTTTTTACGGGTAGCCCCCGTAACCGTATCTTTTTCTACCGGTTTCAAATAACGCGCCAGTTCCAATCCCTTATAGTTACGGATTCCTTCGGCAGCAGATTCTGCATTGACACGCGCGCCAAAAGCACTTGTGTGAATACGGTCCAGATAGAACATATACTTTACTTTTTCTTTGCCGAATTTCTCAAATTTGCGTGCCGAGATATCATTCAGATCAATAAAAGGAACTCTCGCTTTTTTAGCTACCTGCTTCGCCCATAATCCAAATGTCTGATTCACCCGGGTGATAATAGTGCTGTCTGCATCTTCCCAAGCGTTGCGAGGAGTCAGGGACATCAAAATAGGATGAGCGCCTTTTTTCTTCACATCATGAATAAAACGACGCATATATTCCCCATACGTATATACGGTTTCTTTTGCTCCTGTTTCTTTAATAGTCACATTCAAACTGTCTTTGCCAATTCCCGGAATAGAGGCACGGGCACGGCCACTATCGTACGGACCATTGTCATTATGTCCCAATTCTATGATAACCCAGTCACCTTTACGAACTCCTTTCAACACATCAGGCCACAACCGGTTATAAAAAGTACGGCTGCTGGTTCCTCCCAATGCGTGATTTTCAACGGTTATCTTATTTTCATCAAAATACTCGTGTTCAAAATATCCCCATCCCCATTGACCGTTATTTCCATTGCCTAACGTACCGGTACGCATGGTTGAATTCCCAACAAGAAACAATACCGGATTATCCCCTTTTCGGCTGGAACCTGAAACAGGACGGGCGGAACGCGCCACATTTAAACTATCAAGCGTATTATCAATGACTTGATTCACATCCTTCATCGGAGCAGTTATCTTATTCTGAGCATGTGCTCCAAGCCCTACTCCGGCAGCTAACAAAAAGCATAAACAAAGTTTATTTCCTTTCATGACATTTATAGTGTTTTTCTTTTATTGCATTTCAAATCTCTCACAAAAATAAGACGAACGGACAAACAGGAGAATAGAAATTCATTCATTTTCCTGTTTATTCGTTCAACCAATAGTACATCTATCCTAATCGGAGTAGCGACAAGGCTAGAAACTAGGGTGCGGTGGTTGGTTATACGCAACATTCTGCCAAGCTATCGCCAACCTGTACTGACGGTCATTCATCCATGTGGCACGTCTGTCCACAGCCGGTATGGTAGTAGAATAAATACGTAATTCCGTCTGGTCTTCGGAGGCCCAAATAACCTCTTCCCGCCAATCTCCTAAAATATCACCCGACAAACACGGATTACCTTTTGTTCCATTATTGGAAACAACTCCCTCGGCTTTCAATAATAAATCTGTACTTTCCGTATTCCAATTCCATTTACTGATGGAAACATGATCCAGTAGTTCCGCCAAGGGATCAGCGTCCCAATAAATGGTAAAATTGCAGGAATCAGGCTTTCTATTACAGATTATTTCTCCGGTGTCCCCTCTTCTCAAACCTCCTATATTGCACCAACACTCTGCTCCATCATAACGCGGATCGATATCGGCAGCTACTCCACGGCCGGCATCTTGTCCCAAGCCATCCTGCCAGATAATTTCTCCGGTCGCTCCATCAAACATAGCTACGGCAGGAGTACGCTTTACAATTTCATTATCGCCTTCATTTTCATGCACGCCAAAAACCTGCATACCTTGACGGGAAGGAATAAAACGTCCGGCATGCAAGGCATCCCCGTGACGCAAGCCCGTAGTAAACAGTCCTTTACCGTCATGGTCTACAGTCATAGCCCCCACACAGATTTCGTCACAACCATCACCATCAAAATCCGCTACGGTCACACTATGATTTCCCATACCCGAATAGGTCTCCCAACCCGGTGCCGCGCTATCAAAAGTCCATGTATGTTTCAATGCCCCGTTTGTAAAAGTCCATGCTGCCACTACTGTCCGTCCGTACCATCCTCTTACCATGACAGGCGAAGGCGTTTTTCCATCCAGAAAAGCTACTCCGGCTGTAAAACGGTCTGAACGACCACCAGTATTGTCATTACCACAATTGCCACCTACACCTCCCCAACCATCCAAAGGATAACGGGTTGGAATATATTCTTTCGAATCCAGTTCTTTTCCAGTACGTCCTTCAAAAACCGTGAGATATTCCGGACCATTTACTATCTTACCATACGTAGGACTCTTTTTATCCCATGTCCTCCAGTCGACTTGGGCATCTCCTATCCGATGTCCCAGTCCATCGACAGTACCATCTCCCGTTTTACAACAAATTTCCGCACATCCATCTCCATCAAAATCAAAGACCAGAAAATTAGTCGTGGCTGCTCCGGAACGTACATTCGGCCCCAAATCAATACGCCACAACTTGGTTCCATCCATTTTATATGCATCCAAATAGGTATTACCGGTAAAGCCCCGTTGTGGCGGTCGCTTTGAATTAGAAGGAGACCATTTTAAAATAATCTCATACTCTCCATCACCATCCAGATCGCCCACGCTACAATCATTAGCTGTATAAGTAAATGGCTCACCTGCTATTTCTCCGTCTTCCGGTTTACAAATAGGAATACTTAAATAAGGATTCCGTTCCTCTCCCTTCAGACGAGTCCAGGTAGCAACTTCCCCGGTAGTTGCTTTTAAAGTCCAACGATTATCCACCGTGTAATCAACCGTGCGATCTAAAAAATCGGAAGTCCGATCTATCGGTTCTTTATTTAACTTTACCTCCGCACCTCCATTGGAACTACGGTATAAATCAAATTGCAATCCGGCTGCATCCTCCAAGGTCATGCGCCAGCTAAAATACATTCCATTCTCTGTCGGAATTCCGATCAATCCTCTTGAAAGCTTTTCTCCACTGTAAGGTTGGGAAAAAGCGAATATGCTTCCGACAAGCAGAAGCATATTCATCATAATACAATGTTTCATCTTACAATTTATAAAACCTTAATACAGGCGGGGAGGCTCCCCGCCTATCTGCTTAACAAAAGAAAATCCTGTCTATCAATCTTTACCTCCAAAAATATCTACCTCTTTATTGCCACAAATTTTCTTTAAACTCAATTTCAACAATGCGTAACTCGTGATTAGTCTTATCGCCATTTTTTGCCTTAAACAAATCCAACTCACCCGCAGCAGGCGCAGCAACCTCTACAATTTGTCCGAAACCGTCTCCCTCCTTGCTGGCACCTTTCAAACGGATGGTTATTTCATTTGTCAATACAGGTTTTACATTCAAGTGGATATATCCCAAACTCTTTTCAGTCTCACCACTCCAAATCAGTTCATCACCTGCATATATTTCCAAAGGATAGCTGCGCAAGCGCCAACCGGTAAGTTTCATGCAAATTTCATCCACACGGGCCGCACGCTCCAAACGATAGGTTATCCATGCCGTATTCAGCCTGCCATCATTCTTCCATTCACTCAATTCATTATCATCGAAACTTTTGATCGCTTCATCCTGGTTGGTTCCGGCAACCGCCGATAAGATATTCACATCGACTTTCGTATCTTTGTAAGAAGGAGTCAACGGAGTTTCTCCACGGGTCAGCCTGCCCTCCAGTTCATCTCCCGGAATATAGTCACTCAAGCCATTCTTCACTTCAACCGGTGCGGAAGAAAGACTGATTTCGGCAGATTGCAGTCCATCAGCCTTGGCTGTTATACGAACCGTTCCCGGAGTTGTAAGAGAACGTATCAAAGCCCGGTTGACTCCACATTCTACAGGCAAGTCTTTTGAAAGAATATAATTATCTTTGCCTTGTGCTATTCCACCACGCCATTCAGCCGGTCCCTCTACGTCAAAATGTATCAGATCATTAGCCAGCGGGCAACGTCTGCCATCTTTATCCATCACTTCCACTTGAAGCAATACCATATCAGCACCATCCGCTTTCCAACCTTTAGGATTTTGAATCACACTGAGTTTAATTTGTTCCGGCTTGCCTGCGGTCTGCAATTCAGCACGGCAACATTCTTTTCCATTCTTATCATACCCTACAGCTTCCAACTTGCCCGGAACAAATGCCACATCTTTGAAAGTATACAAGAAATGATAATCTCTTTGACCGTTTCCTAAAGATTTGCCATTCAGGAACAATTCCACTTTTTCTGCACTGGATACCACATAAACAGGTTTAACCACATCTTCTTTATAGTTCCAATGACCAACGATATGAATACGGGGATTCTCTATATCCACCCATCCATCCCACATCACCTGATGTGCATAGAAAGGATCTTTAGGGATGCGCATGGCATCTGTCACACCACTACGACGATAATTCTCCACACCACGATAATGTGTATTCGTATCCGAGAAGATGATTTTCACACCTCCCGAGCTGACACGGTCACCGGTACCCGGGCGTTCACGCCAATAATCAAACCAACGAATCACATTCTCAATAGTAAAGGAATCCTGATTGTGATTATAAGCACGGGCATCCACCTTTTTCTGAACCTTATTAGTCATTGCAGAACGGAATGAATTATTTCCTTCCCCATTTTTATGATATGGATAAGAATATTCATCCCAATATTTGCGCAGACCTTCATCACGGCAGTATTCCATGGCCCACATCGGATGATGTTTGCTCTTATTGATATAAAGCATCTCGCCACCATATTCGGCTTCACGAATATCAAGCATTTCACGAGAACCGATGGCACGGCCTCCATGAGGGTCATACTTATCACGAATCGCTTTCATTTCTATCATGTGTTCACGACTGATTGATTCGTTTCCACATTCATAGAACAAAATACTCGGATTATTACGGTTGTAAATAATGGCATCACGCATCAATTCTGTACGTTGTTCCCATTGACGGCCTTCACGGTCCTTTTCTGCATCACCGGCCTGCATCGCCTGAATCAATCCCACACGGTCGCACGATTCAATATCCTGCTTCCAAGGGGTGATATGCATCCAACGAACCAAGTTGGCATTATCTTCCACCATCAGACCGTTGCTATAATCACTCAGCCATGCAGGAACACTCATACCGACTCCCGGCCATTCATTACTGGTACGCTGTGCAAAACCTTTCATCTGAATCACCCGGTCATTCAACCAAATCATTCCTCTGCCGAAACGAGTTTTACGGAAACCGGTACGGGTAGCCACTTCATCTACTTTTCTGCCATCCACCCATAAACTGGTTTTTACTGTGTACAAATATCCGTATCCCCAACTCCAGAAATGAAGTCCGTCTATTTCTGCCGAAGCTTCCAAAGTCGCAGTTTCACCCGGTTTTACTACCGTCTGAGTACCCTCAAAACTTTTTATGCTTTTCCCGTCACGGTCAAGCACTTCAACCTTATAAGCGACTTTCTTATCCCGATTATATTCATTTTTTATTTCAGACTCCGCATGAACCACAGCCTTACGAGACTTCACACGGATATCTTCCGCATAAATATAAACCCCGGTAGTTTTTAAATTACTGTACAAGGGAAGTGTCTGATAAACCTTATCGGTTACATGAAGCCATACATTCTTAGGTATACCTCCATAATTGGCATTGAAATTACGGTCACTCCACTGATATTTGGTGCCGGTAGCACGTTCCTTATAATTCCAATTGTTATCAATACGGACCGCCATGACATTCTCCTGTCCATATTTAATATAAGGAGTCAAATCGAAACCTACAGCCATCGCGCCATTTTCATGCAAGCCGATATATTCACCATTGATATAAAAATCAGCTCCTTGACGGACACCTTCAAATTCAACAAAGACTTTTTTGTTCTTGCTGCCGGCAGGCAGACGGAAATGTTTACGATACCACACCACAGTATCCGTCAATTGCTCTATGCTCAAACGAAAAGCCTCATCTTCATTAAAAGGACGAGGTAATGTTACTTTCTTCCAATCCGCATCCTGAAAACGTACCTCTTTGGCTTCCGGTATATCGCCGACATAAAGTAACCATTCAGCATTAAAATTGTATTTATCACGGACAGCTGATGCTACCGCAATCTGACTTATTCCTATAAAAGTCAATAAAAATAAAAGAATTTTGTTTCTCATAGCTATCTCAAATTGTTTGTTGCAAAACTAGCATAAAGTTCTATTGCCTACCATAGAATAAGGTACATTTTTATAGAAATTCGTTCAAAGCAAATCGCCAGGATGCTCATATTACGCCCGTTTATATAACAAGCTAAAAATCAGCGTAATAAACAAGCATCCTGAAACATTTATTCTACAAGTTGCAACATCAGAACTATATGATTTATTGCTTCACTATAACCGGAATCAACATGACAGGACCTAATAGACCTGAAGGTTTGGGTTCCCAATTAGAAGCATCAAAGATACCGTTCTTCACATTTTCCTTTTTCCTTGCAGACATGTTTACATTATAGAAAATCTTCCAATCCATTCCCTTCTTATCCATATAAGCAATTCTATTCGCCATAGAATTGGCCACTCTGACAACTAATTCATCCTGTCCTTTGAATTTTTCAGCAGGAATATACAGTTGATAAGGAGAATCAATCACTGTACCGATATAATCTCCATTCAAATAGACAGATGCATTTTCCGCTACAGAGCCAAGATCCAATTTTATCACATCCGCTACAGGTACCTTATCTATAGTAGTCGTGTAAACGGCTGTTCCTGAAAAAGCCTTATATTCATCCCCTGCGAAATCAGTCCATGACGCCAAGCTGTCCACTGTTATGGAAGCAGGAAGCTGAGGACCTCCTTGAACAAAAGAAACAGTCCAACTGCCGGAAACAGGATTTGGCTCACCTGCATTTTGATAATAAGCATAGGCATCTCCTGTAAAATTCTGACTGGAAGTTGATACAATGACAGTTTCACCCGGATTCAATTCCAGGTAAACATCTGTTTGCCCGTCATTGCGTTTCATAGCGGCCAAACCACTGGCACCGGTCATTGGATTGAAAATCGCCGCACTCCGAGCTTCTGTACGAAGTGGAATCCAATCCTCTATTTTACGATCGCTGCTATTTTCTATAAAGTAATATTTTCCCGTCGCACTATTTCTGCGGATACATTGCAGACCTGCCTGATACATTTTCTCGGCACCCACATTCGCCTCATTCATCAGAGCATTAATATCATCTGACAAACAAATCTTCCCCTTACCTATACGAGCACATTTAACAGCACCTTCAGCATGAAAGTCCAGAGCATCCAGCATTTCTTTAAAATGAGCCTGTTTTTCTTCCGAAAGAATCATTCCGGCCATATCTTGAGGAATTCCCTTATAAAACACAACGGTAGCACCTTCATCAGCCAAAGCCATCAGTTTTTCCATTGTTTCATAAGGAATATATTGCGCCGCCGAAACAAGAACGGTTTTATATGCGGCACCAGGCGTTACAATCATTTCTTTCTCAATATTAGTTTTAAGAAGTTGCTTGTCAGAAATCATATCCCACGCATAACCATTCTCTGTTAAAGTAACCGCACTTTCTCTAACTGAAGATTCCAACATATTACGATCCAATCCGCTAAAGTGTTGAAGACTTCTGTTCCCTTGCTCAGACATCACATCGGCTATGTTATAATATAAAAGGACATCATTATCAGGAGTGCCATCCTGTAAAAATGACTGCACGCGAGTAACATACTGATTCAAATATTTAAAATCCTCCCAGAACGGATTATTCGGATTAAAATGGACTGCCGCATAAAACAACCATCCCGGCCAGGGAGCCTCCTGTGGACTGAAACAAGTGCCATGATAAAAAATATGATTCACCCCGCCCAGAAAGAAAAGGTCAAGCGCTTTCTTTACATCTCCCAGATTCGATTGGAAATGTTCATCCAGCCAAGTCGCACTTTCTGAAGACGACAACTTCTTTCCTTCCGTATGGGCTACAGACGGAGCCGCTTTTATACTGACCAAATCACGCCCTTCTATTTCGGGCACATCACTCACTGCATACAAATCCAGAATATTGGCAGGAGAACCATGAGCCTGATTCCTTATACCCTTTCCTTGTTTTGCCGCCCAGTGTTGCCAACGAATGGAATAATGATTTATCAATAAATCGTTTATGGTTTGCCTATAATCATACAACACCCTTGCATTCTTGTCCGGTGTATCCATACCTAATAATGCAGGTAAGTGTTGACGCAAATCATATCCCCTATACTTTTGGAATTCGTCAAAAAAAGCAGGAGTCCAATTTGACTCTCCTCTTGCATCGTCCACTTCATAAGAGTCATTAAAATAATACCTCAGATAACTGATATCCTTTCCTTGAAAAGCCTCATCAAATTTACTGAGATAATGATCAATGGCCGAAGCTGAAAAATGATCTATCACATTGCCTTCACCACCAGGTCCTGCGCGTTCTACCATTTTTCCATGATGACCTTGGAACAGAGCACAAATAGTCCAGTCACCTTGAGGAGCCGTCCAGTCCAATGTGCCATCCGGTTTTATTTTTGAAGTCAAATCGAGACATTCACCTTTATCACTATTAGCGGTCACTATAATCAAAGGCAGTTCCTTTTTATATCGGACCTGATCCAAAGCCAATGTCTGTAAATCAGCATTCGCACTGACCGGTTCTTTCAAATCCGCCAGTTTTACCGGAGTATGCCCTGCCAATCTGACAAAGCCTTCTTCCTTATATCGGACAGGTTCACCTAATTGTTCGCCTTCTTTCAATTGATAAGTTTTATAAGCCACCGTCTTGCACGCATCTTCGGGAGTAACCCAAGGTCCTCCAAACGGCCATCCCGAAGCATTAGCCAAATCAATTCCTAACCCCAACTGCTTTGCTTCCTGCAAAGTATACAGAAACAAATCAACCCATTCCGGAGAAAGAAAATCTTTAAAGCGGTCCTCATAACCATGTATTCCATAAATAGGAGTGATCTCCAATCCACCCAGATTTGCCTCCTGATACTTACGCATAACCGTATCCAAGTCAGTAGTCCTGACCGCATTGCCTTCCCACCACCATCGCGTCCAAGGCTTGGTCTCGTTAGTCACTTGCGGCCATTCAATCTTCTGACTCTGTGTACAAGCCAAACAGCCACAAACTGCAAAAAGTACATAACAGAACTTACTGCATTTCTTAAAAAATAAGGATTGCTTCATAAATCTTACTTGTTTAAAAATGGAAACGGGCATTTTCAACACGCTGACCACCTATCATATTCTTTAATTTTTTTGCCACATCAGGATATTGTTTTATCACATTGGAAGTTTCCGCCGGATCTGTATAAATATTATACAATTCTTCGTAGGTTTTAGACGGATCACTAACTTCCAGTCTTACCAATTTCCAGCCATCAGGTGTCATAATAGATTGCTTTCCTCCAAATTCAAAGAACTCATAATAAATACAATCATGCTCCTTCTGAGTACCTTTTCCCGTAAGAGTAGGCAAATAAGATATACCATCAATATTTTGAGGAATATCCGCCTGTACCAATTCACCTATAGTAGGCAAAAAATCCCAAAATGCAGAAATATGATTGGTAACTACCCCTTGTGGAATAACTCCCGGCCATTGAATGACGAACGGAGTACGGATACCTCCTTCATATAAATCTCTTTTCTGACCTCTAAACGGACCATTACTGTCAAAATAAGATGGATCGTGCCCTCCCTCCGAATGGACTCCATTATCGGAAGTAAAAACAATTATCGTATGATCATACAAACCTTTCTCTTTTAACTCTTTAATAATCAAGCCCACACTTTTATCCAAATAAGTAACCATCGCCGCATACGCCGCACGCGGACTTTGCTGCGATTTATAACCGTCTCTGCTTCCTCCAAAAGGAGTTTCACAAAATTCCCCCTCATATTCTGTCATCGCTTCCCCCATTATATCAAGATCCGCATGGGGTATGGTTGGTGAAAAATAAAGGAAGAAAGGTTTCTGCGCATTTTCATCAATAAAGTTCAAAGCCTTTTCCAACATCAAGTCATGCGAATAATATTTCCGATCCAGCATAATCTTCTGCTCATTCTCATGCAAGAACTCAGGGTAATAACTATGAGCAAAACGTTGCCCCAGATAACCGTAGAAATAATCAAAACCATGTTTGCCGGGCATACCTTCCGTACCCGGTCCTCCCATTCCCCATTTACCGACACATCCGGTAGCATAGTTCTTTGTTTTAAAAATATCGGCTACGGTAACTTCACCTGCAGGAAGCGGAGTTTCATATAACAATCCATCCGAACCTGCCACTTTTGCATTTCCTCTGATTGCGGCATGTCCCATGTGCTTTCCCGTAATCAGAGCACAACGAGACGGAGCACTGACCGTAGAACCGGAATAATGCTGCATAAACTTCATCCCGTTTTGAGCTATCCCATCAATATTCGGTGTCTTAATCTGACGCTGACCATAGCATCCCAAATCACCTATGCCCAAATCATCTGCCATAATATAAATGACATTGGGCAATTTTTCTGCCGTTGTAGTCTGGGCCATCGTAAGCCCTGAAGACAACAAAGTTGCGGAAAATAATATCTTACGTGTATTTTTCATATCCAACCTTACTTTATTTAAAGGATGAAATATCCACCATCATTAAATTTAATCTTTTTCCATTCGTAAAATGTCCGGATTGGAAAAGAACCTTCGTACCATCCGGACTAAAGCTGGGATGTGCATGATCCGGTTTCATCTTAGTATCCGACACCAACCAATGACGCTCCCCGGTCTGTACATTAATCAACCATACATTTCCTCCAAAAGTATCTCCGGCAGCCCATTTATTATCACGGCTGGCATTACAATGCCAGAAGCCTCTTCCTACCAATTGGCCGTCAATTGCCTGACGGTCTTTTTCTAATTCCACCTGCCCTATCAACTCTACATCATCCGTACGCAAATTGATACGTACAATACCACTTGCCTGTTTACGAAGACGTGGCTGGAATCCCAAGATATTAAAATATACATAATCTTTGCTTGCAAAAGTCTCATGCGTCACCCAATCGAGTGGAGTTTCTTTATATAAAGGTTTAAAGACTGTTCCATCTGCCGTGCAAAACCACATACGCTGATGCGCATCACCACCGGTTTCGTTACAAAAGACAATTTCACCCGGAGTAAAACGGCTGGCTTGTATATGCCCTGTTTTAAATTCCGTATCAACAACCTTAGTTACTTCTCCTGTAGTAAGGTTCATTTTACGAATACCACAAAGGCTGGGTTTGATTTTTACCGGCTGATTGCTTTCGGGCAGAAAAGCGTTTTTCATCATCCGTTCCTTTTCCTCTTCTGTTCCTTCACGCTCCACAGTTATGTAGGCATAATCATCATTGCAATCCACAGCATATCCTCCCGGACGTCCCATCTCAGTGGGGAAAGTGCCTATGAAAGTTTCATAAGCGGATGGTTTACCTACTTTTCCCTGTTTTACATCAGCAAAGAATTTATCCAAGTCCATTACATACATGTTCCAGTTTTCTTTTTCTTTCCGGCTGATGAACATACGGTTGGTTCTATTTGCCAAATAGGCACTGCCCAAGTTCGGTCCCTCTGTAGCTTGGATAATTTTACCGGTAGCCATTTCGATAAAGTAAATTTGTGTAGGTTTCCATTTACGTTTCTCTCCATTAGGAAGCGTACTTTCCACCTCTTTGTCATTTCCACGGCTGGAAGATCTGAACAATAAGTATTTGCCATCAGCCGTCCACATGGGATCTGTTTGATAAAGAAAACGATCATTCTTCATCGTATCGGTCAACATCGTGATGGTGTTACCGGTCGCACTATCTACATAAGTCTGCATTTCCGATGCAGTACAATTTCCAAACTGAGCCAATGCGGCTTTACTAAAAGCTAAAAATAATGTAATAGCTAAAAATGTCTTTCTCATAGCATGTCATTTTTTATCTGATACGACAAATTTATGCATGAGAGAAATTATATCAAATAGAATTTTATCCATTTATATGGTTAATTGTTCACTTTATCTGATTTATATCCTCTACATATCTTAGAATTTTTCATTGATATACTACTTCCATAAAATAAAAGTGGAAAAAGTCATGATAACTCTTTCCACTTTTCATTATAGATATTAAAATTCTATTTTAACAAGTCTCCTAATAACCATAGTTCTGATAAGCCTTCTTTGACGCCTCATCCAATAATACGCCATTTTCATCTGTCAGCAAGTCAAGCATTGACTGGGCAAAAGGTTTAAAAGTAAAATACGGTTCAAACATTCCCATACCATTACCAGTCTGACCAATACCGTTAATCAAGTTATCAGAGTCATCCCACAAACCTTGCTTGGGTGAAGCCAATTGATCATGATAGATTATACGATCAGCCTGCCAGCCTGAGTGATGTAAATTCTCATAATAAACCATCTCTTGATTCAATTCACGTGCCAATTCATTCAATATAAAGTTCACGAAACGATCTTCAGTCGTAGTAGCTGTTTCCGGATACATTTCAGCTTTAGAGTTAGCCGAACCACCATCCCAATAAGATTCGTCAACCAACATCGTTGATGTCATATCTTTTTCTACTTCATACGGCCATTGCTGCTCTGTTTGTGTCAGTTTCTCATATCCTGGTTGTAAACGTGCAAGAACTTCCGCACGAGTTTCACCAGCCTTGAACGCAGCACGAGCACGTACTTTGTTTATATCATCTATAGCCGCATTATAATTTCCTTTACGTCCATAAGCCTCAGCACGAAGCAAAAAAGTCTCAGCCAAACGGAATAAAGGAACATCACGTCCAGACTCATAATGAGTGTAGTTACTACGATTTGGTTCATCATATTTTACAGTAGCTGGACAAACTGTAGAACCAAACTTATCCAATCCACCGTAACTTTTCTCATTATAAGTATAGCTTTTACCACTAGCTTGAAATGGAACACGATAGTAATATTTACTACCATCTTTAATCCAACGTGCAATCAAGACAAAAGGCTGAGCCAATGCTTCTTTAATATCAATCGCTGTTTCTTTCGTATTTTCCAAATAAGCGAAAGCCAAGTCACCGGTACCCATCTTATGTTCTCCGGCTACAGCTTGACGGCCTCCCCATGAAGAACGATTATATTCCGGAAGAATATGTTCGTTAAAATAATCCGCCATTTCTTCAGTCCACTCAAATGTAGCATTTTTAGCATTATTATACGCATAATAATCTTTATTGGGAGCCGGAGTAGAGTTAGAATCTCCACCACGCAAAGCCGTTACATATTCCACATGGAAAGATTTCTGATAACGAGAATCTGCGTGCTTATTCACATAAAGATCAAAACCAAAATCATTGGTATATCCGACACGTGAAGCAGACTTAGTAGGATATTCCCAACAGAATTCCGGAATTCCCCAAGACGCATTAGAATAGTCTCCACCAAAGAAATAAGGTAAACGATTACCATAACGACCATTATCAGCACTTCCCATAGGACCATATACACAAGAAAGAATCAACTCATGGCTGTTCTCATTAGAATAATCATTCAACGGATGACTAAACAACTTACCAAAATCAGATTCCAGTTCATAATAACCGTTGTCAATGACAGTAGAAGCATAATAGATGCAGGAATCCAAATCGGCTATACCTTTACCTTTATATAGCATACCAAGATAAGATTTCGGATTATTGGTATCCACATTTCCTTCCGCATCTACACCATATTCTGAAGTGCCATATTTTTCTGCTTGTGCACGTTGTAAATACAATTTTGCCAAAAAATGTGCTGCAGCACCTTTGGTCACACATCCGAAATCAGTACTCAAATTTTGCTCTTTTACATCAGGCAAATGATCATAAGCGTAACGCAAATCACTTATCAACAACCTATAAATATTAGGAACGCTTTCACGTACATAATTATAGTTGGAAGGCAATTCAGCGGTATATCCTAATGGCACATAAATGGCACCATACATTGTACTCATGATATAAAGTGCATAGGCGCGATTAAATAAAGCTTCACTTAAAGCTTTAGCTGCATAATGCTCATCCGATGCAAATTTTCCCAAAGCCTTTCCCTCACGAATAGAAATAATGGCACGGTTACAATTATTTATAATAGGATAGAACCCCAATAAAGATTTAGCGTTTTCTCCACATAGCCCATTAGCAAGACTTGCCAATTTACCCGTCGCATTCCATTCACTAGGCGAATACATACCCCTATTAGGAGTCTTGCTAGTAAAATTATCCACTCCCAGCATCAAGCTGTTAGGACCTTGTTCATATTGTTTAGTTACCCGCAATGCATCGTAAGTACCCACAATCAATTGCTCTAACCCTTGCTCTGTTTCAAAATAATCTTGCGTTATGGTTGAAACCATCTTTTCTTCCAGGAAACTATCTGTACAAGAAATGCTTCCTAGCGCAATCATTGAACACACTATATATTTTTTCATAACTATTATTTTTTATCAATTAAAATCCAAGTCTCAAACCGATTACCAAACTACGAGTCAATACTGTATTATTGGTTTGTCCACCAATATATTTATAAGTACCATTGCTGCGTCCACCTTCGGCTCCCCAACCGGTAGTATCATCAGGATTGATACCGGCTTTTACCAAGTCCCCTCCAAAAATAAACGGATTTAATACCTGACCATAAATTTGACAGCTGTTTGCGCCTACCTTAGAAAGCCATTTTTCGGGGAATGTATAAGATAGAGCTATATTTCTGACAGCTATCATATTTCCCTTCGTATAATTCATATAATCCTTATAATCAGTATTTGCCTCACCACCAGCACGTTGCTGAGGGAATTTTGCATCTGTATTTTCAGGACTCCAAACATCTTTTTCTACGCGACGGCCGTATGTTTGCATCAGACCATAATACATATTACCAAAACGACCATAGAAAAATGCATTCAATTGCCAGTTTTTATAAATGAATGTAGTAGTAAAACCACCTTCCCATTTGGGAGTGAATGAACCTTGAAAATGGTAGTCATCTTTATCAAATTTACCAAAACCATTATCCATATAAGTTACTTTCGATCCATCTTCCAAAGTGACAGTCTTTGAGCCTTCTGTACCTTCAGGCACTTCAATGAACTCTTGATCCACCAATTTTGCCATACCCGGGAACATAGTAATACCATTTCCTTTGGCTTTATATACAGCAAGTAATTTTCTATCTTCAGGAGTATCTTGCCATAAACGATCGTATTTATAAGTCCAAATTTCATCCATCGGCTTACCTATAAACCAACCGTTAGTAGGATCATCTACTTTACCATCAGCCAATTCCACAATCTTTGATCTATTGGTAGAAAAAGTAAAATCCGTTTTCCACGTAAAATCTTTTGTCTGAATATTAGTGGTGGACAAAGTTATTTCCAATCCCTTATTTTGAGTTTTTCCAATATTAGTTAAAATTTGAGTATAACCAGTCATGATAGGAATAGAACGATTCAGCAATAAATCAGAAGTGTTAGCGATATAGTATTCCACGCTACCACTAATACGATTATTCAAAAAGCCAAAGTCCAAACCGAAGTTGGTTGAAGCAGTTTTTTCCCAGCCCAAATTACGGTTAGGCAACACGGAAGCCTTGGCACCGGTAACATTCGTTGAGACACCACCTTGTCCGAAAGGCTTGTTAGCCCACTGAGATACCATAGATCCACCTGTTTGGTAAGATTTTACAGAAGCATTACCTGTCACACCATAACCGACACGTAGTTTAAGAGAGTTTAACCAATCTATATTTTTCATGAAATTCTCTTCATTCATTTTCCATGCCAAAGCAGCCGATGGGAAAAAATCCCATTTGTTACCTTCCGCCAACATAGAGGCACCATCCCAACGACCTGTCACAGTCAATAAATACTTATCCATCAAATTATAATTCAAACGAGCCATATAAGAAGCACGCTGCTGTTCACCAAATGAAGAACCAGCACTCAATCTAGCTGTATTAGAATCCCCAATGCTATACCACAAGGCTGTAGGGAACTTAGACTCATAAGCACGTGCATCCAAACCTTCCGAACGATAATACTCGGCAGACTGCATCAATGTCAAGCCGATAGAATGAATATTTTTGAATGTCTTATTATAGAAAATCATATTTTCCAACGTCCATGCAAGTTTCTGGTTATGGTTATTATAAGCCACATTCGGTTCCGTAGAAGCAAAACCTAACGGATTGGTAAAATTATTTCCATAATAACTACCTTCACGGGAATTACGATATTGCGCGCCTAAATTTGTATGCCATTTCATACCATCCAAAGGAGACCAAATCTTACCAAAATCGATTTCAGCAAAAGAACTGAACATGACGCCATAATAACGTGTTTCATTCAAAGCCTCATTTATATTCAACAAAGCATTGTGTTGCGATGGACCGTCATCAGGACTTAATACCTTTCCATCTTCATCATAAGCCGGAGCGTACGGCATCAAGCTTGTCGCCAGACCATAAGAGTCTTTAGCTGTAGTATTTGAAAAATTACTAACAATACCATAATTTTTTATAGAATGGCTAACATTAATTCCCATGCCTACTTTCAAAAAATCTGTAGCTTGAATCTCACCATTCATATTCACTGTATAACGTTTATAATCTTGGTCTTTCATCGGTGACTCTTGATCCAAGTAAGCCAAAGACATATACAATTTCGATTTTTCCGTACCAGCAGATAATGAAATCTGATGATTATGTGTCAATGAAGTACGTGTTACATAGTCTGTCCAAGGAGTAGTGGGAATATTTGCTGAATTATAAACAGGTACTCTGTCAGCATAGCCCAATACCTCTTTTTCATATTGAGTAGCATCACGTAACACAGGACTACCATCTGCATTAAATTGGAAAGCCGAATTAAAAACAGGACGCAAATAAGGATATCTAGATACACCTCCGAAATAAGCATCTCCATCGATATCCGGATCTGGAGCATTGCCATACTTACCAGTATATGCTCCCGCATTAACATTGGCCTGACGATTCCAGTCTATCAATTCACCGGAATTCATCCAATCTGTCATAGAATGAATCTTGGAAAAAGATACTGTACCATCATAATTAATAGTTACTTTTCCTGTTTTTCCTTTTTTAGTAGTAATCAAAATTACGCCATTAGCACCACGAGAACCGTAAATAGCTGTTGCCGAAGCATCTTTCAATATTTCCATAGATTCAATATCATTGGGATTAACATCCGACATAGAGCCAACAGCCATAGGAATACCATCTATTACATAAAGCGGATCATTACTAGCGCTCAACGAACGGCTACCACGAATACGTACTTCTCCTAATTCTCCCGGACGGTTATTTGATGTGATTTGCACACCTGCTGCTTTTCCCTGCATAGCCTGTAAAGCATTCTGAACCGGACGTTCACGAATTGTTTTAGCACTAACCTGAGTCAAAGCACCTGTAACATCCGATTTCTTTTGCACACCATAACCCACTACAACTACTTCATCCAACGTTTCAGTATCCTCTTCTAAAATCACTTTAATAATTGATTGTCCTTTCACCGGAATATCTACAGTTTTATATCCCACGAAACTTACTTGGATCGTCCCATTATCAGGAACA
>OFMJ01001029.1_pt1 | contig 23299 bp, 19 predicted proteins | sample 1541801 | NCBI WGS metagenome assembly OFMJ01 (sample SAMN04209234, study PRJEB22552) | human gut metagenome | biome: gut; material: feces | host: Homo sapiens | place: USA: Oklahoma
TTTTCTTACGAATCATGATTACCTTGTGTTTTCGTCGCTACGATGTTTTCCATTTTGTTTTATGCAGAAAAGTAGGTTGGCGGAAGATATTGGAAGTGTGATGGAAGAGTTCTGGAAAGAAAGGTATAAAATAATTGAAGGGGATAGAATATTTGAATATTGCATTAAAAATCAAGTGTATCATGTGATGGCGGATGATATAATGTATCTGACTTATTGGGAACATCGTATTTCAATTATAATGAAGGACGGAGAAAAAATAGAGTTTCGAGGAAAAATAAAGGAGTGTGAACAGCAATTAGAGGGTCTGGATTTTTTTAAAACAAATAAAGGAACTTTTGTGAATTTGAAATATTGTCAAAGACTAGATGAAAATGGATTTTGGATGAAAAATGGGGAAAATATTTCTGTTAGCAGAGAACGCAAAAAGAATGCTAAGATTTGTTTTATGAAATATCGGAGGGAAAAGAATGAAGACTGTAGGAATGATCATTGTTAATGTCGGAGAATTGGTTCAAGCAGTTGTTTTTATATATTTTTTTCATAGAATGTTTGGATTCCAAGAAAAAGTGAAAAGTAAGAAATGTAAAGTCATAATTTTGAGTGTGGTACTATTTGTCATTGAAAGAGGCTGCATGATACGAGGATATAATGAACTTCTATTCACTGCAATATGGATCATTATAATGCTGTTTTATAGTAAGAAGTATTTACGGAATACAACCATGCAACATTTGATATGGAGTATGTATGCGCTACTGATGTTGCCACTTATCAGTATATTATTACTTTTAGGAACATCTGTTATACTGCAGACATCAGTAGAAGCATATATGAAAGTAGAGAATCCAATTTATCTGTTGGTAATTGTAGTTGCCAGAGTTCTCTATTTTATGATTCTGACTTTAACAATACATTTCAATAAAGAAAATAGAGTAAAACTGCCTAAGAAATATGGAGTTGCGCTGATAATACTTTTTGGGTACTCGCTTGGGATTGAAGCAATTATATTTGCAGGATTTCAATTAGACAACGGCAACAGATATAAGTGGGGGTTATTAGGGATTGCACTAGGTGTTGTACTACTTGATGCTTATCTTTTTGCAATGATCTTTAAAATCAGTGAAAAATACCAGCAGGAAGAAGCACTGAAACTGTTGTGGGTTCAGAATGAATTACAACAGAAAAGAATTGAAGAAGCGGAAACTGAAACAAAAAGAATTCGTCAGTTACGTCATGATTATAAAAGTCTGGTTTCTAATTTAAGTGTCATGCTACAAAGGGGAGAATACGAAAAAATACAAGAATACATAAACGAAATCAATAGATACTATTTGAAAAATATACCGGAGTATATCAATACGAATAATTCTATGATTGATGCAGCAATTAATACAAAATTTGTCTATTGTAATGAAAATGGGATTGGAACAACGTGTAAAATACTGGGGGATTGCAAGAGTATTGATAATTTTCAGTTGTCTATTATTATCTTAAATCTTCTGGATAATGCAATAGAGGCAAGCAAAAAAGAAGCAGAGAAGACAATAGATTTCCAGATGAAAAGAGATGAAGAGTATATTCATCTGATAGTCAGAAATAAAATACAATATTCAGTACTTGAGAAAAATCCAGGATTAAAAACTTCTAAGAAGGAAGTAGGACATGGATTGGGACTAGAACATGTGAAAAGTATTTTGGATAAGAATAAAGGACTACTTGAAATCTATGAAGAAAAAGGGTGGTTTTGTGTACATGTGATGTTCTTTATAAATGACAACAAAACGGTAGTAAAAAATACAGTTTGAGGTGCTGAATTTACAGTTTGAGGATGACTAATTGAAAAAAGTGACAAAGTGGATTACTATCTTAACTAGTAGCGAGCAGTCGAGCTCCGGTTATTAGAATTAAAGGAATAAAGTAGCTTGGAATAAGTAAAACGGAGTAAATTATGAGGTTGCGTTATCATTAGATAGCGTGACCTTATAATGTGAAGAAAGGTAGTCACTATGGAGGATTATAAAAAAACAAGTGTAATTCAGATAATTTGGAAAGGATTTAGATACAATATTCGTAATTTTATTGTGTTTTTTCTAAGTGCTATATTTTCGGTCGCAACGATATTTGGGTTTTCGTATTTGCAACAGATAACAAGTGAAATAAAAATAGAAGGAATTCCGAGTAATGTCGGTTCAATACTGACACAACATGTGATTGCAATCATTATTGTTTCTATTTGTATTATGACATATGCCTCTAAATTTTACTTACGCACAAGAATAAAAGATTATTCATTATTGCTGATTTTAGGAATCAAGAAAAAGATGTTTGTCCTATTTATTATTATGGAGTATGTATTTAGTTGGTTGATTTCAATTGTAATGGGTATTTTCTTTGGAACAGGTTTAGTTTATGGTGTTCGTTTTATCTTAAATCAATTGTCTGGTAATACAATTGACTATGCAGCCGTAGATTTTCAGAAGTTATATTTTCGTGTTATAATGTTCAGCATGACTATGATGCTTGGTGTTATAGTTGCAATATTAGTGTACATAGAGGAAAAAGATTTGTCTGCTCTTCTTTCTTTTGAATTTGTAAAAGAAAAAAAGGCACCCCCTAAAATAGCTCGTTTATATTGTTTGGCAGGTGGAATAATAATTTTATGCTCTGTTTTGGTGGCTACACAAGTAGACGCTTCTGCTAAAAGTGATGCTGCAATAGGAATTATTGCAAGCATGCTAGGGGTGTATTTTGTGGTACGTTATGGGTTGCAATTATGGAATGATAAAAAAAAGAAAGTAAATAAGGGGAACTATCAAGATATTTTAAAACATAGTGATTTTTATTATTTTCTATCAAGAAATATGAAAATTTTTCTTGTACAATGTACGGTAGGGGTATTTTTTATTTATCTTATTTGGACGATGCAAGGAAGTATAGGACAATATGATGAAAAAAACTATCCATATGATTTTGTATGCAAAATGTCTCAGGATTATGTAGAAGATGTGAGTAAATTGAATGAAAATCTAAAGGGAGACACAAAATTATTTACAGCAATTGAAAGTTATTATGGAGATGCTGAGTATATTGGACTTTCGGAAAAAACTGCTTATGATATATGGGGAGAAGATTTTAAGTTGCATTCACAACAAGTAGTGCATTTATGGGGTGGAGATGGAGGATATTATGGAAGTGAAAATACTGAGCAATTGTTGAATTTAAGTCTAGGATGGGAAAATCGTGTGCATAATAGAACAGAAGCATATAAAGTCGTGAAAGAAAAACATCAAAAATTATTTGGAAATTTCCTGCCGGCAGTAGTAGTTTTTTCTGATAAGAAGTTTGAGGAATTATTTGCAAAAAATGAAGCCAATTATTATATCACGACAATTAATGTAAAAAAAGATCAGGTGGATATAGTTGCAGATGAATTGGAAAAGATAAAAAATGACAAGAAAGGATTTCAAATATATAATAAAAAGCAATTGTTGCATTTTGAAATGTTGGAAGAAATCATAAGTCTTGTGATTATCGGATTTAGTGCATTGAGTTTGGTATGCTATATGATTTTTATTGTAATATTAAAATTGTATTCAGATTTATCATATATGAGAAAGAAAAATGAATTTTTAAGAATCTCTGGCATGAGAAAAAATGAAAGGAGAAAAATTATTAAATCTGAAGTGAAAATTCAGATATTGCCCCCTATGTTAATAGCGATTATTTTTGGACTATTACATTGCCTTGCTTATACAAACGAATATATCAGAAGAAGTAAAATAACTTTCAAATTATTAGACAAATATGAGAATCCAAGTATACTTTGGATTCTGCCACAAGAAATTATATATATAGGTTTCATAGGAGTATTTACTTTTATTATATGCAAAGTAGTAATTAAATGGGTCGAAAATGATAAATAACATCATAATAGATTAAAAGTGTGATTTTGCTAAAAGCTGGAATTGTATTGGAAGAACTGGAGAAAGAAGAGAGACAGGATATGTGTGAAGCAATCAAGGCAATGATTGGAGAAGGGAAAGAAATAGGAAAAAGTGAAGGTCAAATGCTCGGCTGTATGCAAGAAGTTTCAACTTTCAAAGAATTAGGATACATCAATAAAATTAAGAGAGATTTTTCTTTGACGGAAGAGGAAACCAAGAAATATATGGAAGAATATTGGAAATAAAATTTTGAAGGAAAAGGGATTTTATTTGCAGGTTGGTTGGGAGAAAGATGATGTTTCAGATTGTATGGAAAAGTTTCCGAAAAAATATGAAGAACTTTTTGACATTTTTTACAAGCACAATTGTAACAATTTGCGTTCTATTTCTTATGATGTATGTACAGGAATTACTCGAGAATATCGTACGTACCGGTATTTTTGTAAATCAGTTATCTGGTGATTTAGAAGTATTGATGAAAATATTGAGTTCCGCCCTTATCATAGTGGGAGTAGTTGTAATCGCATATTCTGTGCAGTTTTACATTTATTCGCGTATGAAAGATTATGGGATGCTGAAAATTCTTGGAATCAAAAGAAAAGATATGAACCGGATGCTTGTTCTCGAGTATGGTATTGGATGTATTTGTTCATGCGCAATTGGAATCGGAGCGGGACAGGTAATATCACTTGGTATTGGAAAGGTATTCGAGAATTTACTTGGTGTTTCGTTTATAGAGAAGATTGAAATGACGAATGTATATAAGTATACAATCATAATTTGTATGCTGATAATTCTGTTATCGGTGATTGTGATTTCCATTATCCTGTCTGAAAGAGAACTTTCTACAATTCTAAAAGGAACAGTAGTGAAAGAACGAAGAATCGTCACTTCAAAGGCGCTTATCTTGTTTGTGTTTGGACTTGTGATTATGATCGCAGGTATGATACTTGTGTTTAGATGTGAAAACCTGTATATACAAAATTATTTATTACTGCTTTTTTATGTTGGATTTGGAATTGCTTTTATATTCGGAACTGGATATTTTTTTGAAAAATACAGAAAGAGCCAAAGATATTTTGGAAAAATACTTGTGTGGAATGACTTGTATCATTATTTTAATTCGAATAAATATATGATTTTGATACAGACGTTGATCGGAGTGATTGTTATATATTTTTCGTCCTTTTTCCTTGCGGGAATTATGGGAAATGAAGGGGAAGCATATCCAAATGATATTCTATGTATCTATCAAGAGGGAAGTCCATTGAAGAAAGTGATTCAAGAAAGTTGGGGAATGGAAGGAATTTCTTTCCCATTTATAGAAGTGAATTCAGATTTTTGTGAGGGTCGAATTGGTATCTCTGCAAGTTGCTATCGGCAGAACTTTGGTAAAGATGCAAGACTTACAGAAGGTGAAATTATTAGTATATGTGACATAGAGAATATGCAAAGTTTGCGGAAAGAGGAAACAACGAAAAAGAGTAAAAAAATATATTTTGAAAATATGGAAGAAGGAGAGAACTACACCGTTAAGTCTGAGACAATAGAGAACCGTTTGGGATTTGGTTTTGGAGGTATGGTTATATTTTCAGATACTGTTTTTGAAAACATAAGACAGGATATAGGAAAGCAAAAGGAAATGTTACTTCTGAATGTGGAAGAAAGTAAACTGGATGATATGACCGTATGGTTGGAAAAGCAGCCACAAAACATGGTGGAGACGATATTCTCCAAGCAGACGGAAAATGAGAACAGAAAAAGAGAAAATACCTTGGCGGTAGTCGTTTTGTTTCTAGTAGACGCTACCATTCTTTTCTTTGGTATGTTTATACAATGGTTAAAAACATTTTCAGATTCCAAACGATTGCAGGATAAATACTCATTTTTAAAAACGGCTGGAATGCAGGAAAAGGAACTAAAAAAGACTTTGAAAAGCGAAATTGCTATTCCAATTTACATAGAAATTATATGTTCGATTCTTATTGGCGGAATTTTTGCCGGAAAGAATTTGTATGGTGAGTGGAGAATTTTCTTTTTATTGATATTGGTGTACTTTTTACTTCAATATCTGTTTTTGCGGAGTATGAGGATCTGGGTTTTGAGAAAAATGGAGGAACAAATATTATGAAAGAAGTGTTAAAAGTAGAGGATTTGATCCGGAATTATAAAAAGCCGAATAAAAAGGAAGGCGAAGAAGACATCAAGGTCTTGAAAGGAATCAACTTTACAATTCACGAAGGAGAATTTGTCGGTATTATGGGAAAATCAGGTTGTGGCAAAACAACATTACTGAAGGTGCTTGGAATGATCGATTATGCGACAGATGGAAACATTTATTTTAATGGACGTGATGTAGATGACTTATATGGAGATGAACTTGCGGATATTAGACGGCAGGATATCGGATTTATTTTTCAGGACTTTTATCTGATGGATAGCCTTTCGGTAAAAGAAAATATTATGCTTCCCATGATTTTGGATAAAGTAGATCCTGCTCTTATGAAGAAAAAAGCACAACAGTATGCGGAACTTTTTGGAATTGAACATCTTTTAGAGAAAAATCCGTATGAATTATCGGGAGGGGAAAAGCAGAGAGTTGCAATCTGTCGTGCTCTTATTAATGATCCGGATCTGATTCTTGCGGACGAACCAACCGGAAATTTGGATTCCAAATCAGGAAAAACGGTTATTGATACGATGGAGAAGATTAATCATGAGATGGGAAAAACCATTGTGATGGTCACACATGATCCGAAGATGGCAAGTTATTGCAATCGAGTGATTCTTCTGAAAGACGGAGTAGTATTGGAGGAGTTGGAGAAGAGCAATTCTGGAGAAGAATTTTACTATATGATTATTGAAAAGATGGATATTCTATAGTGATCATAGACGCAGCAGTTTTGAACTGTTGCGTTTTTGTGTCGAATTATGGTATTATACAGAAGAGTATGCAATTTTTTATACTGAGAGGAGGATTTTCTTGATTACAATTAATAATTATGTTAGGGCAGAGAGCTTGGAACAGGCATATGATTTAAACCAGAAGAAATCAAACAGAGTACTGGGAGGAATGATGTGGATGCGCCTTGGGAAGGGCAGAGTTCATACAGCCATCGATTTATCAGGACTTGGATTAGATACTATAGAAGAGAATGAAGAAGAGTTTAAAATTGGATGTATGTGTACTTTGAGAAGTCTGGAACTTCATGAAGGACTAAACACATATTTTCAAGATGCACTCAAGGAGAGTGTGCATCATATTGTCGGTGTGCAATTCCGCAATGGTGCAACAGTAGGTGGAAGTGTGTTTGGAAGATTTGGATTTTCGGATGTTTTGACTGTGCTTTTGTCATTGAATTCTTATGTAGAACTTTACAAAGGCGGAATTGTACCGCTGCATGAATTTGTACATATGGAGAGAGACAACGACCTTCTTGTTCGCGTGATTGTGAAGAAAGATAATCGCCAGGTGCGTTATTTAACAGAGCGTGCTACTGCTACAGATTTTCCGGTGATTGCATGTGCAGTTTCCCGTGTGGAAAATGAATGGAAAGTATCTGTTGGGGCAAGACCGATGAAAGCAATGCTTGTGACGGAGAAAGCAGAACTTACATGTGCAGAAGATGCAGAAGCATTTGCAAAGAGGGTGGCAGATGCATTTACATATGGAACCAATATGCGTGGAAGCAAAGAGTATAGAAAGCATTTGGCTGAAATACTGATCAGACGTGCAGTAAAATCATTGATGGAGGAGTGCTAAAATGGAAATAAAGTTTGTTTTAAATGGGAAAACGGTTACAGCCTCTGTTGATGCAGATACAACCTTGCTGCATCTTGTAAGAGAAAAGGGATGCTATAGCGTGAAATGCGGATGCGAGACAACGAATTGTGGACTTTGTACCGTGTGGGTAGACGGAAAGCCACAGTTATCCTGTGCAATGCTGGCAGCAAGAGTTGATGGAAGAGAAGTAACTACTTTGGAAGGACTTCAGGATGAAGCGGCAGAATTTGGCTCTTTTCTTGCGAAAGAAGGGGCAGAGCAGTGCGGCTTCTGCTCTCCTGGATTCATTATGAATGTACTTGCTATGGTAAGAGAACTTGAGAATCCAAAAACAGAGGAGATAAAAGAATATTTAGAAGGAAATTTATGCCGTTGTACAGGATATATGGGACAACTCCGGGCGATCCAAAAGTACTTAGAGATGAAAAGGGGGACAAAATAATGAAGATGGTAAATCAGGCAGTGCCGAAAGTAGACTCCCAGGCTCTGGTAACCGGAAAACCGGTGTATACAGATGATATTGCGCCTAAGGACTGTCTTGTTGTTAAGGTGCTTCGAAGTCCGTATGCACATGCATTGATTCAGAATATCAACACCGATATCGCAATGAAAGTTCCGGGAGTAGAATGCATCCTTACTTATAAAGACTGTCCGGACAAGCGTTTTACAATGGCAGGCCAGACATATCCGGAACCAAGTCCGTATGACAGATTGATTTTGGATCAGAGAGTTCGCTTTGTAGGGGATGCGGTTGCAATTGTAGCGGGTGAAACGGAAGAGGCAGTTACGAAGGCTTTGAAATTGATCAAAGTAGAATACGAAGTGTTGGAGCCGCTTTTGGATTTTAGAAAAGCAAAGGATAATAAAATTCTGATACATCCGGAGGAAAACTGGAAGAGTCTGTGTCCGGTTGGAGCGGATAATAAGAGAAACCTATGCGCCCATGGAGGCGAAGAACATGGAAATTTGGAAGAAGCATTTGCCAAGTGTGATTATATCGTAGAAGAAACATACCATACAAAAGCAAATCAGCAGACTATGATGGAAACGTTCCGTACCTATACGTATAAAGATTTGTATGGAAGGTTGAATGTAGTGTCTTCCACGCAGGTTACATTTCATGTGAGAAGAATTCTTTCTCACGCGCTGGACATTCCAAAATCACAGATCCGTGTTATCAAACCGCGTATTGGTGGTGGATTTGGTGCGAAACAAACAGTCGTAGCGGAAGTATATCCGGCGCTTGTAACGATGAAAACGGGGAAACCGGCAAAGATCATTTACACAAGAGAAGAATCCATGATCGCTTCTTCACCGAGACACGAGATGGAGATCACGGTTCGCGTAGGAGCGACAAAAGATGGAATCGTGAAGGCGATTGATATGTATACGCTATCCAATACCGGGGCTTTCGGGGAGCATGGGCCGACTACAGTAGGATTGTCCGGACATAAAGCGATTCCGCTTTATGGCAATACGGAAGCATTCCGTTTTGCCTATGATGTGGTATATACGAATGTAATGTCAGCAGGAGCCTATCGCGGATATGGTGCCACACAGGGAATTTTTGCCATGGAATCTGCAATGGATGAACTTGCAGCAAAGATGGGAATAGATTCTGCGGTACTTCGTGAGAAGAATATGGTAAAAGAAGGACAGGTTATGCCGGCATATTACGGAGAGACGGCAAATAGTTGTGCTTTGGATCGTTGTTTTGCCCGAGCGAAAGAAATGATTGGATGGGACGAAAAATATCCGGCAAAAGATATGGGAAATGGAAGAGTAAGGGCTGTGGGAGCGGCGCTTGCAATGCAAGGATCATCCATTTCAGTGGTAGATAATGCATCCGTTGCGATTAAAGTCAATGACGATGGATTTTACAGTCTGATGATCGGCGCTTCCGACATGGGAACAGGATGTGATACGATTCTTGCACAGATGGCGGCAGATTGTCTGGACTGCGATATGGATAATATCGTTGTGTCAGGTGTGGATACGGATATTTCTCCTTATGATTCCGGTTCTTATGCCTCCAGTACAACGTATTTGACGGGGATGGCAGTTGCCAAGACATGTCAGGTACTGGTGGATAAGATCATTGACAAAGGTGCAAAGTATTTAGAGTGTCCAAAGGAGGAAACAGAGTTTGACGGTAAGAAAGTCTTCCATAGAGAAAGCGGGAAAGAGATTTCCTTAAAAGAAATCGGAAATCGTGTGATGACAAATAATGATGATGCTTTATATGCGTCAGAATCCTGTTCTTCTCCTGTTTCTCCGCCACCGTTTATGGCTGGTATTGCAGAAGTGGAAGTCGATAAAGAGACGGGCCATGTGGAACTGATCGACTATGTTGCAGTTGTAGATTGTGGAACTGTTGTGAATCCGGCGCTTGCTAGAGTGCAGACAGAAGGCGGTATTGCCCAGGGAATCGGTATGGCACTCTATGAGGATGTGGTGTATGACAAAGGAGGAAACGGAAGAAACTATAGTAACTCCTTTATGCAGTATAAGATTCCAAGTCGTTTGGATGTGGGAACAATCCGTGTAGAGTTTGAAAGCAGTTATGAGCCGACAGGTCCGTTTGGAGCGAAATCCATCGGTGAAATTGTAATCAATACACCTTCACCTGCTATTGCAAACGCAGTATACAATGCAGTTGGTGTACGTGTACGTGAACTTCCGATCACAGCGGAAAAAATATATTGGGGCATGAAGAAATAATGAGAATACATTTCATATTACTGGCGGCTGGAAACAGCCGCCGCTTTGGCAGTAACAAATTGTTATCCGTATTAAATGGAAAACCGATGTATCGTTATCTGACAGATCGTTTGGATCAAATGAATCTGGATTTTATTGGTAAGAAAATCGTGGTAAGCCAGTATGAGCAGATACGAGAATCGTTAAGGGAAAGATCCTATATCCCGGTTGCAAATATGGAACCGGAACTTGGAATCTCCCATTCCATTTGTATGGGAATTGCTGCGCTGCAAAAGGCAGGAATCGGAGAAGAGGATGGAATCTGCTTTTTTGTATGTGATCAGCCATATTTGGAACGAAGAACAATGGAACGCTTCTTAGAAGGATATGTATGTTCGGGAAAAGGAATCGGCTGTGTTGGAACTGGAAAGGAACTAGGGAATCCGGTTGTGTTCCGTACAAAATATTTGAAAGAACTTTGCCTATTAACCGGAGATACGGGAGGAAAGAGTGTTGTAAAAAAACATCTGGAAGATACCTATGTATTTCAGGTGGAAGAACGGGAGCTTCAGGACATTGATTATCGAAAGAAACCATTTGTCATGGTTCGAGGAGGCGGAGATCTGGCAAGCGGGGTCATTCATCGTATGTATCGGGAAGGATATAGGGTACTTGTGCTTGAAACAGAAAAACCTGCATGTATCAGGCGCCAGGTAGCATATGGAGAAGCGGTTTATGATGGGAAAACAGAAGTGGAAGGGGTATGTGCGATCCATATTTCTGAATTGAATGAGAGAAAAAAGTGTTGGGAAGAAGGTAAGATTCCGGTTTATGTTGATGAAGAGGGACGCGCCATTGATCTTCTGAAACCGGATGTGGTTGTAGATGCCATCATTGCCAAGAAAAATCTGGGGACGAAAAAAGATATGGCGCCGCTTACGATTGCGCTTGGTCCCGGATTTCGAGCGGGAGAAGATGTGGATGTCGTGGTAGAAACCATGCGTGGAGAAACACTTGGGAAAAGGTACCGGAAGGGGAGTGCCCTCCCCAATACAGGAGTTCCCGGGATGATTGGCGGCTATGCAGAAGAACGAGTCATCCATGCTCCTTCAGACGGGCAAATCCGGGCGGAACACCAGGTGGGTGACAGGGTACGAAAAGGAGAAATACTGGCTTATGTAGGCAATACTCCGGTATATGCCACCATAGACGGAATTTTGCGAGGATTGATTCGGGAAGGGTTTTCAGTGACAAAAGGACTGAAAATCATGGATATTGATCCGAGATTGGAAGCGCTGGACCAATGTTTTCTTATCTCAGATAAAGCAAAGAAGATTGCCAACAGTGTATATGAAACTGTCAGACATTGGGAGGAAGAAAATGAAATTTTATCATTCGGGGAGCGGAAGGAAATTCACTAGAATCTGCGAAGCGATTGAATGGAATCCGGAAGAGCACCATATGATTTCCTTTGTGGGAGCCGGAGGAAAAACTACTTTCATCTACGCCATGGCAGAAGAATTGAAAGAAATGGGATACCGGGTTATCATTACGACCACAACCCATATGGCAAAGCCGGAACATGATTTTCGGGAGTGTCCGCTAATATCGGCGTTGAATCCGGGAGAGTCCATAACAGTAGGAACAGATTGTAAGAATGGGAAAATAGCCGGACCACATGGGACAGATGTTAAGGATTTGCTCTCTAAAGCAGATGTAGTTCTTGTAGAAGCAGATGGATCCAGAAGAAAACCATTGAAAGTTCCGGCGGCGCATGAACCCGTCATTCCCAAGGGGACAGATTTACTGATCGGAGTCTTGGGATATAACAGTGTGGGGAATACGATAGAAGAAGTTTCTCACAGAGCCAAGGATGTGGCAGCATTTTTGCAAAAGGAGACAAAAGATATTGTTACAGTGCAAGATATGCAAAAGATATCTTTCGACAGGAGGGGGCTTTTGAAAGACGTCGCATGCCCATATCGTATTGTTTGGAACCGATGGAGAAAAGAAGAGATAGATGTAGGAACTGGATTTTCCATACTTTTTTGTGAAGAAGAATAAATTTTTTGCATCTTAGATGAGAAGTGTGTTAAGATACAGAATAGATACTAGAAGATGAATATACCAAGGGGAGGTATTGTAATGAAAGCAGCAATTATTGTAGCAAGTACATCAGGGTATAAAGGAGAGAGGGAGGACAAAAGCGGACCGGCAGTTTTAAGGTTGTTAAAACAGTTTGGCTTTGAAGTGAAATTTTTGAAGGTGCTTCCGGATGATGCGGTGATTCTTTCGGAAGTCATGAAGAAACTGGCGGATCATCATCTTGCGGATTTGATCGTTACATCCGGCGGAACCGGATTTGCGAAGGATGATTGTACACCGGAAGCGACTCTTGATGTTATCGACAAAGAAATCAGAGGAATTCCGGAGGCAATGCGGGCATACAGCATGCGATTTACGAAACGTGCCATGCTTTCAAGAGCTGTGGCAGGTATCCGTAAGGACACCATGATCGTGAATCTTCCGGGGAGTCCAAAAGGGGCAACAGAATGTTTGGAATTTATTCTTCCGGAACTTGTGCATGGTGTGGAGATTCTCACGGGAGAAGCAAAAGAATGTGCCCGTGATTAAGGAGGAACTGATAAGTTGATGGAGTTGTGGGTTGTTCTGTTCGTTGTGTTTGGCGCTTTTTTCCTTCTGATTGTTCAGTTCTCATATAGCAATCGGATGCGAAAAGGAAGATGGCGGGAAAGATTCCAAAGAGAATGGGGAACTATACCGGATAGAGAATATGATTATACAGAACTTGATAAGATTTCCAGATATTTCTATTACAATCTGAAAAAAGGAAGAATACCGGAACCGTACATTGACGATATTACATGGAATGATCTGGATATGGACAGTATTTATGCTTATGTAAATCATACGAGGTCATCTCCGGGAGAAGAATATCTATATTACCTTTTGAGAACACCGGTGACAGAACAGGGGAAACTGGATGAAAGAGAGCGGTTGATGAAGTTTTTTCAAACACATGAGAAAGAACGTCTGGATCTAGAACTCTGTTTTGCGGAAATCGGATGTACAAGGAAATTTGCGATCAGCGATTATGTAGATTTGCTTCTTACTTTGAAAAAAGAGAGCAATATGCTTCATTACCTGGCAATCGGAACAATTCCCGTGGGATTGATTCTAATGACAATTCTTCCGGCAGGAATTGGTTTTCTGATCATGATTGCACTCCTTGTATTTGATATTGTACAGTATTACAAGCGAAAGGGTGAGATTGACCCATATCTTACAACGTTCGGCCATATTATGAAGATGCTGGACGCAAGCAAAGAATTGTCAGAGTTTGGAATAGACGAGATTCAGAAATATACACAACAGATTGAAAATGCACGAAAGAAATTTCATAAGTTCAAGCGGGGAGCTTTTATTCTGATGTCGGGAAGAAGGGCAACCGGAAGTCTTACAGATATGGTTCTTGACCTTATCAGAATGATGACCCACATAGATTTGTTAAAGTTTAATTCCATGTTGGAAGAAGTAAAAAAATATGTGGAAGACATTGATATTTTGGTAGAGAATATCGGATTTTTGGACGCAATGATTTCGGCTGCTTCTTTCCGGGAGAGTCTTCCGATTCATGGGATTCCGGAATTTATAACTACGGAGAAAGCATTTGTGGAGATTCATGACGTATATCATCCTATGATTCCGGATCCTGTGGCCAATTCTATTTCAGAGAACAGAAGTGTGCTCTTGACAGGGTCAAACGCATCTGGGAAATCTACGTTTTTAAAGACTATTGCGATCAATGCAGTGATTTCCCAAAGTCTGAATACGTGTATTGCCACTTCTTATAAGGCAAGTTTTTTCCAGATTTATTCTTCTATGGCTTTGAAAGATAATCTGCAAGGAAATGAAAGCTATTATATTGTGGAAATCAAATCTTTGAAGAGAATATTGGGACATGCGGAAGAGAAACTTCCGATGCTTTGTTTTGTAGATGAAGTTTTGAGAGGTACAAATACTTTGGAGAGAATTTCTGCTTCTTCGCAAATATTGAAAAGTCTTGTCAGAGATAATGTATTGTGTTTTGCCGCAACTCACGATTTGGAATTGACGCAGATTCTTGAAAATGATTACAGTAATTATCATTTTCAAGAAGAAATCCGGGATAATGACGTGCTTTTCAATTATCAGTTATATAGGGGAAGAGCAGTATCGAGAAATGCAATCAAACTGTTAAATATTATCGGGTATGACAAAGACATCATAGAAAATGCAGAATGGACAGCGGCGCATTTCCTTGAGACGGGAGAATGGTCGTTATAGGGGAAGAAATATGAATGTAAAGATTTATACAGATGGCGCGGCGAGAGGAAACCCGGATGGACCGGGTGGATTCGGAACTGTGCTGGAATATGTAGACTCCAAGGGAGAACTTCATGTGAAGGAAATCTCCCAAGGATATAAGAAAACAACAAATAACCGCATGGAGCTGATGGCAGTGATTGCTGGACTTGAGGCATTGAACCGCCCGTGTAATGTAGAACTCTATTCGGACTCCAAGTATGTGGTGGATGCATTCAATCAGAGGTGGATTGACGGATGGCTTAAGAAAGGATGGAAACGGGGCAAGAATGAGCCTGTGAAAAATGTGGATTTGTGGAAACGACTTTTAAAAGCAAAAGAGCAGCATCATGTAACGTTTATCTGGGTCAAAGGGCATGATGGTCATCTGCAGAATGAACGATGTGATACTTTGGCCACAACGGCGGCAGACGGAGAAAATCTCATTGACGATGTGGTGGAATCATGATAAAATAATAAACTGATGTATAAGTAAGACAGACGGTCGCAGCTGCAAGTGCCGAAAGGCCGCAGGTGAGGAAAGTCCGGGCTTCATAGGGCAGGATGCCGGATAACGTCCGGTGGAGGCGACTCCAAGGATAGTGCAACAGAAATGTACCGCGTTAGCAATGAGCCATGCAGATTGGCGGGGCAAGCGATTCGAGTTACAAGCATGGCTCATGGATTATAGAGAGACAAGTCTTCATGGCTCATTGCTGACGTAAGGGTGGAAGGGCAGTGTAAGAGACTACCGCCTTGCCGGTAACGGCAGGGGCATATGTAAACCCCATCCGAAGCAAAACCGAATGAAAACGATGTGGCGGCCCGTCACGTTTTAGGTAGGTTGCTTGAACCTGTCGGCAACGACAGGTCTAGATAGATGACCGTCCAACGACATAACCCGGCTTATCGTCTTGCTTATACAAAAGAGTAGGTTGTATAGATTGTATACAGCCTACTCTTATTTTCTAGAATGCTATTTCTTCTTATATCTCTGCTCACAGTATTTACATCTGTATTCTTCTTTTTCTGGATCAGTCAGAACGAATACCTGATCCAAACCTTGTTCAACAGAAGTGATACATCTTGGATTTTTGCAGCGAATTACGTTTGTGATCTGTTGTGGAAGAGAAAGTTCCATTTTTGCTGTGATTTTATTCTGTTGAATAATGTTCACTGTAATGTTGTGATCGATAAATCCTAAAATATCAAGGTCAATGACATCGATCGGACACTCGATTTTCATGATATCTTTTTTTCCCATCTTATTGCTGCGTGCATTTTTAATGATTGCAACGGTACAGTCTAATTTATCTAATTTCAGATATTTGTAAATGTCCATGCTTTTTCCGGCCTGGATGTGGTCAAGAACAAATCCTTCTTCAATACTGCTAACATTTAATGTACTGCTCATAGTATGTATACTCCCTTCTTATGATACGTGAATGTCTAAAAGTGTCAGAATCAATGCCATACGCACATATACGCCATATTGTGCTTGCTTAAAGTAGAGGGCACGAGGATCATCATCTACTTCTACCGCAATTTCATTTACTCTTGGCAGTGGGTGAAGGACGATCATATCTTTCTTTGCGAGATCCATTTTTGCTGCGTCTAAAATATAGAAATCTTTCATGCGTACGTAATCTTCTTCGTTAAAGAAACGTTCTTTCTGTACACGTGTCATGTAAAGCATATCCAACTTACCAATGGCAGCTTCCAGACTTTCAACTTCTTCGTACGGAATATTGTTTTTGTCAAGTACATCTTTGCGAATGTATCCTGGAAGACGGAGCTCTTCCGGTGAAATCAGAATGAAACGGATATTTTCATATCTCACGAGTGCGTGAATCAGGGAATGCACAGTACGACCGAATTTCAAGTCACCGCAAAGACCAATTGTCATATTGTCGAGACGTCCTTTTTCTGAACGGATCGTAAGTAAATCTGTTAAAGTCTGTGTCGGATGCTGATGCCCCCCATCACCTGCATTGATAACAGGAATTCTGGAATGTAGAGATGCAACAAGAGCAGCACCTTCCTTTGGGTGTCTCATTGCGGCAATATCTGCATAGCAGGAAGCCATTCGAATGGTATCTGCAACACTTTCCCCTTTTGCGGCAGAGCTTGAGTCAGCAGATGAAAAGCCGAGAACGCTTCCGCCAAGATTCAACATAGCTGCTTCATGACTTAGTCTTGTTCTGGTACTTGGCTCGTAAAACATGGTGATGAGCTTTTTCCCTTCGCAGGCATGTGCATATTTGTCTGGATGAGCTTCAATGTCATTGGCGAGATCCAGAAGTTGGTTGGTTTCTTCCACAGAAAAATCGAGTGGGTTCAGTAAATGTCTCATAATTGTCCTCCTAACTGTGTATATCAAATTTGTCTTTCGGAATCTACATAAAACCGCAATCAAAGTTCACCACTGCATACTCAGAAAACATTGGAATCTGATGAAAAATATTTGTGTTATAATTACGGGTAAAATTTGTTACGAATTTATTTAGAAAAGAAATGCATTTAATTATTATATAATCTGTATAAAGTGAGTTGTCAGAAAATAAAAATGAAGGAAATAGCTTATCTAATGAAATGAAATACTCAAACTTTAGGCGCTTAATTTTCTTCATGATTATTCCTCCCATCTACACATTTTTAATATCATATAATAAAATGAAACATTTTTCAACCTCTTTTCACATTATTTTGTTTTTAAAATTTTTTCATATAGAAGACCGGCACCAAACCATAGCGGAGCATAGTCCAGACGGATCAATCCGTTTATGTTAAATCTCGCATCACTGTAATCCCAGGGACACATATTATACTTGCGTAATAATGAACCGGTAAGGAATTCACCGATAAAAATACAGCATGTGTAGATGCATCCTCGTATCCATGCATTTTGATATTTGAGTAATTTGCTGACTGGTGAAAAAAGGCTTGCCAGACCATATATCGGGAACATCCAAATGGAAGTCTGCCCCATTAATTTGAATTGTTTGCGGCGGAAGGAGTGAAGGGCAGTGAAAATGATTTCCATGCACCAGCCAACAGTTCCGCATAAGATAAATTTGTTTTTCATGTTACAAGTATTGTATGAAAACGTAGATTTTATACAAAAAGTGTATTATAATACAAAAAGAATTTTTACAGAGAGTGAAGGAGTGAGTTAGTATGTCGCTTGAAAATATCAGAGAGAAGCTGGATGTCATCGACAACCAGATTGTGGAATTATATGAAGAGAGAATGCGGCTTTGTGCGGAAGTTGGTTCGGATAAAGTAAAAACCGGAAAGAAAGTGTACGATAAAGAACGTGAAAACGAAAAACTGGCAGTTCTTACGGGAAAAGCATCGAATGAATTCAATAGAAGAGGAATTAAGGAACTGTTTGAACAGATCATGTCCATGAGCAGAAAATTGCAATATCAGATTTTAGGGAAACATGGAGTTTTTGGCAAAACCTCTTTTATAGAGTTACATACACTGGACAGTGAGAATTCCCGTCTTGTTTTTCAGGGGGTAGAAGGGGCATATAGTCAGGCGGCGCTTCAGCAGTATTTCGGAGAGAATCAGAATGTATTTCATGTAGATACGTTCCGGGATGCCATGGAAGCTATTGAAGAAGGATCGGCGGACTTTGCAGTTCTTCCGATTGAGAATTCTTCTGCCGGAGCAGTAAGTCAGGTGTATGATCTTCTTGTAGAGTTTGAAAATTATATTGTAGGAGAAGTGGTGATCCCAATCCGTCATGCACTTGTTGGGGTTCCGGGAACCGAACTTTCGGGGATTGAACGGGTGTATTCTCATCCACAAGGGTTGATGCAAAGTGCAAGATTCCTGGATGAACATAGAAGCTGGCAGCAGATCAGTGTTGCAAATACAGCAGTTGCGGCGAAAAAAGTGTTAGAAGATAATGACTGTAAGGAAGCTGCAATTTGCAGCGAATATGCTGCAAAGATTTATGGTTTGGATGTCCTTCAAAGAGAAATAAACAGCAGCGAGAATAATTCTACAAGGTTTATTATTGTGACAAATCAGAAAGTATTTTTAAAAGATGCAAAGAAAATAAGCATCTGTTTTGAAGTTGCGCATGAGAGTGGTTCCTTGTATCATTTGCTTTCACATTTTATTTATAATAATCTGAATATGACAAAAATCGAATCAAGACCGATTGAAGACCGACCATGGGAATATCGATTTTTCGTTGATTTCGAAGGAAACATGTCTGATGGCGCAGTGAAAAATGCCATTCGTGGGTTGCGGGAAGAAGCACGGAATTTGAAGATACTTGGAAATTATTAAGCAGGGAAGAAAAAGAAGGTTGAACGAATGAGAGTCAGTGAATTGATGGTGTACAGACATATGGACCATGATCAAGTATTGAAAAACATGGTGTTTCTTATGGAAGAATATGACAATGATTATTATAACAGAGAGGATTTGAAAGGGCTTTTGTATGAATGTGTCAATGAAATTCTGGAGCTTTCTGCAAGGCATGGTCTGGAAGGGAATCTTTGGCATACATATCTTACATTTCTTCTCGCAAATGACGAAAATGCATATAGTACGGCATGTGAAATTGTAGGAGAGGCTGACGGCAGCATTAATAAAGCGGCATCCCATGATTTCCGGATTTTTAAAGAATTGTTTGACTATGATCTTCAAAATCTGGCTGATAGTCTTTCGGCAGACGGCGTTTCCGTTTTGACAGAATATTCTGCCGGAAATGGACGGGGAAGCGTATTCAATCAAAGAATCAGAGACCGGATTTGTGAACTGGCGAAAGCGTTGGCAGAAACAAAAGATGTAGAGGAATTTAAGACAACGATCACTCAGTTCTATCAAGAATTTGGGGTTGGAAAGTTCGGACTTCACAAAGCGTTCCGCGTGGAGCATACAGAAGAGGGGGCGCAGATTATTCCGATTACAAAAACGGCACATGTCCATTTGGAGGATCTTGTCGGGTATGAAACGGCCAAGAAAAAGCTGGTGGAAAATACAGAGGCATTTGTATCAGGGAAAAAGGCAAATAACTGCTTACTTTTTGGAGATGCCGGAACCGGAAAATCTACATCGATCAAAGCGATCTTGAATCAGTATTATGACAGGGGACTCCGTATGATCGAGGTGTACAAGCATCAGTTTCAGGATTTGCATGATGTGATCGCACAGGTAAAAAACCGGAATTATAAGTTTATCATTTATATGGACGATTTGTCCTTTGAAGAATTTGAAATCGAATATAAATATCTGAAAGCAGTGATCGAAGGCGGGCTGGAGAAAAAGCCGGATAACGTCTTGATTTATGCGACTTCCAACAGACGTCATCTTATTCGGGAAACATTTCGAGACAAGAGTGATCGGGACGAAGAGTTACATACGAATGATACGGTGCAGGAAAAACTTTCCTTGTTTGCAAGGTTCGGAGTAACCATTTACTTCGGTGGACCAAGCAAGAAAGAATTCCAAAATATTGTAACAATGCTTGCAAAAAAGGCGGGAATCCAAATGTGTGAAGAGGAGCTTTTGCTCCAGGCAAACAAGTGGGAACTAAGCCATGGCGGATTGTCCGGAAGGACGGCGCAGCAGTTTATTGATTATCTGTTGGGAAAAGAATGACAAGATAGTTGTGACAAGGATTCAAAAGGAAGTTTCTATGTAATGAAAAGGTGTAAGGTCTTAACAGCTTAGTAAGACTTTACACCTTGATTTTTTACACTTGTTTTAACCCGCTGATATCAGAATCAATCATCAGCGAATAGTTTGTATAATATACAACAAATCCAGGTTTGCTTCCATTTGGTTTTTTCACATGTTTTTTCTCAACATAGTCAATCTCTACTTTTTCAGCTCCGCGGTTTTTGGAATAGTAGGCGGCAAGGCGGCCGGCTTCTTCAAAAGTTCTGTCCGGAAGCTCTTCGCCGTTTGTTTTTACGATTACGTGAGAACCCGGAACACCTTTGGCATGGAACCACCAGTCGTTTCCTACGGCAAAATGGAAGGTGAGCTCTTCATTTTGTAGGTTGTTTTTTCCAACGTACATGTGATAACCGTCACTGGAAAGATAATGAAATGGTTTGCTTATGATTTTCTCCTTTTTCTTTGTGTATTTTCGTCGAATAAATCCCGCCTGTGTTAGTTCCTCTTTGATTTGGATCAAATCATCTTCGCTCAAAGCGATATCGAGAGAGTTGCTGACGGATTCCAGGTAGGTGATTTCGTCTTTTGTTTCTTGAATTAGTTCACTCAACGCTTCAAAAGTACGCTTTTGCTTATTATACTTATCGAAATACTTTTTCGCATTTTCCATTGCAGTTTTCTGTGGATCCAGAGGAATAGTGATCATCTCATTCGTATAGTAATTGAGCGCGTCCAACTTTTTGGCACCTTCTTCCAATTCGTATCCATAAGTATGGATCAGTTCTCCGTATACTTTATATTTTTCACGGTTTTCGGTATCGCGCAATTGTTTGAATTGCAAGTCATATTTCTTACGGTTACGTTCTAAAGCAGTCTGCACAACACGGCGCAGATCTACGGACTTCTGTCGGATGCGGGTCAGATTATTTTTTTCTGCATAATAGGTTTCCAAAAGCTCTGAGACAGAAGAAAAATCCTTCTTTATATATAAATTAAAATGTGAGAGTGGAAGGGCTGCGAATTCCTTTGGCTCCGCCCCATTGTAATAAATCGCAGGTGCGAATTGTCCTTGCTTTACATTTTCAAAATACAAAGAAAACTGGTTGAACAGGTGGTGCATGATATCTTCGGATAAATCTTTTGGAGTGATTCCGGATTCTATGCCGGACAAATAGCAGATTTCTTCTGCAACAACAGGACTGACCCCGGTAAATGTTGTGTAAAGGGCTTTGGATAAATGTGCCGGTTTCTCTTGCAAAGATGAGATGAAAGCATCTTCTGAAACAGTAAGCGGATCCAGCTTTTCCATTGTATCAGGGATGAAATAGTCTCTTCCCGGAAGCACTTCTCTGACGGAACTCATCTGAGAAGAAACGTGTTTAATACTGTCGATGATCATTCCCTTATCATTGCAGAAAATGATATTACTGTGTTTTCCCATGATTTCTACGATTAATCGTTTCTTACATAAGTCACCAAGTTCATCCAGATGTTCAATCTCAAAGCAGATGATACGTTCCAGCTTCGGCTGATAAATCTTCGTGATTCGTCCATTATTGATATGTTTTCTTAAAAGCATACAGAAATTAGGGGCAGTCATAGGACTTGGTTTGTTTTCGTCTGTAAGGTAAATAAGAGGCAGGGAAGCGCTGGCAGAGATATAGAGCCTTTTCTGTCCCCGCGGCATTTTTATTGTAAGAAGCAGTTCATCTGCTTCCGGTTGTGCGATTTTGTTGATTCTTCCATCTAATATGGTGCCGTTCAGTTCGTGAACAACATTTGCAATTGTAATTCCATCGAAAGCCATAAATCGTTCCTTCTTTCTACTAAATAATAAAATCTTTAATAGTATAACACGGATGGAATCGTGAGTAAATGTACAGTTGAAAAGAGTAATAGAAATAACCTATAAATTTATGAGAAAAATCAATTAGACATTTGTGCGAAATGTATTAAAATATTTTATGGAAAATTTATAAAGGAACACAGGAGAGGAAAAATGAAAAAGAAAATGGTATCATTATTGCTCGTGGCAGCAATGGCAGTATCAATGCTTGCCGGTTGTGGCGGTAATTCTGACAAGAAAAGTGCAGGAAACGATAGCAAGGCAGAAACAACAGAAGACGGAGGAACATTTATTGTACCGATCAATTCAGATTCAGTTACGTGGATCAATCCATTTAATGCATACGGAAGTGACGACCAGTTGATTGCATTTTCTCCATGTTTCGATCCATTATTTATCGTAAATAAGGATGAAACAAGATGGTATCTGGCAGAAAGTCTGGAACCAACAGCAGAAGATGGATGTCACTATCAGTTGAAATTAAAGGATGGACTTACATGGCATGATGGAGAAGCAATTACAGCAGATGACGTAATCTTCTCAATCAAAGCGATCCAGGAACCATCCAACTCAGCAGATGCAAGTAATGTAAAATATGATGGAAACAATCTGCAGGCAGAAAAAGTGGATGATCTGACAGTGAATTTAACATTGGTTGCACCATATAGTGCGTTTGAGACAGAATTCGGACGTTTACAGATTTTCCCAGAGCATGCATTTGGCGGAGATATTCACATTATTGAAAATACAGAAGCTTTAAATGCAGGAATCGGGTCCGGCCCATTCAAATTAAAAGAGTGGAACCAGGGAGAAAGTATTGTATATGAAAGATATGATGATTACTACAGGGGAAAAGCAAGTCTTGATCAGGTAATTATTAAGACAATCACAGATGAAAGTGCTCAGGAAGCAGCACTTCAGAGTGGTGAGATTTCTGTGATGCGTATTACAAATCCAACAAAATTAGAGAAATACAAAAAACCTCGCCAAAGAAATGGTGAGGTTTTTGTTTTC
>OFMJ01001034.1_pt1 | contig 23187 bp, 24 predicted proteins | sample 1541801 | NCBI WGS metagenome assembly OFMJ01 (sample SAMN04209234, study PRJEB22552) | human gut metagenome | biome: gut; material: feces | host: Homo sapiens | place: USA: Oklahoma
CCCGTAGGAGTTTGGGCCGTGTCTCAGTCCCAATGTGGCCGTTCACCCTCTCAGGCCGGCTACTGATCGTCGCTTTGGTAGGCCGTTACCCTGCCAACTGGCTAATCAGACGCGGGACCATCCTGTACCACCGGAGTTTTTCACACTGCTTCATGTGAAGCTGTGCGCTTATGCGGTATTAGCACCTATTTCTAAGTGTTATCCCCCGGTACAGGGCAGGTTTCCCACGCGTTACTCACCCGTCCGCCACTAAGTTACGCCGATTCCATCCGAAAACTTCCTCTGCATAACTCCGTTCGACTTGCATGTGTTAGGCACGCCGCCAGCGTTCATCCTGAGCCAGGATCAAACTCTCTTGTTTAAGTGTTTAACCCAGCTAAGATTAACTCTAGCTAATGTTTAACCGTTGCTTGTTTCCAAGCGTTTCTTACTGTTTTGGGTGTCTTAAAGGTCTTCTTCCGAAGCTTTAAAACTTGTTCTCTGAATTTTCTTTTTTAGAATTTTCAGGGTTGCATTACTGTTTATTTGTCAAGGTTCTGTGTGCTGCTTTCTCAGTCGCAACAGTTGATATGTTATCACATGTCGTTTGGACTGTCAAGCGCTTTTTTCAAAAACTTTTCTTGCAGCTTTTCCGGTATATTTATCGGATTGCTGCGAACGGAGAAGGAGGGATTTGAACCCTCGCGCCGCTATTAACGACCTGCACCCTTTCCAGGGGTGTCCCTTCGGCCTCTTGGGTACTTCTCCAAGTAAGCTGACTCAATCAACTTGTATTTATTTGTATGGCATCCCGAAAATCATTCAGTCTGATTTCCGTAGCGAAACAATCGCTAACGGAGAGGGTGGGATTCGAACCCACGCGCCCTTGCGGACAAACGGTTTTCAAGACCGCCTCGTTATGACCACTTCGATACCTCTCCATGTTTTTGTTTAAAACGATGGGTCGTTCCGAATCTCTTCCTTCTTTATATAGAAGAAAGTACTAATGCTTTGCCTTCATGGAACCTTCCGTTTGTTCAGAAGTTTGTGTTCCTCAGCAGTGCAAAAGTTATTATAGCTAAAAAGCCCCTCAGTGTCAACACATTTTTTCAGAAATTTCAAATTATTTTTTCAGAAGTGTAATTTTCCTTGTATTTACTGCATATATAGGGTATGCATTGTCGTTTTTTTTGTAAATTCAGACTCTTTTCTCTAAAATACCGTCTGCTAAAAGTAAATCCTCCGGGGTCGTCAGCTTAATATTCTCATAGGAAGCTCGGAACAGCTTTACCGGATGGGCAAGGAGTGTTTCCACCACCATGGCGTCATCCGTGATCTGAACCCCGCTTTCACGAAGCTCCTCTTCCTTTTCCAGAAGCATGCGGTATGCATCTTTAATCAAATCGGCACTAAATACCTGGGGGGTCTGCATCATCCAGACACGATCACGCCTTGGCGTGGATACGGCAAAGTCATTCTCATCCGCGATTTTTATGGTATCCTTCACCGGCATTGCCGCCACACAGGCATGGCGTACCCTTACGGTTTCAAGCGCAGTCTGAAGAATCTCCTCTGTGACAAAGGGCCTGGCCCCGTCATGGATAAATATATAGGCACAGTCCTCCGAAACGGCTTCCAGCCCGTTCGCCACGCTGAAATACCGCTCCGCTCCGCCGGGCACTATCTTTCTTACTTTCGTAAAATGATAGCGCTCCACGATCTCTTCGCGGCAGTAAGCCTCTTCTCCCTGTTCGGTCACCAGTATGATTTCATCAATAAAGCTGTCTTCAAAAGCTTTCAAGGCATAATAAATAACCGGCTTTTCCCGGAGCATCATATACTGCTTCGGGATATCACTGTTCATACGTTTTCCTTTTCCGGCAGCCAGAACTACCGCCGCTGTTTTTTCCCGCGCGTTTTCCATAGCATTATCCTGCCTTAACTGATTCTTTCTCCCAGCTTCAGGTTGGGAACTGCATTGAGATCCCAGCCATGTCTGGTGCCTTTTATGTATTCATAGTATCCCGCCACACCTATCATGGCCGCATTGTCCGTACAGTAAATGGGGGAGGGATGGTAAAATTCCAGCCCGTTTTTCCGGCAGGCTTCTTCAAAGGCCGCCCGCAGCGCAGAATTGGAAGCGACGCCGCCGGCTATGGCGAACTTTTTTAAATGATATTGGGATACGGCTTCCATGGAATGGCCTACCAGGACGTCGATCACCGCTTTCTGGAAGGATGCCGCCACATCAGCCTGGCAGATCTCAATCCCTTTCATCTCACAGGAATTGAGGTAGTTGAGCACTGCGGATTTCAGGCCGCTGAAGCTGAAATCATAGGTGCTTCCATCCACTTTGGCCCTGGGGAATACAACAGCGTCCGGATTTCCTTCCCTGGATACCCTGTCGATCTTGGGGCCTCCGGGATATCCCAGGCCTATGGCCCTGGCTACCTTGTCAAATGCTTCTCCCGCCGCATCGTCCCTGGTTCTTCCGATGATTTCATATTCACCGTAATCCTTCACCACAACCAGATGGGAATGGCCGCCCGATACCACAAGACAGATAAAGGGAGGCTCCAGATCTTTGTTTTCTATATAATTAGCGCTGATATGGCCTTCGATATGATGGACTCCCACCAACGGTTTGCCGGCAGCGAAGGCGATGGCCTTTGCCGCAGAAACTCCCACCAGAAGAGCTCCCACCAGGCCCGGACCATAGGTGACCGCCATGGCTGTCGCCTGCTGCAAGGTAATTCCTGCGTCGGAAAGAGCCTTTTCGATTACCTGGTTGATTTTTTCAATATGCTTTCTGGATGCTATTTCAGGGACCACGCCGCCGTAGAGGGTGTGCAGGTCGATCTGGGAATATATCACATTGGAAAGTACTTCTCTGCCATTGCGGACAACGGAGGCTGCGGTTTCATCGCAGGAGCTTTCCACAGCAAGAATATATATATCTTCTTTTTCCATAATGCTTTCACCTTTTATACTGCTGATTATAACAGCCAGACAGTTCCTGGCTGCTACTGCTGTTCCTCCTCAAAAAGGAGATCGATACTTTTTCCATCTTTCCCGACTGCCGCCTGGGGGAATATTTTACGCACGCCATCCATGTAGTCTTCCGGCCTGATGAGGGAGGGGCTGTAATGAGTAAGCCACATCTGTTTTACCTGGGCGCGCTTAGCCATGTCCGCAGCTTCCAGGAAGGTCATGTGCTTATACTCCTTTGCCTTTTCCTTTTTCTCCGGCTCGCCATACATTCCTTCGCAGATAAAAAGATCCGCTCCGGCGGCATTTTTTACAATTCCCTCGGTGGGCCTTGTATCCGTACAATAGGTAAGCTTGATTCCCTTCCGGGGAGGGCCGAGAACCATATCGGGAGTCAGGAGGCCTTCCGGCGTCTCAATTGTCTCCCCCTTCTGCAGGCGGTTCCAGTACTGTTTGGGTATTCCCAGGCTTTGCGCCTTCTCCAAAAGGAAACGGCCGCCGCGTTCTATTACAATATTATAGCCGTAGCAGATCACGTTATGGTTGACGCGGAACGCCTCAATACGGAAGCCGTCTAAGGGGATGGACTGCTCGTTTTCCGTAAGCTCCATGCACTCAATGGCAAACGGAAGCTCCGGCGCGATGACGCGCAGGGCATTCACCACCCTGGTAAGGCCTTTGGGCCCAATGAGCAGAAGCGGTTCGGTGCGTTCCGCATTCCCCATGGTGAGAAGCATGCCGGGAAGGCCGCTGATATGGTCGGCATGATAATGGGTGAAACATATAATATCCACCGGCTTCGGACTCCAGCCCTTCTCCTTCATCGCAATCTGCGTTCCCTCGCCGCAGTCAATCATGATACTTTTTCCATTATAACGGGCCATGAGGGATGTGAGCCAGCGATACGGCAGCGGCATCATTCCTCCAGTACCCAGTAAACATACATCCAGCATTCTGTCGTATTACTCCATTCCGCTACAGAAGCTCCCTGGCCTCCTTTACTTCGGCAGGCACGCGGAACTCTGCAAGCATTTTATCAAAACATTGTTCGCACAGGTCAAAATGGTATACCTGTCCGTCCTTGCTACTGAAATACCCGAAGGCATGCTTTACTTCGAAGCATCCTTCCTTCAGTATTCCATTTTCCAACTTCATTTCTTTGCCGCATCGGTTGCATATCACCGATATAAGCTCCGTATTGTTATTATCAAGATAAACTCGCATGGCCACTCCTATCCGCGTTTTTACGCTTATTGTTTTAATCATTATAACGTAATTTTTTGTCAAAAAACAGCGGTAATTATTCCATGCGCTGCCTATCTCTTCCACATAATAAGAGCGTTTTCAGCCGGATCCCGGTAAAAATTTTTCCGGATCCCTTCTACAGTAAAGCCCAGGAATTCATAGAGCCGAACCGCAGGGAGATTGCTTTCCCTGACCTCCAGCGTAAAATTTTCCACGCCGCAAAGCTTCGCCCGGCGCATCAGTTCCAGCAGCAGTCTGCGGGCACAGCCTTTTCTTCTGCTGCCCTCCTCCACCGCTACATTGGTAATATCCCCGTCTTCAAAGGACTGCCAGATTCCACAGCAGGCGATCAGCCTGCCCTCCTCCACGCAGGACAGGTAGAGTGCATTTTTATCGGAAAGCGCCTGCTCCAGGGCCTGCTCCGACCAGGCGTCCGAACCGAAGCAGGCGGCTTCCAGCGCGGCTGCCTGAGATAAATCCTCCGGAAGCATTGTACGGATTTCCATTACGTTTCACCGCTTTCACGATTCTTAAGCTTCTGCTGCCTGGAATAGGTCCCTTTTCTCATCATGGCATCCCCGGCCTGATCGCCTGCTGTTTTCTGAGCCTCGCTGCGTTCCCGTTCCGCCTGGGAGGGGCGCAGGTATTCCGGCACATGGGCGGCTGCGGATTCCATTTTGCCCAAACGGGCGTAGGTCTGTGCAAGGACGGCTACCGCCGAGGCACGCTGCCTGTTGCAGAGTGCAGGGGCAAAGGTATAGGGACGGTGCATGAGAGCCGCCAGTTTTTCCCGAAATACAGGAACGCCGTCTCCTAAAAATACCACGCAGTTTTCTCCGGGAAGCGCATTCAGCTTCTTCGCTATGGTTTCAATGGGAACCACGCACTGGGGTTCCAGAATATCCAGTTTAAAATTCACCTCTAATGAGGAGGTTTCCTGCGCCGTCTCCTCCGGAAGGAAACGGTAAATGCCGGTATAGACCTGGCTTCTTCTTGCATCCATGAGGGGGCATACGATATGATCGGTTCCGTATACATTCATGGCAAGCGCATCCACCGTAGGGACGCTGATAATCGGTTTATCCAATGCAAGCCCCAGCCCCTTGGCTGTGGCAGAGCCGATCCTGAGTCCCGTAAAGGAACCAGGCCCTGCGGATACTGCGATGGCATCAACACAGGACAGATCCAGTTCAATCATTTTTTTCACTTCATCCAGCATGGGGAGCAGGGTCTGAGAGTGTGTTTTCTTATAATTTGTTGTGTATTCGGCTATAAGGCTGTCATCCTCCGTCACCGCCACACTGGCTACCAGCCCTGAACTGTCTATGGCTAATATTTTCATTCCTGCGCTTCTCCTATCCTTGTCAGGGTAATTTTGCGGTAATCAAAGCCCCGGCTTAAATCTTTTTCAATCCGCACCTGTGTATATGCAGGGGGAAGAATTTCCTCAATGAGGTTGGCCCATTCTATCAGGCACAGCCCTTCTCCGTAAATGCAGTCCTCAAAGCCCACCTCCTCCATTTCCTCCGGATCACCAATCCGGTATACGTCAAAATGGTAAAAAGGCATACGGCCTTCCTCATAGATCTGCACGATGGTAAACGTAGGGCTGCTGACCGGCTCAGTTATGCCAAGCCCCGCTGCGACTCCCTGGGTAAAAACGGTTTTGCCCACGCCCAGATCTCCGATCAGGGTATAAACCTGGCCGGGCTTCGCTTCCTGTCCTATTTTTTCTCCCAGCGCATAGGTTTCCTCTGCGCTGAAGCTTTCAATTACTTCTGTTTGCTGATTCATATTCCAATTCTCCTGTTATCCCGGCACGGGCTGCTATACCGCCGTCCGGCTTCACATCCGGATGTTTACCTTTTTCGGAGGCATGTGTGTGGAAATCATCTCCACTGCCTTGGAAAGATTATCCTTCAGATCTCTGCGGGGAAAAATGCTGGCATTGATTCTTGTGGTATAAAGTACGATACTGCGGGCTGTGGACACCGCTTTCACCATATCCTCCCATTTCTGGAATTCCGTTGCTTCTCCCTGGGATACCTCCACCCCTTCTTCCGTCATTTTGTAATGGAGGGGCTGCTTGAAGGCGGGATTGGTAAGAGCCTGCTGCTTGGCCTTAAGAAACAGGCTGCCCGGCTGGTACAGCAGTATCACCAAGCCGGCAATGAGATAGATTATATGGCCGGTCATGCCGAATGCCACCAGCATCAGTGCGCCCACCGTGGTTCCCACCACTCCGGCAAAGCTGGTGTAGGTATGGTGAAGCATGTAGTCATACAGTACTCCTGAATCTATTTTGACATCAAATTCCACTTCCATTTAAGTATATACTCCTGATATTTATTTTGTTGTTTATCTCAGACCCGAAAAAGCACCTACATCGTAGGTGCTTTTGTCTACTTAACATTATATTATACTGATAATCCGCTATAACGCAAGTTATTTTCTACCGGGAGCCGTCCCGGTTTTCAGGATTATTCATGGCGCAGCGCTTCAATAGGGCTGAGCTTTGCAGCCTTTCTTGCAGGATAGATACCGAAGAAAATACCTACGCCTGCCGAGAACAGGGATGCAATCAGCACGGTGCCTACCTTAACTCTTGCAGCAAAGCCAATCACGCCGCCTATCAGTATGGCGCCTGTAATTCCCAGAATAATGCCGATAATCCCTCCCATAAGGGTAATAATGGCGGATTCGGACAAGAACTGCAGCAGGATGGATCCGGTCCTGGCTCCCAGGGATTTACGGATACCGATTTCCCTGGTACGTTCCGTTACGGATACCAGCATGATATTCATTACGCCGATACCGCCGACCAGCAGGGAAATCGCTGCCACAATAACTACAAAGATAGAGATACTGCCCAGCACGGAGTTGATTTGGGAAATCTGATCCTGCATGTTCTGCACCTGAAGCAACCCTTTCCCTCTCACATTATGCCTTCCTTCCATGAGGTTGATCGTGCTCTGCGCCACCTGCATGGATTCCGCCGGAGAGTCACAGATAACATAAAAGTCCGTAAAATCACCGAAATATAACCCATAGGAAGCGCTCAGTACGCTGAGCGGCAGCTCAATGTTAATCATGTCTCCGTACATACTGAACATGGCTGAAGCGCTGTCCTTACGTATGCCTACGATTCTCAGATCCTGTGTGGTTCCGTACAGGGTCACTTCAATAGTAAGACCGATAACATCCGTAGTGCCGAACAGCTTCTTGGCCGCCTGCTCCGGCACCACGCATACCTTATTGCCGGAGTAGTAATCGTTGGCGGTAAAATAACGGCCCGCAATTATCGGTTCACTCTGATAGAACTCCATGCTCTCCGTTCCACCGGAGGCATATGCGGTAAACTCGCCTTTTTTACCGATTACGCTCCCGTAAAGGGTATACACCGGCGTAACGCCTTTAACACCCGCCACCTTTTCCTGAATTGCTTCAAAATCGTCCGTGGAGAAATAAACCTCATCTTCACTGTGTTCATTATTTACATAAATACCAATCAGCCCTCCGGCCATGGCATTCAGTTCGTCGTTTACCTGTCCCTTTACTCCGTCACCAATGGAAATAATCATGATAACGGATGTAATGCCGATAATAATACCAAGCATTGTCAGAATGGACCGGCCTTTATTGCTTTTGATATTCATCAGGGCAATTTTTATATATTCCCATGCCTGTGCCACTATTGCATCCTCCTTATATAGACCGCTGTGAGCAGGCCCGGATTACTTGTTTCCGGAATCCGCCGCACCGTCCGTCTGTGTCTGTGTTCCAGCGGTCTCCGTCTCCTGGCCTGCCGCTTCGGAGGAGCCTTCTTCTGATACGTTTTCAGTGGATGCTTCCGACGCTGTTTCCACGGCTGCGCCGGTCTCGGAAGCCGCTGCGTCAGTCATTGCCGCACCCGCCATGGCGCTTCCCATAGGAACCGCCATGACCTTCATGCCCTCTGTCACCATACCTGTCACATCATATAATATCTGATCGCCTTTCTTCAGGCCTTCCTTTACCTCAACCATGCTATCGGAGGAAATTCCTGTGGTGATTCTTCTCATGGTTACCACGCCGTTTTCCACAACGTAGCAGAACTCACCCTGCTTATCCGCATTTACGATTTCAACAGGTACTGTAAGAACATTTTCCGCAGATGCGGTATGGATAACAAGCTTGGCCTCCACGCCCAGGAAAATATCCTCGTCCGGGTTCTTGATATGTACCTCTGCTCCAACCACAGGCGTTCCCTGGGAATTGGCAGCGGCCACTTTATTTATTTTGGAAACCTCGCCTTCATATTCTTTTCCTGCAATGGTAATATCCACCTTCTGGCCAATTTCGATTTTAGGCAGATCATATTTAGTGACTTCGATTCCGACCTTTACCTGCTTGTTGCTTTCTATGGTAAAAAGCTCGGTTCCTTCCGCTACGGTAGCCCCTTCCAGAAGGCCGCCGCCCTTGGTTGCATCCTTGGATGTGGATACGGTGGCAATCTTGGTTACGATGCCGGGGAATTCCGCAACAACACCCGCCTGTGCCTTCTCCAGCTCTGCCGCTGCTTCATTTGCGGTAATCTGTGCGCTCTGTACGGTATCAGCCAGCTGCTGCTTGGAATAAGGATCTGCAATTCCTGCTTCGGAGGAAGATTCCTTTCCTTCCCTCTTGCTGATCTCTTCTTTCATATCCTCCAGCTTCTTCTGCTCCGCGTCAATAATACGCTGGGTTTCTCTCAGATCCTCGGACATGCTCAGATCGCTGAGCTGGTTGCTTGTTTCCCGGATACTGTTATTCAGGTTCTGGATGATTTCCTGAATTCCTTTTCTGGCATCCGAATCACTCTGCTCCGCCAGCTTATTATTCTGTGTCTCCAGTTCCTGGTTCAGCTTGCCCAGCCAATCCTGAAGCTTTTCTCTTTCACGCTGGGTTTCATCCTCCAGCTGATATTTCAGTCCCTGTACATACTGCTCCTGCTGCTCGGCAAGGATCTTCAGCTCGTCCAGGCCGATGGTTGCTTCATTATACTTTGATTCATTCTTGTTGCTCTGATACTGGGAGCTTCTGTAGCTGTTCGCCGTTGCGGAAGCTTCCAGCGCCGCTTTTGCTTTTCTGTTTTCCAGTTCGGTGGTATCGAAAGCTACCAGCTGCTGTCCTTGAGCCACCTCGTCGCCCAGAGCGATTTTCATCTCAGAGATAGTGGCGCCTACCGGCGCATAGTACGTCCTGCTCTGTTCACTGCTCACCGTACCGCTGGTGGACATGGTCTCTTCAATGCTTCCCACCGCCACTTCAATGGTATTCACCTGCATGGGCGTATTCTTGGCAATTACGCTGGTCACTACGGAATAACCCACAATGACTACCACGAGAACCAGTGCAATAATCCAGCCTATTTTCTTCTTTTTCTTCTTCTGTGTGCCGCCGGCCATAATGGCCTCTCTCTTCTGCTGCGCTTTCTTTTCCTTAGCTTCGGCTTTTTCTCTTTTCTTCTTTTCCTTTGCCGTCTCCTGGACCTCCGTCAGGTTTTCGGCGCCCTTGTTTTCTAACTCACTCATCTTGTATCCTCCATTCAGTCCCATCGGGTAGTTGCCTTTATTCATAAAAACAGAGCCGGCCTGCGGCTTGTCCTGCGCCGCTTCCCACACTGCTTCTAATAACTGTCTGAAAGCCTGCTTTAGCAGTTATTCTTCATAAATTTCCGTATCCTGAACATAATCCGCTTCAATCTGGCCGTCCTTAATCCTGATAACACGTTCTGCCTGAGCCGCAATGTCATTATCATGGGTGATAATGATTACCGTTCTGCCTTCCTTATGTAAATCCTTCAGAATCCCCATAATTTCCTTCGTAGAACCGGAATCCAGGTTACCGGTAGGCTCATCCGCAAGGATTACCGGAGGTGCCTGGGCAATCGCTCTTGCGATGGCAACTCTCTGCTGCTGCCCGCCGGACATCTCAGAGGGCTTATGGCTCATTCTTTTCTCAAGCCCCACTCTCGTGAGGGCATTCCTGGAAAGCTCTGTCCGCTCCCTTTTCCCCACGCCGCGGTAAATCAGGGGCAGCTCCACATTTTCCAAGGCCGTCAGATTCTGAATCAGGTTAAAGCCCTGAAAAATAAAGCCGATTTCCCTGTTCCTGATATCCGAAAGTTCATCATCGCTCATTCTTGAAACATCCTGGTCATGCAGAAGATATGTTCCGCTTGTGGGTACATCCAGGCACCCCAGCATGTTCATCAGCGTAGACTTTCCGGAACCAGAATGGCCGATAATTGCTACAAATTCATTCTCATTAATAGTTACATTGACATGATCAAGCGCCCGCACCTCATTTTCACCCGGGTTATATACCTTACACATGTCCTTTACTTCAACCAGCGCGCTCATAAATTCTCTCCCTTTGTTTTCCATATGTCCATGACCTGAAATACAGGCGGCCTCACCTGGAAAACTACATGATATATCTCCTGTATTATGTAATTAATACAGTAATACTGATTCTGTTTTTTGTCAACAGGTATTTTTCTTCCAGTTGATGCAGACAATTCCATTTTGGCCTTATTCCGGCAGCCTGCCCCGTTCAGCCTTCCTTATAAATAATACCTCACTGGAATTACTCCGATTATCATACTATAGTTGCCTTCTAAAAATCTATGCAGTTCTTTTAAATATTTCTTAATTTTTTCTAAATAACGTAAGTTTCTGTATAATTTTTATGTATTATGACATAATAAAAGAAAAAACGAAGGAGAAAAACATGAGTCTTTTAAACGATGACGGGATACCTTTGGGGCTGGGAATGGCCCTGGCGCAGAATATGGATGCCATGCGGACTTTTTCTTCCATGAGCGAAAGTGCAAGGCAGGATGTGATTGACCGTTCAAGGCATGTGCAGTCAAAACAGGAAATGGAAAATCTGGTGAACGGGCTTTCCGGCGAATCAGGTTTTTCGGAAAAACTGAGCTGAGGATTCATTTTTTAGTCCCAAAAGCTTCACAGTTTCTTCAAAATTCCATCACGATTCCTACACACTTAAATGTTATCTTATACCTATACAAAGCCAATAAGAAAATTTTAGATAGATTTCTTTTTCATAACTTGCCGGCATCCGGAAAAGATGCCGGCCCTCCCTCAAAAAAACCCGGCAGGCCGCAATAGCCTGCCTTTTTTATTATTTTTTGCTGTGCAGGATGGGGCTGAGTTTTTTATAAATCAGCATGGTTACTATGGAAACGATGCCGCCTTTCATCAGGTTCATGGGCGCTACGGCAAATAATGCAAGCGTAGTCACGCTGTTGATGGAGGGATTGATGGCGTGGCCCAGGCCGACAATGGAATCTAACGGCATTCCGTACAGCTCTGCAAATTTGGGGAGCAGGTACACCGCGTTGAAGGCAGTTCCGAAAACCGTCATTACAAGTGTTCCCACAACACAGCCGATTATGGCATTTTTCTTGTTCTTGCGGAACAGGTATATGATAGAGGCAGGAAGCAGGAAGCTGCAGCCAATGATAAAATTGGCCAGATCTCCTACAAATGCGGTGGAGGTTCCTTTAAACAGAAGCTTCAGGATAATTTTGCAGAACTCAATCATGACCGCCGCCACCGGGCCAAAGGCAAATGCGCCGATCAGGGCAGGAAGCTCGCTGAAATCCATTTTATAGAATTCCGGGGCAAAGGGGATGGGGAAATCCAGCATGTGCAGGATGACCGCTATCGCCGAAAATACGCCTATCATGGCTATTTTTCTGGTGGTGAGGGTACGTTCCCTGTTTCCGTTTTTCTTTCGTTCCCATTTTTCCACCACGTAGGCGATGATTACCATGGCGGCCACAAGCCCCAGAAACTCCAGGACAAAAATAAGGTTTTCCGCGAAGGACGCTGCTAAATCATTCATTATGTATACTCTCCTTTTCTTTCTCCGGCCAGCCGGAGTTATTGCGTAAGACAAGGAAAATTCTTCTGATGCTTCATGAAAGGAAGGTATCAAAAAAGCCCGGAGAAATGATTCTCCGGGCAGATATCCAATCCCTGGAAAACACCTGCTGCCTCTGTAAACCAAACGGCGTAAAAACAGGTATCCATGCATGATTTTCTTCTTTCATCCAGACTTTACTGTCGGTTCCGGATTCGTACCGGATCAGCCGCATGACGCGGGTCGCGGACTTGTCTGCACCTGTAGTGGATCAACTGCAGCGTCACCGCCGGTAGGGAATTACACCCAACCCTGAAGAACTTTACCTTTATTAAATTGTTACTCTATTATCATAGCAGGATTTTATTAAATGTCAAGGCGCGGATTGTCCGTTTGTCTGCATATTTTTCTCCGCATACGTTTCTTCGCACGTTCATTTGCCCGAAGAAAAACAGCAGGCAATAATCAATGCGTCCCTGGATGTATTTGCCACGCATGAATATAAGCGGGCATTCACGGATGATATCGCCGCAAAGGCAGGGATATCCAAAGGGCTGCTTTTCTACTATTTCCATAATAAAAAGAGTTTATATCTGTATATTTATGATTATACAAAGCAAATTGTGACGGCTCAGGTCGTTGATGCCCATTTTAAAGAGATCACTGACTTTTTTGAGCTGCTGGCCTATTCTGCGCAGAAAAAGGCCGCCATCATGTCGCGCAATCCCTATCTGATGGATTTTGTCATGTGCTGCTTTTATCCGGAAAAGGAAGAGGTATCAGGACGGCTACATCAACGAGAAACGAAGGCAGGGCAAACCGTTTGTGCTGATTTTTTCCCGGTAGACACTGGGATTCCCGCATACCATACAGGCGGTGTAGCCCAATGCCGCCGCAAGCTTCATACCATTCATTACAAGCGCTGTGCCAATACCCTTCCGCTGGTATTTATACCTTTTTGTATTATGGTCATCCGCCTCATCATGGCGGGCTGACAGGCTGTCGCAGGCGTTCGTCAACCAGGGTTCTTTCAGGGATGGAAACGGCTGCGCCTTCCCGGGATACGGTAATGGAAGAAGCGCAGGCGGCAAGACGCAGCGCCTCCTGCATGGTCTTCCCTTCCACTATAGCCGCGATAAAATATCCGGTGAAGGTATCTCCTGCTGCTGTAGTATCCACAGCATTCACTGGAAAACAGGGCTGATATACACATTCCTCCGCGCTTTTGTAAACAGCGCCCTTCCGGCCCAATGTAAGGATTACCTTCATTTGAGGATATTTCTCCAGAAGAACCTCCGTGATACGGTCGGGATCGGAGGCACCTGTAATGTCATTTCCTTCCGTTTCATTCAGCATCAGCCAGGTGACGCCGGAAAGATCCGTCTTTTTCAGGCTCTCATTCATCGGCGAAGGGTTAAACAGAATCCGCATTCCCATAGCGGCGCCTTTTTCAAGAAGATAGGGAAGGTTGCTGATTTCGTTTTGCAGAACCAGAATATCTCCTTCACCGAAATCTTCCAGCACCTGGTTGATGAATTCTCTGCCGTTCTCATAATTGCTGCCGTTAAAAAGGATGATGCAGTTTTCCCCTTCTTCGGAAACCTGAATCAGCGCATGTCCTGTAATGCTTCCGTTCTCACGCAGATACCGGGTATCCACGCCGCTTTCCTTAAGCAGCTCCGCCAGGAAGCGGCCGTCCGGGCCTATGGTCCCGGCATGATAAATCGGAACCCCGGCACGTGCTGCCGCAATGGACTGGTTCAGCCCCTTGCCACCGGGAAAGCATTGATATTCTTCTGAAAAAATCGTCTCTCCCGGCCTTACAAAATGCTTCACTTTATATACCTTATCAATATTCAGTGAACCGAAATTTAAAATCTTCATGTTTTGCTCCCATCTGTCTTATATCCTGTCATGTGCCGTAAACGTCCATCAGGACTGTATATTTACTGTGCAAGCTTTCTGAATAAATCCTCAAACAGATTGTCCCTGTTAATATGGTAAACATATCTGATAAAATGCCTTCCGGGGTCAAAGCTGTAATGATGATCATACTGCGGAATCGGGCTGGGCACCAGTCTGTCACGCATGAAATCACCGTCCAGCAGCCAGGCCACCGCGGTGACATCCCAGATCACCCTTGTCCAGCAGCTGTTTTTGCTTCCGGCTGCGCCTTCCTTTTCCGTGTAGTCTGTCAGATAATCGCACAGTTTGTTTTTGCCGCGGAGAAAAGTCTCCAGTTCGCCGGGGCCGGTGGTGAAAGAGGATACCACGCCCATGCAGGGAAGCTGCACCAAAGCTGCGCCGCAGCCGAATACCACTCTCGCCGCAGCCACATCCTGGAAAAGATTGAATTCCTTATTATCCGGCCATTCATGGGCATTGCCGCCAAGCCAGATGAGAACTATGCGGTCTTTGATTTCCGGCTTCATGAGCAGGGCTGAGGCCACATTGGTAATGGCTCCGATGGCAATGACGTACAGAGGCTTTTCCGGCGTATAGCCAAGCGCCAGCGCGGCCAGATGCGCTGCGGCATCGGATGCAACGGGTGTCTCTTCGTCCGGAAGGTATTGGGATGAGCCGCGGTATACGTGTTCCTTCAGTTCCTGCTTTTCCATCAAGTCCAGGATATGGTGGATTTCCTGATAGCTTTTTTCCATACCGTCTTCTGGTCCGCTGGATTTCTCATTATGGAAGGGCGCTGCATAAACAGCCTTCAGATGCAGCTTTTCCTCCGATTTGATGAGATAGGCCAGGGCGTACTGGTCGTCGATTTCATTATAGGTGTCCGTGTCCAGAACCACATCGACCGGTCCTTCGGGCCGGTTCAGGCGCTGTAAGTAAGAGATATCCTGATTCATTTTCCCCTCCCTTGGCACAGGCGCCGCCTGCGCTGACCAAATAATTACTGTGAACAGAAGCTTTACTGCATTTGGTGCGGCAGCATGGATAATCGGGCTGTTACAGGCATCCGCAGTTTTCCGGTCCACTATACTTTTGTATCATGTTCTTTCATTATATCGGTTCCTCCGGGAGTTGTCATGATGGAGTGTTTTACAAAACTTTTTCTGAAAAGTATACAGAATGCCGGGACGAACAGCGCAATGCCGGACGGCGGATTTTCGCTTTTTCAGATTCTTTTTGCCAGGATCGGCTGCATAGATTATAATAATAGGCATAACAGGTTTCTATAGGGAGGGTTTGCTGATTTATGATAACCAAAAATAAGAACATTTTATCAGGCGGCGCTGTTGTTTTTCTTCTATGTCTTCTTTTTTGCATGGCGGTTCCGCTGCCCTTATGTGCGGCGGGGACGTTAGCGTCCGAAGGGGAAAACGTGAGTGGGAATCAAGAGGAAGGTGCTGCAGCGCAGTCTGCTGTGCCTCAGGCCGACCGGGTGACTTATCAGGAGGGTTTCTTTTATGAATCCTTAAGTGATGCGGTGAAGGAAAAGATTACCGGAATTTCTTATGGGGAGGGGTGTATTGTTCCCTATGAGGAGCTTACATATCTGCAGGTGCTGTATATGGACTTTGAGGGACAGCCGCAGGTGGGGGAAATCATATGCAACCAGGCGATTGCCCAGGATTTGGTTGAAATTTTCTATGAGCTTTATCAGGCGTCATATCCGATAGAACGGATACGGCTGATCGATGAATACGGCGGTGACGATACGCTTTCCATGGAGGCAAATAATACCTCCTGCTTTAATTACCGGGTGGTGGACGGCACCTCCAGCCTTTCCAGGCATGCCTACGGGCTGGCCGTTGATATAAATCCGCTGTATAACCCCTATGTAACCTATCCCAACGGCAAAAGAAGGGTCTCTCCGACCGCCAGTGAAATATATGCGGACAGGAGCCTGGATTTTCCGGCCAAAATAGATAAAAATGATCTGTGTTACCAGCTATTTACGGAGCATGGCTTCACCTGGGGCGGAAACTGGAAAACCATGAAGGATTACCAGCATTTCCAGAAGGCCCTGCCGCAGAAGTAGGGGAAGCGGGAAACGGTTCAGCTATTTTAATTGTTATAAAAGTGGAGGTGTTTATGGACATCAGGCTGCATTATCTGGAAAAGGGGAAGGGGACGCCGCTTCTGCTCCTTCATGGAAACGGTGAAAGCGCAGAATATTTTGAGCATCAGATTTCTTTCTTTTCTGAAAAATATCATGTATATGCCCTGGACACCAGGGGGCATGGGAAGTCGCCCAGAGGTGAAGCGCCTTTCACGCTGGAACAGTTTGCCTTGGATTTGGAAGCCTTTATGGATGAAAAAGGACTGGAGCAGGCTGATATCCTGGGTTTCTCCGATGGGGCCAACATCGCCCTGCTCTTCGCGCTGCGGCATCCCCGACGGGTTGGCAGGCTGATTTTAAACGGGGCCAATTTGTTTCCCAAAGGCGTTAAAAATTCCGTTCAGCTTCCCATTGTTATGGGGTATCTGATGTTTTCCCTGATAGCGTTGTTTTCTAAAAAGGCGGTGCTCAATAAGGAAATGCTGGGGCTGATGGTGACGCAGCCGCATATTGATCCGGAGGAGCTTCTCTCTTTGCAGATGCCGGTTCTCGTGATTGCCGGAACAAGGGATATGATCCGGCTGAGCCATACACAGCTGATAGCAAGATCCATACCCGGAAGCAAGCTGGTCATCCTGGAGGGGGATCATTTTATTGCCTCCAGGAAGTGGGAGGCCTTCAATAAAAGCGTGGATGTTTTTTTGCTGGAAACGGAAAACAGAATCCAGCCGCAGAATTAAAACTGTCCGTATTATGTCCGTAGCATGAAAAAATGCTGCAGTCCCGGTATCCTTGGCTGCAGCATTTTTATATGTCTTTATTTGTTTTTATTGTTTTTCTGAGTTTCCTGATCAAGACGCATGGTGAGGGAAATCCTCTTCTTGGCAAGATCCACGTCCAGAACCTTCACATCCACAATATCGCCTACGCTCACTGCTTCCAGAGGATGCTTGATAAAGCGGTCGGTAATCTGGGAGATATGCACAAGGCCGTCCTGGTGGACGCCGATATCCACAAAAACACCGAAGTCAATCACATTTCGCACGGTTCCCTTGAGAATCATGCCGGGCTTCAGATCCTTCATGTCCAGCACGTCGCTGCGCAGGATGGGGGCAGGCATGTCTTCTCTGGGGTCTCTGGCCGGTTTTTCCAGTTCCTTAAGGATGTCGGTAAGGGTGATTTCACCGATTCCCAGCTCTTCCGCCATTTTCTTCTTGTCACGGACACGGCGTTCCAGGCTTGCGGGGGCTGTTCCCGCAGAGGCGGCGGCTCCAGTATCGATTCTGCCTGTGGGAACGGAAGCTGCTTTTTTGCCGGCCGGCTCTTCCTGAAGCACCGCGCCGCCCATGGCCGCAGCCAGGGCTTTTCCCATGGCGGTATTGGTGTTGCGGATGACGATATTTTTCTGGTTCTGCGGCATCTGCTTCTGGCCGCGGCCCTGAGGGGAGGCGGGCTGCTGGCGGAGAGCGGCTTTCGCGGATTTTGCCTCCGCCTGCAGCTTTTTCACATCCTCCATGGTCAGATCCAGCCTGTCTAAAAGCTTCATGGTCGCTTCATAGGATTCCGGATGGACGCTGGTGGCATCCAGCGGGTTATCACCGTCCTGAATGCGCATGAAACCGGCGCACTGTTCAAACGCCTTAGGACCCAGCTTGGCTACCTTAAGCAGCTGCTTTCTGTTGGTAAAGCGGCCGTTTGTCTCACGGTATTCCACAATATTTTTGGCTATTGTCTTGGAGATGCCGGAAATGTATTCCAGCAGGGAGGCGGAGGCGGTGTTCAGATCCACGCCCACGCGGTTTACGCAGTCTTCCACCACGCCGCTGAGGGCTTCTCCCAGCTTTTTCTGGTTCATATCATGCTGGTACTGGCCGACGCCGATGGATTTGGGGTCGATTTTTACCAGCTCCGCAAGGGGATCCTGGAGGCGTCTTGCAATGGAAGCGGCGCTTCTTTGTCCCACATCAAAGTTGGGGAATTCCTCGGTGGCCAGCTTGCTTGCGGAATAAACGGACGCGCCGGCTTCGTTGACTATAATGTACTGGACCGGGGTGTCCAGCTCTTTAATCAGGTCTACGATTACCTGCTCAGACTCACGGGAGGCCGTTCCATTCCCTACGGAAATCAGGGATACATTGTATTTTTTAATCAGTCTTTTCAGCTCCGCTTTGGCTTCCGTCACCTTGTTCTGAGGGGCGGTGGGGTAGATCACCTTCGTGTCAAGCACCTTTCCGGTAGCGTCCACCACCGCCAGCTTGCAGCCGGTACGGAAGGCGGGGTCCCAGCCCAGCACCACCTTGCCGGCGATGGGAGGCTGCATGAGGAGCTGTTCCAGGTTCTTTCCGAAAACGGAAATGGCGCCGTCCTCTGCTTTTTCCGTAAGGTCGCTGCGGATTTCCCTTTCGATGGCCGGAGCGATCAGGCGGTTATAGCTGTCTGCAATCACTTCCCGGAGAACAGGGCCGGTGACAGGGTTCTCTTTCGTAATTACCTTTTTTTCCAGATAGCGGAGAATCCTCTCTTCCGGGGCTTCGATTTTTACGGTGAGGAATTTTTCCTTCTCTCCGCGGTTGAGGGCGAGGATGCGGTGGCCTGCGGCCTTTTTCAGCGGCTCCTCGTAAGCGTAATACATTTCATAAACGCTGGCGGCTTTTTCATCCTTGGCCGTGCTGGTGATTTTTCCCTCCTCAAAGGTGATGCTGCGGATATAGATTCGGTAGTCGGCTTCATCGGAAACTGCCTCTGCGATGATATCTTTTGCACCCTGCAGAGCGTCCGCGGCGCTTTCCACACCCTTTTCCTCACTGATGTATCTGGCTGCTTCTTCCTCCAGGGAGCGGTCGGTTTCCTGGGCGAGAATGAACTGTGCCAGGCCGTCCAGGCCCTTTTCCTTGGCCACGCTGGCCCTTGTCTTGCGTTTGGGGCGGTAAGGGCGGTAAAGATCCTCCACCACTACCAGAGTTTCGGCCGCCAGGATCCTGGCCTTAAGCTCTTCGTCCAGTTTTCCCTGTTCTTCAATGCTGGCAAGAACCTGTTCCTTCTTTTCCTCCAGATTGCGCAGGTAATTCAGCCGTTCGTAGAGATCACGGAGCTGTTCGTCGTTGAGGGAGCCTGTAACCTCCTTGCGGTAACGGGAAATGAAGGGGATGGTGTTGCCTTCATCAATAAGCTTGACGGCGGCTTCCACCTGCCAGCGCTCTACCTTGAGTTCTTCTGTCAGTTTGCCTGTAATATCCATGGTTATTTTTCTGTTTTCCCCTGGCGCCTGTGGGAGGCCGGGGGTTTTCCTTTCTTTGAACTACCGTAACTGAATAGCTTTTTCACGCCCTTACAGTTACAAACTACTTTTACTGCGTTGCAGTGCCTGTTTTTTATTATAGTGGAAATGTCCCCCCGATTTCAAGGGGGAATGGAAACTTCCCCTCCATGTCCTGCTTTGCCGCGTCCTGGCTGTGTTCCTGCAGACTGCGTCATCGGGGCGGCGGGCAGGGGTGTTTGAGGGTATGGGGCAGAATGAGGAAGTGGGGATTATGTGTGGGGATTTCATAGTTTTTTCATTTGTGCTGGTGGGGGAAACGTGCTACAATAGCATCCGTAGGGTTTAAAGGTTAAATAGAAACAGCTTATAATATATGGTATGAGTTGATAAAGGAGAATTTTATGGATAGCTATAATAATGGGCCTGTGCCGCCTTATCAGAATAATGGGTCGGGGTATCCTCCGTATTATACGCCGCCTACGCGGCATCCGGGGAGCAGCTTTGCTACGGCTTCCATGGTGCTGGGGATTATTGCCGTTATCAGCGCTTTTTTTGCAACGGTGTATCCGCCGATTATCTGTGGGGGGCTTTCGATTATTTTAAGCCTGCTTTCCAAGGGGAATGATAAGGCTATGCTTCCGAATGCCAAAGTCGGGCTGCTGACGGGGATTCTGGGGATGGTTGTGAATGTGGTTGTGGTTGGAAGTTTTTTCGTGATGCTGTTTACGAATCCTTCTTATAAGCAGGAGTTTCATGATCAGCTGAATCAGTATTCGGAGTATTTTTATGGCGAAAGCTTTGATGATATGTGGGAGCAGATTCAGGAGGATGCAAGGTATCATTAGAGCGGTTGCAGGCGCTGCTTTATTCATTCGGGCTTTTATGCGGGGATGAAGGGTACGTGGGCCGGCGGTGTTTTACAGTAACTGTGCGGGAACGGGTTTGTTATCAGTTATGGTTCAGGCAGCTGGGCTACTATGGGTATTTTTGATTTTTGAATGCAGAAGGAGATTTGCATATGGACAGACATGCATCTTCAGCGGAGCTGAAGGCTAAGGCAAAGGGGCAGATGCTGGGGAAATACGGGACCTTGGTTCCGGCGTTTCTTGTGGTGGAAGTGATTATGACGATGATTAATTTCATGGCGACGTTTTCACTGAATACGAGGACTATGACGGGGCTGACGGTGCAGTTCGTGATTGAGTGTCTGCTGCAGCTGCTGATGGGTATTTTCCTTGCGGGGCAGACTTACATGTATCTGAATGTGTGCTGCGGGGGGAATATCAAGATCAGCGATGTTTTTTATGGATTTGGGAACCATCCGGATAAGGCGATTCTGATCCAGCTTTTTCAGCTGCTGCTTTGTCTGGTTTTCTTTGTCCCGCTTTTTATCTGTATGGCTATTTTCAGTTTTGTTGATGTTTCGGTGTCCGTAATGATACTGGTGTTTTCCATTACATTTGTGATCGGGCTGGTGGGTGGAACTATTATCAGCCTGCAGTATTCCCAGAGTTTTTATGTTTGCCTGGATTTTCCGGAGTTTTCGGCAATTGAGTGCCTGCGGTACAGCCGGAAGATTATGAAGGGAAGCAAGGGGCGGCGTTTTTATCTGGCTGTAAGCTTTATCCCGCTTTATCTGCTGGGGCTGCTTACCTGCGGGATCGGTCTGCTGTTTGTGATTCCATATGCGAATACTGCATCCGCTAATTTTTATCTGGAGCTGATGAGCTATCGGAACAGGCATAATCAGTAAAACACGCTTTTGGGGGCGTAATTGTTTTAAGGGGGATTTCCTATGACTTCCTGCAGCAGGAACCTTCCTGTCACTTACAGAGAGTACAAATTCGCCGCGGATTTTCCAATCCTTTTGATGGAGGTTAAATCCACGACGCCGCAGATAGATTTTATTCATTTTCATAACTGCATTGAAATCGCGTTCTGTCAGAGCGGAACCATGACCTGGAATCTGGAGAATCAGGTATCTTCCCTTTCACCGGGGAATATCTGTTTTCTTCCTCCCTTCTTTACGCATGGTTCTTTTTTTCGCCGCAGGAGGGTGAGGTTTCGTGCAGTTATCTTTTTTTTAATCCGGAACAGCTTCTGGCTCCTTTTTATCCCAACGGGCTTCCCAGTGAATTTACCTGGTATCAGTACACGGATTTTTCCAAGCTTCTGTCAGGGGAGCAGTTTTGTGAGGAGGTGGAGCTTATCCGGATGATAATCGGGGAATTGACGGACAGAGAGGGACATTACAGGACGGCTGTCCGGGGAATGGTAGAGACGCTTCTGGTCTTGCTGTACCGCAAACATCAGGGCTGTTCCGTTTTTGGCGGGAGCGGTTCGTCTCTGCCGCAGCTGTTTCCCGCCATATCCTATCTGGATTCGGAATATGCGGCCGAGCTGGATACGGCGCATCTGGCCTATCTGTGCAGGCTGTCTTCACGGCAGTTTATGCAGCGTTTCCAGGAGAGCTTTCAGCAGACGCCGCTGCAGTATCTGAGGACCGTACGGATTCAAAAGGCGTGCAGGATGCTGACAAGCAGCGAAACGGGCATTCTGGATATCGCTCTGCAAACGGGCTTTCACTCGCTGTCCAGCTTTAACCGGTATTTTCATAAAATTGTAGGGAGCTCTCCCCAGGCCTTTCGGAATGACAGACGCGCCATTGTAAAAAAGGATCCCAGGTATGCTCCCTATCGTGCCACGTAGGCTGTGCGGCGTTCCCTATCATTAAGGAGTTAAAAACTATGCAGAAACAATCATTCCAACGATTTCCCATTAGATACAGGCCCTATGATTTCCCATCCCGGTTCCCGGTGCTTGCTTTTCTCGGGGATAACTGGACCATTTCCGTGAATTCACCGGAGTATCTTCATTTTCATAATGGGCTGGAAATCGGACACTGTATCAGCGGAAACGGACAGCTGTTTCTGGCCGGCCAGGCTCCTGTACCCTATGAAGCGGAAGCCTTCAGCATCCTTTTTCCGCAGGTACCCCATTTGGCGGTACGCGGCTTGCAGGAAAGCCGCTGGGAATATATTTATATTGATCCAAAGCATTTCCTGGAATCCGCATCGGACTGTGGTTCAGATATCTGGCAGATTTTTTATATGCTTCAGGAGGTTCCCGTGATTGTGACGGCAGCTTCTTTTCCTCTGCTTTACCACTATCTGTCCCGTATTTTCCGGGAATTCCAGGAAAAAGAACCGCTTTATCAGCAGGCTGTCCATGGGCTGTTGTTTTCCCTTTTTTCAGAAATCAACCGCATTACCATGTCGGCTGCAGACTCGGTCATGTCGGAATCCGGGGACAGCTATTCTTATATCCGCAGCGCGCTCAGTTATCTGTATGCACATTATAATGAACCGTTTTCCGTCAGCGGCCTTGCGGAGCACTGCTGCATCAGCGAAAGCCATCTGCGCAGGCTGTTTAAAAATATGGTAGGGATCAGTCCTTTGGAGTATCTGCAGCATTACCGCATCCAGCAGGCCTGCCACCTGATTCATTTAAACCAGATGCCTGTCAGCGTCATTGCGCAGCAGGTGGGGTACAGCAGCCTTTCCAGCTTTAACCGGCAGTTCCAGCAGTATATGCATATGTCGCCTTCGGAGTGGAAAAAGGAGTATCTGACCGATGCGACGCCCCATGAGGTGCGCTCTTATGATGACCACCGTACCCGCCACATTTTCCAGATATAGTACAAGCCCGGAAGGCACGGCATTTGCTTACGTATGCGGCAGGGGCGGGCTGGGGAGAAGGGGGAGGGGGATTTGTGCGGTCCTGATTA
>OFMJ01001037.1_pt1 | contig 23143 bp, 20 predicted proteins | sample 1541801 | NCBI WGS metagenome assembly OFMJ01 (sample SAMN04209234, study PRJEB22552) | human gut metagenome | biome: gut; material: feces | host: Homo sapiens | place: USA: Oklahoma
ACCTCTGGTGCACCAGTTGTCACGCCAGTGGCACAGCTGGGCAGCTATGTGCGGAACGGATAAACGCTGAAGGCATCTAAGCGTGAAGCCGGCCTTAAGATAAGATATCCCACTGGGTTAACCAGGTAAGACCCCTTGTAGACTACGAGGTTGATAGGCTCAATGTGTAAGTGCTGTGAGGCATTTAGCTAGCGAGTACTAATCGGTCGAGGGCTTGACCTACAAATTGCTTTCCTTTCCTTCCTTTTATTCAGTTTTCAGAGTATCTGCTCTGAATAGTTGGTGCTAATGGCGATGAGGGTCCACCCGTTCCCATACCGAACACGGAAGTTAAGCTCATCAGTGTCGAAAATACTTGGCTGGCAACGGCCTGGGAAGATAGAGCGGCGCCAACACAAGCGAAAGGTTGGGAGAAATCCCGGCCTTTCGATATATTCCTCAATAGCTCAGTCGGTAGAGCATGCGGCTGTTAACCGCAGGGTCGTTGGTTCGAGTCCAACTTGGGGAGCCACCTAAAGTCCTGAACACACGTTCAGGACTTTAGGTTTTTATTCGTTTGTGATTTTTTCTTTATCCGGGGCGGGTTAGTCGTGCGTCGGTTTTTTGATGTTTGTCGTTGGCGGTTTTGATCTGTTAACTGTATTTCGCGCGGAGTGCAGAATTACTACATTTCAATTTTTCGCTTTCCATTTAAATATCAACGTGTTATATTGATTAGTATAGGCGGTGATTGCAATGAGATTTAAAGGTTTTTCTGTGGCTATGCTTATATCCGGCCTTTTGTTTTTGCTGATTGGGTTTGCTCTTTTTTATTTCGCCTTGCAAAGTTACGCGTCAGTCGATGACGGACTTGGCATCATCGGCGGTGCAGATGTTCCCACTTATCGATTTGTGCTGATTCAGTCGATAAAAGGCTGGCCGCTTTGTCTGATCCTTTTTGGGGCGGCTTTTTTGATTTCCGGTGTGTTTTGTTTGATCTTCAAAAAAACAGTTACCCAGAGCTGCAGCATTCCTACCTCGGTGATTGCAGCCGTTTTATCCATGGTCGTCGGATTGGGCCTCACGTGCGTTTCTTTTTGGTTTGTAGTATTGGCGTTTCTTGAATTTCCCCATTTTCCTCTGTCTTTTCTGTCCAGTATTCTTCTTAGCTTGGTTTGTCTTTTGGCTTTTATCGATTTAATTATTTTATATGTGCATTTAAGAAAAGCACACTGGTCGATAAAAGGTTTGCTCATTGACCTGTTTACCGCTGTGCTCTATTTGCCGGCTTGTTTTTTCTCCTTTACCTTTTTGTCGGAATGGTTGAGCTAAACGGAATGGCGTTTTTCCTTGCTGTTTCAACAACATTTGGAGGTGCTCAAATGAAAAAAGCCGACACAGGGCTCACGATTGCGCGCATTGTCCTTTCGGTTTTGCTGCCTTTTGGTTCAATTTTGCTTTCTGTATTTGATTATCAGGTAGTGTATTTCGACTTTGCGCCGTATGCATTTGTTCTCGCTCTGACTGCGGTGGCAGATGCTGTTTTGATGATTCTGCTCCGAAAAGCGGTGCGCTCCCGCCTTTCTCAGGTGCTGGAAACGGTCTGTCTGCCCCTTGCTGTTATCAACTGGCTTTTTTGTCTTACGGCAACTGGTTCCCCGTTTGCTGTTGTTTGTTATCTCATTTATTTTGCGGCGATCGTTTTTCTTTTCTTCGCTTCTGTTCGGTTGATCGTGTTAAAAGTGGTCAGCGGCGTTTTATCAGGCATTCTGATTTTCCCTTTGGCGTTTATTTCTTTTCTTGTGGGAACGTTTGGAAATATTTCCGCGAACACAGTGGTGGATACGATTCCTTCTCCGGATGGTGGGTATTACGCAGAAGTTGTGGACAGTGATCAAGGGGCACTTGGCGGTAATACACTGATCAACGTGTATGAGAACAGCGCCTTTAGTGCGGGGATATTTCGCGTTGTGAAGAAGCCCAATCGGGTTTTCACCGGAGAATGGAGGGAATATCAAAGCATGCAGGTTTTCTGGAGGGATGAACATTGCCTGATGATCGGTTCAACGGCATATCCTATTCGGTAATCTATATTTTGAACAAATAAATGAAAAAAGAATGATAAGCATTGCCAAAAAAGTTTTTTCTTGAATCTGGTGACTTGCTGGATTTCTTTTGATGTGCTATACTGATTTTATTAAAATTGTATGAAAGAAGGGATATTTTGTCCCAAATTTTATCGCTTAAGGAAAAATACGCCAATTATTTTAAAATTGGTGCGGCGGTTAACGCCAAAAGCATTCAGGCACATGGCGGGCTGATCAAAGAACAGTTTAATTCCTTGACAGCTGAAAATGCGACCAAGCCTTCTGAGGCGAATCCGCGCGAGGGCGTTTATTGTCTCGAGGAAGCAGACACGATTGCGGCATTTGCCAAAGAAAATGGCCTTGCCCTTCGTGGGCACACCTTCGTTTGGCATAATCAGGTGCCTGATTGGTGGTTTGAGGGAGCCAATGCCGAACAGCTCATGGCCCGTGTGGAACAGTATATGAAAACCATGGCAGGGCGGTACCCGCAGATGTATTGCTGGGATGTGGTAAACGAAGCGGTGGAAGATAAAGAAGATTATCTGCTTCGTAAGTCCCCTTGGCTTGAGATTTGCGGAGAGGATTTTATCCCTAAGGCATTTGAACTTGCCCGCAGCATCATGCCGAATACGGATTTGTATTATAATGATTATTCGGAATTTCGGCCGGATAAATGCGAAAAGATGGTGAAACTTCTCACCTGGCTCAAAGAGCGCGGCGCACCGGTTGACGGTGTTGGATTGCAGTGTCACTGGCAGAAGGATTATCCGACCTATGATGAACTTTGCCGCGGCATGGAGGCGTTTGCGAAACTGGGGCTTAAAATTCATATTACGGAAATGGATCTTTCTGTTTACGATCAGGATGATCTTTCTGCAAAAGAAAAAACGGCAGAGGATATGGAACTTCAGGCAAAACGCTACGGGGAAGCGTTCCGGGTGTTCCGGGAGTATCATGAATTGGTTGATTGTGTGACCCTGTGGGGTGTATCCGATGATATGACCTGGCTTGATTATTTCCCGGCTAAACGCAAAAACTGGCCGCTTCTGTTTGATGAAAACGGTCAGCCCAAAGAGGCGTTTTACCGCATTACCGATTTTTAATTAGTTTGTTGTGGTACATATAAATAAAACAATAAAGAAGGGGATTTTTATGGAGAATATCATTCATCTTGCCACACAGCAGGTAAAAAAACATCCGCTTATGGCAATTGCCAGCGGCGTGGTCATTCTGCTTTCGCTCATCAACTTTTTCATTGCCGTTTCTCAGTTTTTCAGCGGCATAAACACTGCGTTCAGCTTTATTAACTACATTTATAACTTTAACAGCTTTATGACGTTTGTCCGGTTGATTGTTGTCATGATTCTGTTGCTGTTTTTTGTTCTTACCACGCTTGGAACGATTGCTTTGTTCGGAATGCTGTTCCTTTATGTGACCGGCTGTCTGCCAAAAACCAAGGCGGTAAACCTTGTTCTTTTTATTGCTGCGGCGGCTGCGTCCAATGTGATTCCGTTTGTTCTCAGCTTAGTTTGCGGTTATTTTAATTTCTATATGATGGGCCTGGTGTTGCCGATGAACCTTGCGGCTGTAGCAGCTGCGCTGTTTATCCTTTACCACGAGAGAAAAGGCAAGAAGGTAAACTTCTCTGTGTTAGCGCTCGTACTGGGCGGTGTTCAGATTTTGTTTGCTATCATTGGACTGTTTGGCGCAATCACCTATTTTACATTTCAGGATTTTCTCCTTTTCATACTGGGGATTGTTTCCGGCGTTACCGGTGCGTTTCTTGCTTGCATGGCTGAAAAAAAGATTACCGGAGCTCCGGTACAGTATGTTGACAGCCTGATTACTAAGATTGATGGAATTCAGTTTACCACGACCACAGCGAATGTGGGCGCTCCGACAAACGTTCAGCAGCCGGTTCAGCCAACTGCTCCGGCAGCTCCTCAGGCTCCGGTTCAGCCGACTGCTCCGGTTCAGAATCCGGCTCCGGAAGCGGGTTCTGCTCCTTCGGAAGAAACCAAAACAGAAGAATAATAAAAAGCAAAAAGCAGAGGCTGCTTGCCTCTGCTTTTTTATTGGCTGCGGGTTGCCGGTGTTTGAATCATACAGTTTTCCGTGTGAAACAAAAAATCCATCCGAAAAAAGTTCGGATGGATTTTTTATTCATGGGATGAACTGGTTGAGCGGAGCAATTTAGTCAGTTTGTGTTTCATCTTTTCCATGTCCTGTTTCGAAGGATGGCCTTTGGCAATTCCGCCGATTCGATGAAACATTCCATAGGTATCATATCCCCGACAGGACACATCACCAATCCAGTCAGCGCCTTTGGCTTTCAGTAGTTTTTTTACGGCTTTCGCGTAATTTCGGTAATGAATGCCGCAGGTGTAACATACAACAACCCTTTTTCCGCGAAATGATGTTCTTTGGATATAGTCGGTCAATGCAGTGTGAATGTTGTTAAAATAGATGCCGGACGCAAGAATGACTGTATCGTAAAGGGAAATGTCCGGATTCTTGTTCGAAACAATATCAATCACATCCGCGCCGACAGCAGGAGCAAGATGATGCACGACCTTTTTCGTGTTTTTGTGGTGTACGGAAGCGAAAAGAACAACAATACGGTCCATAGGGTGTTTCCTTTCTGGATAAAGTTCGGTAATTGAAAACGGCAGGCGGCGGGACAATACCGCTGCCTGCCGCAGATATGCTGTTGCTTTTAAAATGGAACCCGTCTTTATGTGGTGCGACGGATACGCTGCTGTACTTTACATAGAGTAAATCCAACAAAATAAGCCATGGCAATCTCAACTGGGAGAACGCACAAGTTTTTCACAAGCCGCAGAGGAAAGATCTCGTTGATTGCCTGACCGAAAAACCAGCTGAGAAACAGCGTGGTCAAAATCAGGTTACAGACGACCGTAATAGTAGTCTTGGCAAGAATCACCCGCACGAGCCGCACCTGATTTTTATACAGGAACAGCCCCCAGATCATGCCGGCGAGCGCTGCCACCAGTGTAAAGGCTGGATTGAACGCTCCTGTCGGTTTGATGAAAAAGCCGATGAGATCTCCCAGCGCGCCGATGATGAACCCGGCGGTCGGTCCGTACATGGCACCCGTGGCGACAAGGCTTAAAAAGCTGAAGCCGATTTTTAAAAAGGGAAGCGGCTGTACGGAGAAAAAAGAAAGGCCGACGTCCAGCGCCAACAGCATGGCCATCATGGTCAGACTGCGCAGCGATTGAAATTCGGCAAGCGATTCGGAAAATTTCCGAAGGATACGAAGATTCATACCAAAGCCCTCCTTTCAAAATTTGCTGTACAAATTTGGGAGGACATGCCTCGGAAAATGTGGTACAGCGGGATGCGGGGCCTGTACCGCAAGCAAACGCTTTTCGTCCTGGCGGCAACTCCCCGTCCGCCCGGCACTTCACGCACAGACACCTACTCTGTATGAATACGTTTGTCAGTATACTGCATTTCGGCGCGTTTTTCAAGCATGCTGACCGTTTTTCGGCGGGATGACGGAGTTTTGGAAGAAAACGACGCGGCAGATGGCGAAAATGGCAGATAAAAAGCGGCTTCGGGGCTTTTCCCTTTCGGAAAGATGCTCCCAAAGCCGCCGATGCGTTATGCGGGGAAATTATTCTCCTCTGTAAAAATGCCCCATGGCATCCGCCGAAAGAATAGCGGCATATACTTTTTCCGGGGTGATTTCCATTGGCATGTTGTAGATGCTTTCACCTTCCGCGCAAGCCGCTTCAGCAACCGCCATAATCTGTTCTTCGGTGGGGTTGCAGATGCCGATTTCCTCCAGCGTGACCGGCAGGCCTACGGTCATGCAGAAATCCGCGACTTCTGCCAGTTCCTCAACCGGAGCGTCTTCCAGAATGAGCTGTACCAGTGTGCCGAACGCGACCTTTTCACCATGGTACATGCTGTGGCAGTCTTCCAATACGGTCAGACCATTGTGGATGGCATGCGCCGCCGCAAGGCCACCGCTCTCAAAACCGATGCCGCTTAAGTAGGTGTTGGCTTCAATGACCGCTTCCACCGCTTCGGTGCAGACGTGGCGCTCTGCAGCGAGCTTCGCCTTTAACCCTTCGGAAATCAGGGTGTTGTAACAGAGCTCCGCCAGAGAAAGAGCCGCGCGGGTGACGTTCCCTCCGGCGCAGGTCGTGCCGCGGCTGCGGCTGACCGCTCTGGCCTCAAAATAGGTCGCAAGCGCGTCTCCCATGCCGCTGACCAGCAGACGCACCGGCGCCGCGGCAATGACGTCCGTATCCACCAGTACAAGGTTCGGGTTGGAACGGAGGAAAAGGTAACGGTCAAACACACCGTCGTCGGTATAAAGAACACTCAGCGCGGAGCAGGGCGCATCGGTGGAGGCAATGGTCGGCACAATGACGACCGGTTTTTCACTGAAATAGCCCACCGCTTTGGCCGTGTCCAGAATCTTTCCGCCGCCGACGCCGATGATTACATCGCAATCGCCCATTTTGGCGATGAGACGGTCGATTTCGTTTTTGCTGCATTCGCCTCCAAAGGTCTCAAAGGTCAGCACGCTGTCAGAAAAACCGGCTTCAATGGGTTCTTTGACCCGTTTCATACCGGACGCGCTCACCAGAATAAAAGGTTTATTCCCCAGTGAGGAAACATAGTTCCCGAGGTTTTTCAGTTCACCTTTGCCCTGCACATATTTACCGGGTGCAATGATGATGTTTGCCATATGATTCACGCTCGCTTTCTTACGTCAGTCAAAAATTCGTACAGGAACAGTTTAACATACCGCTGCTTTGCTGTAAACCGCTGCTGTTTGAGTATTCCCATGGTGCGGGTGCTTATTCTGTTTTTCGGTTTTGTATTCTTCGAAAATATGGTATAATCAATGAAGCATTGCGCAAATGCGGTTTTACGGACAGTGAATCTGCCCTGGAGGCATGAAAGGCTGTTTTCCACAGCGGTATGGGCTTTTGTTGAGAGAATGCAGGGAGGAAACACGATGGGTTTTCTGATTCGCATATTGATTTCTATCATCATGTCAATTGTGACGTTTTTTTCAGGTCCGTTTGATGATATCGGCATCGACGGTTCTCCTTCGGAATACAATATACCGGTCATGGCTGCGGCTTCGTCGATTGGATACTCAACGATAGAACCGGTTGACGTAACCGCCCAATATGAAAACGCGCCGGAGCAGCGGCCATACCTGCAAGAAGGGCAGCAGGCGCCCCTTGCAGCCGCTCCGGGGGATTCTCTTGAACTGCGGGTTGTTCTGCCTCAAACGCTGGAGCCCAAGTTTTGGTCGCAAGAGGAAGAGCGTTTTATTTCGTACTCCTGTTATAGATTGGAAAACGGTTCGCTTTCGGGTGAGGTTTCGCTGAAAGGAAAGGCGGAAACAGTTCGGTATTATGAGCTGAATCTGGTTTTGGACCTGCCAAACGAGGAAGGGCAGTATCTGCTGTGTGCGTTTGTTCATTACAGTAATGGGCGGCGATATCAGTACACGATTGAACTGAATGTTGGAGCACAGCAGAGCGAAAACCAACCGGAAAGCACAGGGTCGTCCAATCAGCGTCCCGCCGGCCCGGATGAGGGCGGGAGTGCTTCGGTTTTTTCCGGCACGGTAATTGGTCAAACGCCGAAAGAGGATGGGGCGACCCTTTTTCTGGTTTACGGATGCCCGGATGATGCGCAAGAAAAAATTTATGTCAACCTGTTGGTTGACCGAAACACCGCTTGCGAACCGGCGAGTCCCGCGCTGGGGGATGTGATCCGTGCACAGATCGACTCGTCTCATCACAGTGAAACGGCAAACACCTGGCGTGTATCGGCTGTCACAGTTGAAGCGACGGGTACATCTCAGCCGCAGGGTTGATCGGATGCCGTTTTGCAAAGCGTTCTTTCTGCTCCTGCAGTATGCAGGAGCTTTTTTGATGAAACGCGGGTGTGCGACTGTTACCTTGAGCCTAAAGGCGCACTGTAATTGATTTTTATTATACTGTATGTATAGAATTTAAAAATAATACATTTTCTTCAAGGCTATTGTTGCGGCGCCGCGCAGGTATGACGGTTTCTTAAGGCATTTACCGGTTTGATCTTGCGGCGCAGCCGTGTTTACTTTCGGTGTGCAAAGCGGTTTGCTTGACACAACTGTTTTTTTTCTTTAAAATTAAAAGATGGCCTTTATGCATAATTGTTTTACAAATCGCACACGCTGAATGTGCATTACAGCTGCCCGGAATGCGGGCGGCACTACATAAACGTTTTTCTTGCCGGGAAACCGGCTGGTAAGGAAGGTATTATGGCAAAGAAAGTACAGGAATATAACAACGAAAGTATCTCGGCTTTAAAAGGAGCGGACCGCGTCCGCAAACGGCCGGGCGTTATTTTTGGTTCCGACGGGGTAGATGGCTGCGAACACTCGGTGTTTGAGATTCTCTCCAACTCAATCGACGAAGCGCGTGAGGGATTCGGTGAGAAGATCATTATCACCCGTTATCTGGACCACTCGGTCGAAGTGGAAGATTTCGGCCGCGGCATCCCGGTGGATTTCAACCAGAACGAACAGCGCTACAACTGGGAGTTGGTCTTCTGTGAGTTGTACGCCGGGGGAAAATACAACACCAACGAAGCGGAAAGCTATGAGTTTTCGCTCGGCCTTAACGGCCTTGGCCTCTGTGCCACCCAGTATTCTTCCGAATACATGGATGTTGAGATTTTCCGCGACAAGACAAAATACAATCTTCATTTTGAAAAAGGCGAAAACATTGGCGGGCTGAAAGCGGAACCATCCAACCGGAAACAGACCGGCAGCCGCATCCGCTGGCGCCCTGACCTGGATGTTTTTACCGATATTGACATCCCGGTTTCGTATTATGAGGAGGTCCTCAAGCGGCAGGCGGTCGTCAACAAGGGCTTGCTGTTCATCCTGCGGTGCGAGACCGAATCCGGCATGGAGGAAAAGCAGTTTTTGTATGAAGACGGTATAACCGACTATGTAAAGGAAATCGCAGGCGAAGAAGCGCTCACCTCGGTGCAGTACGCCGAAGCCGAACGCCGCGGGCGTGACCGTGCGGACAAACCGGAGTACCGGGTCAAGCTGTCGGTCGCGTTCACCTTTTCCAACCGGGTGCATCTGGCGGAGTATTACCACAACTCCAGCTGGCTGGAGTACGGCGGTTCGCCGGAACGCGCGGTGAAGCAGGCGTTCGTTTCTCAGATTGACGCTTACCTGAAACAGGGCGGAAAGTATTTGAAAAACGAGTCGAAGATCAACTTCAGCGATGTGGAAGACTGCCTCGTGCTGGTTTCTTCCTCCTTCTCCACCCAGACCTCTTACGAAAATCAGACCAAAAAGTCGATCACCAATAAATTCATTTACGAATGCATGACCGACTTTTTAAAGCATCAGCTTGAAATTTATTTTGTGGAGAATCCGGACGAAGCGAACAAGATCGCCGAGCAGGTGCTCATCAACAAACGCAGCCGTGAAAACGCGGAAAAGACCCGCTTGAACCTAAAGAAAAAGCTGGCGGGCAGCATCGACCTGCAAAACCGCGTGCAGAAGTTTGTCGACTGCCGCTCCCGCGATACCGCCCGCCGGGAACTCTACATCGTGGAGGGCGACTCGGCGCTCGGCGCCTGTAAACAGGGGCGTGACGCGGAGTTTCAGGCCATCATTCCGGTGCGTGGAAAGATTTTGAACTGCTTAAAAGCGGATTACGATAAGATTTTTAAAAACGATATCATCACCGATATCATCAAGGTGCTCGGCTGCGGCGTGGAAGTCCGGGCAAAAGCAAACAAAGAACTTTCTTACTTTGACCTTTCCGGGCTGCGCTGGAACAAGGTCGTCATCTGTACCGATGCGGACGTGGACGGCTTCCAGATCCGCACCCTCATCCTCACTATGCTCTACCGCCTCACCCCAACCCTCATCGACGAAGGGTATGTTTACATTGCAGAATCCCCGCTGTTTGAGATTACCAGCAAAGGGAAAAGCTATTTTGCCTACACCGAAAAGGAGAAGGGCGAGATCCTGGAAATGATCGGCAAGGAAAAATACACCCTTCAGCGCTCCAAAGGATTGGGCGAAAACGAAGCCGACATGATGTGGCTGACCACCATGAACCCGGAGACCCGCCGGCTCATCAAGGTCACCCGGGACGATGCCGCCGCCACCTCGGAGATGTTTGAACTGCTGTTGGGGGATAATCTTCAGGGCAGAAAGGATTACATTTCCGAATATGGGGCCCAGTACATCGAACTGGCGGACATCAGCTAAAATACTATTTGTTTATTTTTGATTTTATTTACATGGAGTTGAAATAATGGCGCCTAGAAAAAAGAAACAGCCGGAGGAAGGCAGAAGCAAAGCCGGCATCCAGGGCTACATTGCCGGCGCGGGGCTGGTGCAGGAACAGAAGATCACCAGCACGCTGGAACAAAACTACATGCCGTACGCCATGAGCGTCATCCTCTCCCGTGCCCTGCCGGAGATCGACGGCTTCAAGCCTTCTCACCGAAAACTGCTGTATACCATGTATAAAATGAATCTGCTCACCGGTGCGCGTACCAAGTCCGCGAACGTGGTTGGTTCCACCATGCGGCTCAATCCGCACGGCGACGCGGCGATCTACGAAACCATGGTGCGTATGTCCCGCGGGTACGAAGCGCTGCTTCACCCGTATGTGGATTCCAAGGGAAACTTCGGTAAGGCCTATTCGCGTGATATGGCTTACGCCGCATCCCGTTACACCGAAGTCAAGCTCGACCCTCTCTGCGCCGAGCTGTTCCGTGATATTGACAAGGACACGGTGGATTTTGTCCCTAACTACGACAACACCACCACCGAACCGCTCCTTCTGCCGACCACCTACCCGAGCATTCTCGTCAACGCGAACGTCGGCATTGCGGTTTCCATGGCGAGCTCCATCTGCTCGTTCAATCTGGCGGAGGTCTGTGAAACGGCGGCGGCGCTTATCCGCAACCCGGAGCATGACCTGACCGAAACGCTTAAAGCGCCGGATTTCGCGGGCGGCGGATTGATTTTATACAATCAGAACGAACTGGAAAAGGTGTATTCCACCGGGCGTGGGAGCGTGCGTGTGCGCTGCCGCTACCAGTACGATAAATCCAACAACTGCATTGAAGTGACCGAGATACCGCCCACCACCACGGTGGAAGCGGTCATGGACAAAATTGTCGACCTCATCAAGCAGAATAAGGTTCGTGAGATTTCCGACATGCGCGATGAGACCGACCGCGGCGGTTTAAAACTCGCCATCGACCTCAAGCGCGGCACCGACCCAGACAAGCTCATGCAGAAGCTGTTCCGCATGACCCCGTTGGAGGACAGCTACTCCTGCAACTTTAATGTGCTCATCGGCGGAGTTCCTCGCGTGCTGGGCGTGCGTGAGATCTTAAACGAGTGGACGGCGTTCCGCACCGAATGCGTCCGCCGCCGGGTTTATTTTGAACTCAATAAGAAGAAGGAAAAACTCCACCTTCTGCGCGGTCTTGCCAAGATCCTGTTGGATATCGACAAAGCCATCCGCATTGTGCGGGAGACCGAAGAGGAATCGGAAGTGGTTCCGAACTTAATGATCGGCTTCGGCATTGACGAGACTCAGGCGGAATATGTGGCGGAGATTCGTCTGCGCCACTTAAACCGGGAATACATCCTAAAACGGACCGAAGAAACCGGTCAGCTGGAGCGGGAGATCGAAGAGATGGAGGGCATCCTCTCCGATCCGCGCAAGATTCAGGCGATCATTGTTTCCGAGTTAAAAGACGTCGCTAAAAAATACGGCCAGCCGCGCAAGAGCCTGATTGTGTATGAAGACATTGCCGCGAGCGCCGATTACGAGGAAGAGATCCCGGATTACCCGGTCAACCTCTTCTTTACAAAAGAGGGGTATTTCAAAAAGATCACCCCGCAGTCTCTGCGGATGAGCTCCGACCAGAAGCTCAAGGAAGGAGATGAGGTGGTGGAGCAGATCGAGTCGGTCAACTCGGCGGAACTGCTCTTCTTCACCGACCGTCAGCAGGTTTACAAGTCGTTCGCGTATGAGTTTGACGACACCAAAGCAAGTGTGCTGGGCGATTATATTCCCGCTAAGCTCGGCTTTGACGAGGATGAGCATGTTGTCTCCATGGTAGTTACCACTGATTTTTCCGGCTTTGTCCTGTTCTTTTTTGAAAACGGAAAGGTTGCGAAAATTCCGCTTTCCGCTTATCAGACCAAGACAAAGCGCAAAAAACTGGCGAACGCTTATTCCGGTGCTTCACCGCTTGCCGCTGTGCGCGCTGTCACCGAAGAAGGGGAGTTTATGCTCATTTCTTCCAACACCCGCCGGCTGCTGTTTAACACGGCGATGATCGCTTCCAAATCCACCCGTGATTCACAAGGCGTCGCGGTCATGACCCAGAAGAAAAACTGTGTGCTCGTAAAAGCGCTGCCATATAAGGAAGGCGAGCTTGCGAACCCGCACCGGTACCGCACCAAGACCCTTCCGGCGGCGGGCATGCTTCCCCGTGAAGAAGATTTCGGCGAGCAGATGAGTTTTATTTAATGTGGCTAAAAAGAAAAAGCGGCCGGTATTCCGGCCGCCTGCATTGCCTGATTTCTCCGCAAACGCCTTTGAAGACGGCAATGCTTTACTAGTTTGCCACGGCTGTTCTGGATTATACGGGAAATGTTTTATCCGGCCAAAAAATTTTAAGGACTTGCTTTTTTAAATTACCTGTGTTATAGTATTGTTAACTAAGTATTTGTAAAGGAGTGCTCTGCATGAGCGTTATGGAATTTATCAGCGGCTGTCTGTTGCTGGTTGTCGGTGTTTTTATCATTATTGTCGTTATGCTTCAGGAAAGCAAACAGCCTGGTTTGTCCAGCACCCTTTCGGGCGGCATGGATTATGATCAGCCCGGCCGTGGAAAGACAAGCGAAGCCATTCTTGTGAAGCTCACCAAGATCGCGGCGGTTGCGTTCTTCATTTTAACCATGGCGGTTAATTTCGTAGCAGTTTTCTTTAAATAAGCCAAAGCCTCTGCCGAAACGGCAGGGGCTTTTGTTTTGTGTATTTGTGCCGGATTGCTGGATTTTGCCTTTGTTTGTGTTACAATAGAAGTGTAGAAAGATGAATGAGCAATAAGGCATTGAGCCAATGAGGAGTATTTATGGATTATAGTATGCAGAAACGAATTGTGCAGCAGATTTCCAAAAGCGGGAAGTCCGGCATGCACAGCCGTGAGCTCGCTAAAAAATTGAAGTGCAAACCGGCAGATGTGAAGCGTCTCAACGCTGTGCTGAGCGCCATGGTCAAACAGGGTGAGCTGGTGCGTCAGGGGGAACGTTACAAAACGCCCCGCGCGCTCGGGCTTTTTGCGGCGAAGGTCACCCGCATCCAGCGGACGTTTGGTTTTGCCCGCCGGCTGTCGGATGATGTAGAGGTGTTTATTCCCGGCAGATTTTTAAAGGGTGCTTTGCCGGATGATCTGGTGTTCGTCAAGCTGCTGCGGAGTCAGCGGGGCGAGTCGCCGGAAGGTGAGGTTTCGTCCATTATTTCCTACGGACCGGGTGAATTTACCGGCGTGGTGGTTTATGAGGACGGCCGCTTGAAGGTGTTGCCCGACCAATTTTTAAACACACCGGTGGAACTGGTCCATGGAGAGGATACCGCCCCCGGTCAGAAGGTGATTGCCCGTGTGGTCAAGCGGGGCAGCCGGCACAGCGAGCACCGCGCGCAGGTCATCGGTTCGTATGGTGACGCCGGAAATGCCGCTTCCTGTGCTGCGGCTCTTCTGGAATTGGAGGGTATAACCAAAGAGTTCCCGGCCGCTGTTTTGGATGAGGCGCGTTACATCCAGCACCGGGGCATTCCGGAGCGGGACCTTGTTTCCCGGCTGGATCTGCGCAGTGAGCCGATCTTCACCATTGACGGTGCTGATTCCAAAGACCTGGATGACGCTGTTTCTCTCATCTGTCTGGAGGATGGTTACCAGCTGGGCGTTCACATTGCGGATGTGTCCCACTATGTTCGGTTCGGCTCCGCGCTGGATAAAGAAGCCTTCGAGCGAGGAACCAGCATTTATTATGCCGATCAGGTCATCCCCATGCTGCCGAAAGAGCTGTCCAACGGCATCTGCTCGCTCAACCCGAATGAGGACAGGCTTGCGTTTTCCGCTCTGCTCACCCTTGATTTGGATGGAAAGCTCGTGGATTATGACTTCCGCAAGAGCGTGATCTGTTCTCGTGTTAAGGGCGTATACAGTGAAGTCAATGCGATTATGGACGGTACGGCGGATGAACGCACAGTCGAAAAATACCGGGCAGTCCTGCCGGAGATCGGGAAGATGAAAGCGCTTGCCGAAAAGCTCTGTGAAAACCGTAAAAAGCGGGGCGCTCCGGAACTGGAAACGACCGAGAGCAAAATCCTGGTCGGGGAGGACGGCGTCACAAAGGATATCCTGCCGCGCACCCGGGGCTTTGCCGAACGGATGATTGAGGAATTCATGCTGCTCGCGAACGAAGCCGCCGCTACCCTTGCGCGTGGGCAGGCGCTGCCGTTTGTTTACCGGGTTCACGAAAACCCGACCGACGAAAAGCTCGCCACCCTGACCGAGGCACTGCGCCTGCTGGGTATCAACGCCCGCGGGGTGCAGCACGGCATACGCCCCAAACGGATGGCGGAGATTCTGGAGTCCGCAAAAGAAACACCGGTGTACGGCATTGTCAACGACCAGGTGCTTCGTTCGATGGCGAAGGCGAAATACAGCACCAATCCCCTTGGACATTACGGGCTGGCGCTTGAAAATTACGCTCACTTCACTTCGCCGATCCGCCGGTACCCGGATTTGATGATCCACCGCATTTTGAGTGATTTTATCCAGCTTAAGGATGAAAAGGCCGTGACCAAGCGCTACCGTCGGCTGGCGCACGCCGCCGCGGAGCAGTCCACCGCCACCGAACTGCGTGCGGTCACACTTGAGCGCAGTTGTGAGGACTGTTATAAGGCGGAATATATGAAACAGCACATCGGCGAACGTTACAACGGCATCATCAGCGGGGTGGCTTCAAACGGCGTATTTGTGGAACTGCCTAACACGGTAGAGGGGATGGTCCGAGTCGATTCTCTCCCCGGCGGCGTTTATGAGTACGACGGTTATTTTGAACTGCGCGAGAAAGGCGGCGCCCGTAAATACCGGGTCGGCGATCCGCTGTTCGTGACCTGTACAGCGTCAGATGTCAATTCCGGCCGGATTGATTTTGACCTTGCCGCTGTCTCTGAACCGCAGAGCGAAGATGAATGACGGCATTTTTAAAAAGATATCCAAGCAAAAAGGCTTTTCTTCCGTTTGAGAAGAAAAGCCTTTTGATTTGATCTTTCGCACAAACTGACACCAGTTAATTTTTCAGTTTCATCCAGGCGGATTCCAATACACCCGCCGGTAGGAGTTTTGCAAGACACCGGTGGATGTGGTTGTGTACGCCGTAGACCGAGACCGCTTTCCGCCTGCCGCCGTCCCGCAGTGCTTTGCGCACCACGTCTGCCGGGCGGGTCATAAAGGGAAAATTGCGCACAGCCGCCGGATTGGCCGTCTGCTTTGCCACATCGAAAAAATGGGTGCTGGTCCACCCGGGGCAGACCGCCGTGACCGAAACCCCGAACCGCTTTGTCTCCTTTGCCAGCGCGCGGGAAAAGCTCAGTACATACGCCTTGGAAGCAGCATAGACCGCCATATCCGGCAGGGGCTGGAACGACGCCGTGGAAGCGATCTGCAAAATCTGCCCGCCTTCTGCCATAAACGGCAGAACAATACGGGTGAGCAGGGTGAGCGCATGGATATTGAGTTCAATCATTTGAGAAATCTCGTCCGGCGTCTGTCCGTTCACCGGGCCGAATTTACCGAGTCCCGCGGCGTTCACCAGAAGCCCAATACTTGGGCGTTCTTTTGTGAGCAGGTCCGCCACAGCTTTGATTCCTTCCTGTTTTGCAAGGTCGATGGGGAGCACCCGCACCGGCGTTTTGCAGAGGGAAGCCGTCTCGTTCAATGCGTCATGGCTTCGGGCGATCGCCCAAATCTCACCGTACCGGCCCTGTTCTCCGGCCTGAAGGACAAACTGCCTTCCAATGCCGGAAGACGCTCCGGTAATGATGGCAATGGGTTTCATGTTATTTACTCCTTTTGACGGATCACGCCAGCGACGGGTCGTAGCAGGCGCGCTCTCCGCCGATGTATTTCGGCCGGGTACGGGCACAGATGATGTTCGCTTCACCGATTTTTGTAACGCTCAGCCGCACTGGCACCGCTACCGGAATAAGGTGCATGCCGATGAGCGTGCCGCCGATGTCGATGCCCGCTTTCGCCGGCACCTCTTCCACCGCCGCCGGATGCTCAAACGCGTGGTAGGCAGCCGTTGCGAACGATCCGCCCGCCTTCTTCTGCGGAACGGCGTTTACTTCGGCAAGCCGGTAACGCTCCGCGGCTTCACGCTCCAGAATGAGCGCGCGGTTTAAATGCTCACAGCACTGTGCGGCAAGGTAGATGCCGCGTTCTTTCAAAACCGGATAAATTCCTTCTAAAACAGCTGCCGCAGCCTCTTCGCTGGAGCAGGTGCCGATTTTCTGCCCGACAATCTCACTGGAAGAACAGCCTACAACAAAAATATCGCCCGGTTTGAGCCGTGCGGCGTCAAGCAGTTCCAAAACGGCCGCGCGTGCGGCATCGCGTAATTGCTGATTGTTCATGATATATCACCTTCCGGTTCCATCATACCACAACCCGTTTAAAATGCAACCGCCTGGTGTTAGTCTGCCAAACGAACCGGGCGGCTATTCTTGTTTCTTTTTGCCGGGTGGATTATAATAGAATCATTGCGGCAGTGACGCGGCCCGGCGGGATGAAAAATGCCTTGCTGTGAGCGGGACGGGCTGTTGCCCGCCCTTTCACGCTTTCACTGTATTCTTCCGCGCGGAAAATAGCCAGCGGAGGGGTTGCCGCAATCCGTTTGTTCCATTACAGCAATCAACAAAACAGGAGATGAAATTTTGAACGCAGAAACTTTTTTTCGAAAACCAGTCAACATTTTTCTCATCGCGATTCTTTGCACCCTGTTGTGGGGAAGCGCCTTTCCCGGAGTGAAGATGGGTTATGAGCTGCTCGCCATCGGTGCGGACGACCTATTTTCCAAAATTTTGTTTGCGGGCTGTCGGTTTGGCCTTGCGGGAATTTTTGTGCTGCTGTTTTCGGTGGCCAAGGAACGCCGGCTGCTGCTGCCGAACCGAAGCAACATTGGCGGCATCACCCTGCTGGGATTGGTGCAGACCTCACTTCAGTATATTTTCTTTTACATTGGGCTGAGTTATACCACCGGCGTGAAAGGGTCTATCCTGAATGCCACATCCACCTTTATGATCGTTATCCTCGCTCATTTTGCTTATAAAAACGATAAAATCACCGTGAAAAAAGCGGTGGGCTGTCTGCTCGGATTTGCCGGCGTAGTTTTGGTCAATCTCGGCGGGGGCGGATTTGACGGCTTTTCTTTTGCGGGGGAAGGCTGTATCCTGCTCAGTGCGCTCACCTTCGCGGTGGGTTCGCTCATCAACAAAAACGTGGCCGCAAAGGGCGAACCGGTCATGCTCACCGGCTGGCAGCTGACCATCGGCGGCGCGGCGCTGGTTATTCTGGGGCTTGTCGGCGGCGGAAGGATCAGCATTACCACCCTTCCGGCGTTGCTGCTTTTCCTGTATCTCGCTCTGCTTTCCTCGGTGGCGTTCGTGCTCTGGACGGCGCTGTTAAAATACAATCCGGTGGGGAAGATCAGTATTTTCAACTTCTTAACTCCGGTGTTCGGCAGCGTGCTGTCGGTTTTGTTTTTGCAGGAGCAGGCGTTTGACTTGAAAATTCTGGCGGCGCTGGTATTGGCGTGCAGCGGTATCATTCTGGTCAACCGCAGTGGGCGCAAACAGCCGGAAGTAAAATAGATGCGGGAAAGCGGTCACGGACGATGCTGAAACATGCTGTTTCATTTGCAGGTTATCCGCTTTCTTTTTCACGGGAAAATAGAAAAAAGCCCCGACCATTCGGCCGGGGCTTTTTTGCGCTTTTTTCAATTTAAAAAGAGTTATTTAATCTTTACCGCAGTTCCGTATGCAAGGATCTCTGCCGCACCCTGCATGACCGAAGAGGTTGCGTAACGCACGCAAACAATGGCGTCCGCGCCAACGCTTTCCGCTTCCGCGATCATCCGCTGGGTGGCGATCTCACGCGCTTCGCTGAGCATTTGGGTGTAGGCTTTCAGCTCGCCGCCGACGATGGTTTTGAAGCTTTGTGTAATGTCACGCCCGATATTTTTTGACTGAATGGTACTGCCTTTGACTAAGCCCAATGTTTGAAGCTCTTTTCCGCTGATGGTTTCTGTAGTCACTAAGATCATAACAATGACTCCTTTTTATGGCTTAATGGATTATTTGGTTTGACCCTTTCATTATAAAACCTTTTTTCTGTTTTTCAAGAAAAAATTACATAGTTTTAGCGGTTTATCCATACAATAAAACGGAAAGGATGTGTTGTTATGCATGCTGTCAGCACCTTGCGCTGGAAACCGCTTATTATCAGCATACTCATTCCGCTGGCGGTAGGCGGCTTATCGGCGTTTGTCACCCGCGACGGGATGGAGGTTTATGGTTCTCTCAACCAGCCGCCGCTGTCACCGCCCGGCTGGCTGTTCCCAGTTGTGTGGACGATTCTGTTTTTACTCATGGGAATTTCCAGTTATCTCGTCTATGTTTCAGATCACAGCGGAAAACGAACGGCGCTCACTCTTTACGGGGTTCAGCTTGTGTTCAATTTTCTCTGGAGTGTCTGGTTTTTTAATCTGGGCGCTTATGAGTTTGCGTTTTTCTGGCTCATCTTCCTCTGGCTGCTCATTTTGGCAATGATCGTACAGTTTTACAGGGTGAACCGGAACGCGGCCCTTTTACAGCTGCCTTATCTTATTTGGGTGGCCTTCGCCGGTTATCTGAACGCAGGCGTTTGGCTGCTTAATCCGTAACAAAAAGGAAAGGAAGGATTATATGAATCAGAAAAGCAAGGACCTTTATGCGCTCATCGGACAGGATAAAAACGCGAAGCAGTATTTTGAGACTCTGCCCGACTATGTCCGTGAACAGATCGAGTCCCGCGCGCAGAATGTCAATTCATTTGCGTCGCTTAAGGATTACGCGGAAAATTTCCTTCGCGGGGACGACTGAAATCAGTTTTACAGCAAACGAAAAACGCCGCTTAACAAAGCGGCGTTTTTGTTTGTCGAACAAAGTTTTTTGAAAAGAGGCTTCGGCACCGTTGGTTTGTGCCGCGCCGGAGAGATGTTGGGATTAATTGATGAATGGGCAACTGGAACGATTTACCGCAAACGGCGCCGGCTGTTTTCTCCGCGTGGCGGTTACCAGTTCGGAACCAGAGCCAGTGTGCCGATGACGATCAGGCACAGGCCGATAGCCGCCTTCCGGCTGAGGCGTTCTTTGAAGACCAGAAACGAAAACGCGATGGTTACCAGGATGCTCAGCTTATCAATGGGGACGACCGCGCTTGCCGGTCCTTCCTGCAGCGCACGGTAATAGCACAGCCAGGAGGCGCCGGTGGCAAGCCCGGACAGACAGATGAACCACACCTCTTTTCCCGGGATATGACGCAGGGTGTGCCGCTTGCCCGTGACCAGAACCACGATCCACGCCATGATTAATACAACTCCGGTGCGGATGGCCGTGCCGAGGTTTGATTCCACTCCGCTGATTCCCACCTTGCCCAGAATGGAGGTTAAGCTCGCGAATACGGCGGAAAGGACTGCGTAAACAAGCCAGCTTTTCTTTGCTTTGGCAGGTTCTGCGGTGTCCTTTTTCTGGATCATCAGCAGGGTGCCGGCCGCAATCAGAACAACTGCGGCGGATTTCAGCCAGGAAATGGTCTCCTGAAGAAAGAGGAACGCAAGCAGAATGGTCAGCACCGTGCTGGATTTATCCACCGGAACGACCTTGTTCACATCGCCGATTTGGAGCGCGCGAAAGTAGCACAGCCAGGAGGCGCCGGTCGACAGGCCGGACAGGATGAGAAAAATCCATGCTTCCGCGCTGATTTCATCAATGGTGCCTTGTGAACCGGTGAGAAAGACCATCAGCCATGCGAAAGCCAGCACAACAATCGTGCGGATGGCGGTGGCGGCGGAAGAATCGGTTTTCTGTATACCGCACTTGGCAAGAATGGCAGTGATGCCCGCGAACAATGCCGAACCGAATGCGTATAAAATCCACATTGATTTCATCTTCTTTCAATTGAGCGGAGCGGGGCGTTTTAAAAAACGTTTTGTCACAGCCTTGAAATGGCTTTTAAGCCATAAGAAGCGTTTTTCAGATCGTCAAAAAACAGCAGCCTTAACAAAACACTTAAAACTGAGGGAACACCGGCAAGACACAAACCGGAACAGGCTGGTATCCACAGAAAGTGACCGGATGAGTCTATAACAACCGGATTGGCAGAAAAACGAAAAAACCCTCGAACACATTTGTGTTCGAGGGTTTTGGTGGTCGAGGTGACAAGACTTGAACTTGCGGCCTCTGCGTCCCGAACGCAGCGCTCTACCAAACTGAGCCACACCTCGGAGTTACAAAAAATATTATACTCGTGTGTGGCGTACTTGTCAATACTTTTTTAAAAAAGAATCATATTTTTATATCAGAAGGTGGCTCTTCAGTGTTTGAACAGGTCCATCAGCCTGCGCAAAGGTGAAGTTACCTTCCAGCTGGTAGAATTTACAATGGCGTTTAATCGGTTTTGCGCGTCAGAAGCCTGGTCGGCCGCATGTTGCAGCTGCCCGCGAAGCTGTTCGTTTTGCAGCTGTGATTCGTTTAAATCCGCTTTGACCTGTTCCATCTGTTTGGCTACATGGAATGGGGTGCCCCAAAAAGGCGTTTGCGTCTGATTGTAAAAGTCTTTTTGGGTGAAATGAAATTTTTCTTCTAACAGCGCGTGGGTTGCCGGGTCGTTTAACAGGCGCGCCACCAGCTCCGCTCCCGCAAACCGATGAGGCAGAAAGTTTCCGTCCGGGCGCAAAAAGAGGAGAAAGGCTTTTTCGCAGGCGAGCTCCTGCGGTGTGCTGGAGTCTGGATTTTGAAACCAGGGCTGAAAGGTCCTGCGGAACAAATCGTCATCCATATCATCGAAGAAGTGAGAACGCAGATAAGAACTTTCGTAATAAAGCTGTTCGGTGTGCTCATCTGTTTGGGAGGAAGCGTTGCTTCTATTGTCCCAAAAATAAAGGGTAAGCGGCTCTTGAAAAATATAAATAGGAGCTTTTTTTAAGAGTTGAACCCATAGATCGTAATCGTGCAACATACAAAGTGCAAGGTTATACCCTTGGTTCAGCAATGATTTTCGGTAGATGGAAGAGGAATGGCAGAAAAAGTTTCGGTGAAAATACAGCTGCTGAAGCCATTCTTCCTGTGTCTTATTTTCCACCTGAAACAAATCGCCTTGCATGGGAAAGTCTATGTGTTCCGGGCCGAAAAATTTGACCTGTGTAAAGCAGGCGCCGCATTCCGGGTGAGCCTGCATATAACAAACCTGTTTTTTAGTTTTTCCGGTTCCCAAAGATCGTCGTGATCCAGCCGAGCAATCAGATCGCTGGAAGCCAGAGACAGTCCGACGTTGGCGGCTTCGCAGATATGACAGTTTTTTTCAAGTTTATGATAACGGATGCGTTGATCGTTAAAAGTGGAAACGATGTCTGCAGTATTATCGGTAGAAGCGTCATCAATTAAAATAAGCTCCCAGTTTGTATAGGTTTGATTTATCACACTCTGTATGGTGTTTTTCAAACATCTCGCGCCGTTATAAGTCGTTATGACAACACTGACCAGCGGCGTGTCTGCTGTCTGCATGCGTAGCCCCCACTTCTATACTCGTTTTTTTTAGTATACCTGAAATAGGAATGAAATACAATAAAGCAGGAATCAAATACAATAAAAAAGGCTCTGCTTTTGCAGAGCCTTTTTTATTAGAAAAGCACGAATTAGATAATGCCATGAGCAAGCATGGTGTCCGCAACCTTTTTGAAACCAGCAATGTTCGCGCCGACAACAAAGTTGTCTTCTGCGTCGTACTCTTTCGCAGCGGAAGAGATGTTGCGGTAGATGTTGACCATGATGTCTTTGAGTTTCGCGTCAACCTCTTCTGCGGTCCAGCTCAGACGCTGGCTGTTCTGGCTCATTTCAAGAGCGGAGGTCGCAACGCCGCCGGCGTTTGCAGCCTTGCCCGGAGCAAACAAAATCTTGTTATCAAGGAATACGTTGGTTGCTTCAATGGTAGAAGGCATGTTTGCACCTTCCGCAACAGCGATTACGCCGTTTTTGACCAGTGCTTTTGCATCCTCTTCGTTGAGCTCGTTCTGAGTCGCGCAAGGGAACGCAAGGTCACATTTGATGGTCCAGATGCCTTTTCCTTCGGTGTATTTTGCGTTCGGACGGTATGCGAGATAATCTTTCACACGGCCGCGTTTGACTTCTTTGATCTCTTTGATCGCAGCAAGGTCAATACCCTCTTCGTCGTAGATGTAGCCGTTGGAATCGCTCATTGCAACCACTTTTGCGCCGAGCTGCTGGAGCTTCTGGGTCGCATAAATCGCAACGTTACCGGAACCGGAAACAACAGCGGTTTTGCCCGCGATTTCAATGCCGTGGTCTTTGAGCATTGCTTCGGTCAGGTAGATGAGGCCGTAACCGGTCGCTTCGGTACGGATGAGGGAACCGCCGTAGGTGAGACCTTTACCGGTGAGAACACCTTCGTAAAGGTTTTTGATGCGTTTGTACTGGCCGAACATGTAACCGATTTCACGTGCGCCAACGCCGATATCACCGGCCGGAACGTCGGTATCCGCGCCAATGTGACGCTGCAGCTCGGTCATGAAGCTCTGGCAGAACGCCATGACTTCGCGGTCAGATTTGCCTTTCGGATCAAAGTCGGAACCGCCTTTGCCGCCGCCGATCGGCAGGCCGGTCAGGGAGTTTTTGAAGATCTGC